>ENA-OQIF01000223-OQIF01000223.1-human-gut-metagenome-genome-assembly--contig:-NODE-223-length-28324-cov-4.374402_pt1 | contig 28324 bp, 27 predicted proteins | sample MGYA00242574_ERZ504738 | MGnify/ENA primary metagenome ERZ504738 (study PRJEB26092, sample SAMD00036437) | human gut metagenome | host: Homo sapiens | study: EMG produced TPA metagenomics assembly of...
CACAACCAGAAGTGTGAGCGGCTTTTTCACTGCTTTTTTCAAATTGTTGATCATACTTCGTTTTGTCAGATACAATAGCGCTCTCACGATTTTTCACCACCTGTCATTTCAAAGAACAGCGCATCCAGATCCTTGTCTCCCACCTCATCCTTCCGGTAAGAACCAATGATCTTACTCTTTTCCATCACAAACATCATATCCCACAGCTCTTCTACCATCTCCAGCATATGCGTGCTGATCAGTACTGTAACTCCGAGAGCTTTTTGTTCCAGCACGACCTCCTTAAGCTCTTTAATCGCTTTTGGATCCAGCCCCACCATCGGTTCATCCAGAAGCAGCACTTTCGGCCTGATGGCAAGCGCACAGCAGATACTCACCTTCTGCATCATTCCTTTGGACAGCTCATTTCCCAGTTTATCCTGCTTGTCATCCAGGTCAAACCGGGCAAGCAGCGCTTCCACCTCTTCATCCGTAATCCCGCTGTTGTAAGCTTTTCTCATGTATTCAATGTGTTCTCTGACGCTGAGTGCATCAAACATGGCAGGCATCTCCGGAACATAGGCAAACTGTCTCTTTGCCTCCACACTTCTGGCAGGAAGTCCCTGAATTCCGATCCGCCCCTGATACCGAAGCAGACCTGCGATACTTTTGATGATCGTCGATTTTCCGGCTCCGTTTGGTCCCAGAAGGATCCCGACTGTACCATCCGGTACAAAAAAACTGACCTCATCCACCGCCAGAGACTTTCCATAGGATTTACTTAATTTCTGAACTTCCAGCATATCATTTCCTCCATCGTGTTTTACACAGCTCACAGCCTGTCTGTGCAGGCACAGCAGCTGTCTGACGGGCTTATCATTACTGGTCACACCAATTACGGCTTATCACGCAAAAAGATTCCCGTTCATTGTACTGTTGATTTGATACAATAATACGAGAATCTTTTCTGTTTGTCAACTCTTTATTCGTCTGCTTTTTCCTGTGTATACAATTTGAACAATGCCTGTGTTCCCTCATCTCCAAGGCCTTCTGCCTGCAGCTCTTCATACTCTGCCAGCACCTGACTTAAGACATTGAGATCCAGACCGCTTATATTGGATTCGATCAGCGCCAGTTTCATATCTTTGATAAAATGCTTCATAAAGAAGCCCGGGCGGTAATCTCCTTCCAGAATCTTCGGTCCGAACAGATCCAGCTGACGGCTTCCTGCCGCACCTGTAGACACAGAATGAAGCACTGTCTGCAGATCCAAACCTTTCGCCTGTGCATAAGCAAGTGCTTCACATACTCCGGAGAGCGCGCCTGCGATCATGATCTGGTTCGCCAGCTTACAGTGCTGTCCGCATCCTGCTGCTCCCTGGTAGTTAATATTGGTTCCCATTGCTTCAAACAGAGGCATACATGCTTCAAAATCTTCTTTGTCTCCACCTACAAGGATAGAAAGTGTTCCTGCTTTTGCGCCGGTATCTCCTCCGGTTACCGGGGCATCCAGAACATGAAATCCCCGCTTATTCCCCTCTTCATAAATCTTTTGGGCAATCTGCGGACTGGTGGTTGTCATATCGATCAGATACGCGCCTTCTTTTGCGCTGTCCAGAATATTCCCCTGATCGAAATACACTTCTTCCACGTCCTGCGGAAATCCCACAATGGTGATCACTGCCTCACAGTCTTTCACGCAGTCTGCAATGCTGTCATGAAAGGTCACACCCTCTGCGATCACATCTTCTACCTTTGCTTTTGTTCTTGCATAAATGTGCAGATCAAATCCTGCCTTTTTCAAATTCCGCACCATGGATTTTCCCATGATCCCGACTCCGATAAACCCGATCTTTTTCATTTTATTTTCCCTCACTATTGTTTTTCTACAACTTCACCCTGTTTTTTATAAATGCTTTTCGCCGGTACAAATCCTCTCACAGAAGAAAGCGGATAAATGTTCGTATGGCTTCCCACAACGGTTCCCGGATTTAAGACACTTCCGCATCCCACTTCTACTTCATCGCCAAGCATCGCTCCGAATTTTTTCAATCCGGTCTCGATTTCACCTTCCGGTGTTTTTACAATTACCAGCTTCTTGTCTGACTTCACATTGGATGTAATAGATGCAGCACCCATATGCGATTTGTATCCGAGAATTGAGTCTCCCACATAATTGTAATGCGGAACCTGCACTTTATTGAACAGGATCACATTCTTCAGTTCTGTCGAATTTCCGACTACTGCCCCCTCTCCCACGATTGCATTTCCACGGATAAACGCGCAATGTCTGACCTCTGCTTCTTTTCCGATGATCGCCGGTCCCGTAATGGATGCGCTTTTTGCTACTTTCGCTGTTTTGGCGATCCAGATATTCTCTCCCTGTTTTTTCATATTCCTCTTCGCTGAGTGTATTTCCCAGTTCCACAATAAACCGGGAGATTTTCGGAAGCACTTCCCACGGATAGGTCACTCCCTCAAAAATATCTTTTGCAATTGTCTCATCCAATGTATAAAGTTCTTTTACTGTCAGTTCTTTCATAAATTAACTCTCTCCTTTTTGATTCTCTTTTTTGCGCGATGTCCGGTTTGACGATACCGGTTTTTTATAATATTTTGCAGCTGCATCGTAAAATCCTTTCAGCTGATATTGATTGTTCAGCCGCTTTACGCCTTCTGTCCTGCTGATAATAAAATGATCCAGCTTCTGCATATACTCATCCGGAGTGATCTCTCCGTCTGCCACATACGTCAGTCCTTTCTCCCAGCTGGCCGTCAGTTCCGGATTCAAAAGCGAACGAATGGACTGGTTCACCACATCATACACCATCTCTCCCTGAAGAGTCGGAGTGATGATCTGGGTCTTCTTATTCAGGCTCAGATATTTGATATGGATCAGCTTTTTCAGAATTTCCGCTCTGGTGGCACTGGTTCCGATACCGCTTCCCTTGATCTGGGCACGCAGCTCTTCATCCTCGATCAACTGCCCCGCGTTTTCCATTGCAAGGATCATGGATCCTGAATTGTAGCGCTTCGGCGGAGAAGTCTCTCCTTCCTTCACATCCAGCGCACAAACCGGCAGGACTGCTCCCTTTTTCAGATTCTGCACCACCTGGAAAAATTGTGGATCCATGCTCTGTTCTCCTCCATTTTGCGGAATTCCCACTACTTTCAGATACCCTTCTTCTGCCAGAACCTTAAAATTCGAGAAAAAGCTCTCCTCCCGTATCTTTACAGTCACCGCTACTTTCTGATATACAGCGGGCGGATAAAAAATACTCAAAAACCGTTTTACAACACAGTCATACACATTCCTTGCCGCCTGGGAGACCGACGAAAGTGCCGAAAGTCCCTGTCCGGTCGGAATGATCGCATAGTGATCGGTAATCTGTTTATCATTGACATAACGGGTCTTTACCAGGTTCTTATACGTTTCCATAGCCGCGATTTCTTTAAATATACTGCCACGGGCCCGTATTTTGACAGCCCGTTCAGATTTTTACTGATTTCCTTTGCAACAGCAGTAGACAACACTCTGGCATCTGTTCTCGGATAGGTCACCAGCTTCTTTTCGTATAATTCCTGCACGATCCGCAGTGTCTCATCCGGACTGATCTTAAACCGCTTGGAACAATCATTCTGCAGTTCCGCAAGATTATAAAGAAGCGGTGGGTTCTTCTTCTCTTTCTTCTTTTCGATCGCCGCTATCTGTCCTGTGACAGGCTCTTTCTCCTTCAGATATGCGATCAGCTCCTGCGCCTTTTCTTTTTGTTTGAATCCATTCTCTTTGTACAGGTCAAAGGATTCGAAATAGCGGGAGCCTTTGACCGCTTTCCATTCTCCCTCAAATGTTTTTCCCTCAGCTTCCAGAGTCGCAAGCACACGATAAAATGGTGTTTTTACAAATTCACGGATTTCCTGCTCTCTTCGCACTACCATCCCCAGCACGCAGGTCATCACCCGTCCCACTGAGACTACCGCATACTTTGTCTTCAAATATCCGGAAATACTGTTTCCGTATTTTAATGTCAGAAGTCTGGAAAAATTAATCCCCATCAGATAGTCCTCTTTTGCGCGGAGATAGGCCGAAGCGCTCAGATTATCATACTCTGATAAGTCCTTTGCCTGCCGGATCCCGCGAAGAATCTCCTCCTCCGTCTGCGAATCGATCCAGACCCGTTTTCTTTGTTTTCCTGTCACATGTGCTTCCTGCTCCACCAGCCGGTAGATATACTCTCCTTCCCGTCCGGAGTCGGTACACACGTAGATCGTGTCCACATCCTGTCTGTTTAAAAGGGAGCTGACGATCTGGAACTGCTTTGCCACTCCCGGGATCACTTCATACTGAAACTCCTGCGGAAGAAACGGCAGTGTGTTCAAACTCCATTTTTTCAGTGCCGGATCATACACTTCCGGATAACTCATGGTCACTAAATGTCCCACACACCAGGTTACGATGGCTTCTTCTGATTCCAGATACCCGTCCTTTCGCTTTGCATTTAATTTTAAAGCCTTTGCAAACTCCTGCGCCACACTTGGCTTTTCTGCGATATATACTGCTTTCCCCATTCTTATTTATACAATCATCTTTCTGTTTATTCTATTCTTTCTGAAACAACCGTCTCATCTTCTGAAGAAACGTCTGTTTCTGTGGTTTCTTCTCCACTCGTTTTGCCATCAGTGCTTCTTTCATGAAGATTTCCTGTGAATTGATGGCTTTTCCTTCTACCTTCTTTTTGCGGTAGGTTCCGTCACTTGTCATCACTCTTGCTTTGACATTATCTGCAAGCATTACATGCAGGTTTCTCACCAGCCGTTTTTTGATCTCCTCGTTGAGAATCGGACATGCCACTTCCACCCGTTTCTCCGTGTTTCTGGTCATCATATCCGCAGAACCGATGTACACTTTCTGCTCTGCTCCCGTGCCGAACACAAACACTCTCGGGTGTTCCAGATAGCGGCCTACAATACTGGTCACAGTCAGATTCTCTGTCTCTTGTGCAATTCCCGGCAGAATACAGCAGATTCCACGCACGATCAGATCCACCTTCACACCTGCTCTGGAAGCCTCTGCCACCTTCCGGATAAAATCCATATCCGTCACAGAATTCATCTTCATCACAATCCGTCCCTGTTCACCCTTTTGAATCTCTTCATCCATCAACGCCAGAATCTTCTGCTTCAAACTGGTCGGAGATACGATCAGATTCTTATAGGTTCCATCCAGATTGCCAATGGACATATTCTTAAAAAATACTGCTGCATCCTCTCCGATCGACTGATTCGCAGTCATCAGCGAATAATCCGTGTACAATTTTGCGGTCTTCTCATTGTAATTTCCGGTTCCGATCTGTGTGATATATTTGATCTCATTTTTACTGCGGTATGTAATCAGACAAATTTTGGAATGTACTTTATATCCGTCAAACCCATAAAGTACCCTGCAGCCGGCCTCTTCCATCCGTTCTGACCATTCAATATTATTCTGCTCATCAAACCGGGCCCGCAGCTCGATCAGAGCGGTCACTTCTTTTCCATTTTCTGCCGCTGCACACAGATATTCTACCAGTCTTGTCTTTTTGGCAAGACGATAGATCGTGATCTTAATGGTCATCACATCCGGATCTGTAGATGCCTCTTTGATCAGCTTCAAAAACGGATCCATGCTTTCATATGGATAGGACAGAAGAATGTCCCGTTTCTTTACCTGAGCCATCACGCTTCCTTCTCCCACCTGTGCGGCAGGCTGTGGAGCAAATGGTACATCAACCAATGATCGTTTCATGGAAACAGGTACTTTATCCATAATTGAAAAGATATAATCCAGTTTCATCGGAATTTTCGTTCTAAAAATGCAGGCAGGCGTAATTTTGAATTTCTCACAGAGATATTTCTCTGTCTCTTTATTCAGCGGATTGGCCACTTCCAGACGTACCACTGCCATTCTTCTGCGCTTATTCAATGTCTCCTTCATTATATAGCGAAAGTCTTCATTGTCCGCATAGTTCTCATCGTCAGGAGAAATGTCCGCATTTCTTGTGACACGGATGTATGTGATATCCGATACCTGATACTGTTCAAACACAAGATCCAGATACTCCATGATCACTTTTTCCATCCGGATATAACGAATGTCATGTCCCGGCAGATAAATCACATCTGAAATAAACTGAGGAACAGGAACGATCCCCATCATTTTTTTCTCTTCAAAACGAAGCGTTGCGATCACATACAGTTCTTTATTGAGCAAATGTGGAAACGGATGATTTGCGTCTACGATCTGTGGGGAAAGCAGTGGAAGCACCTGTTCTTTGAAATAATGTTTGACATACTTTTTTTCCTGTGCCTCCAGCTCTTTGAAATCCAGCCCACAGACCCCGTATGGATGCAGCTGTTTTTTTATCTCCGCATACGTCTTATCCCGCTCTTTATAAAGCGGGGCCACTGCCTCATAAATCTTATCTAACTGTTCTTTCGGAGTCATCCCCGATCTGCTGTCTAATGTCTTGCTGTCCACAGATGCCATATCGTAGAGACTTCCTACCCGAATCATAAAAAACTCATCCAGGTTACTGGTGAAGATCGATACAAATTTCATCCTCTCCAGAAGCGGAACACTTTCATCTTGCGCTTCTTCCAGCACTCTCTGATTAAAGCGCAGCCACGACAATTCCCTGTTCTGTGTGTAATTCAAAATTTCTTTTTTCATATGTTTCTCCTTCTGCCGGTTTCACATGAATACTCCACATTGTATCATGTTTTCCATGCAAAATATACCTATTTTTCGAGATACTCCATGAGACGGTCATACTCTCTTTCCATCAGATCATATCCGTGATGATAAAATGCCATCAGATGCTCCTGACTTCTCTCCAGTCTGGACACCGGCTTTACCTGCGGCCGGATCACAAAAATCTTGCCTTCTCTCTCCAGATTCTCCAGCTCATTCAGCGTCCGGTTGTAATACGGTGCACGCCGCAAAAGAGTCCGCAGAAGATTCGGATAAGATCTGTAGGCTCTGCGATACATTCTCTCCACCGCTTTTGAAACCGCCTTCTTGCGATATCCCCGATTTCTTGTCAGAACAACGATGATCTTCTCATTTCCAATATCCATCGCTCTCCGAATCGGAATGGAATCCGCAAGTCCTCCATCCAGATACGGGATCCCATCGATATTTACGATCGGACAAAGCAGCGGCATACTGGAGGATGCCCGGCAGATTTTCATCAGCCTGTCGGGATCCTGCGCCTCATCCATGTACTCCGCTTTTCCCGTCACACAGTTTGTCGTGACCAGCTCACAGTTCATCTCTGACTGAAAATAAGTATCAAAATCAAAAGGATAAATCTGTTTTGGATAAATATCAAAAATCATATCCATATTCATCAGACTTTTTTCTTTTATAAATTTACGCACCCCGTAATAATAGGACAGATTCTTATCTGTGGGGATCATACAGTCTCTTGTCCGTCCGGGCTGCCTTGACACATAGTCCACCGCATTGCAGGCTCCTGCCGAAACACCGATCACATGAGAAGTGTAAAACTCCTGCTCCATCAGATAATCCAGTACTCCCGATGTAAATACGCCTCTTGTTGCTCCGCCTTCTAATACCAAAGTTGCTTTTTGCATATCCATCCCTCACTTTCTTTGTTCCATTATATACTTTTTCCACTTTTTCGCAAACTCCTAATCCTGTTAAATTTTTGCAAAAACACAATATTTCTTTGTTTATTTCATAGAAAGCATACTCCTGACCTTGCCATGTCGTGGGTTCTCATGTTAAGATAAGCGTTGGAATTATTACTTTATATAATAAATAAGGAGTAAAAATATGATTAGTGCAAACAATGTCACTCTGCGCGTCGGGAAAAAAGCGCTGTTTGAAGATGTCAATATTAAATTTACCGAAGGCAACTGTTATGGTATGATCGGAGCCAACGGTGCCGGAAAATCTACTTTTTTAAAGATTTTGTCCGGACAGATCGAGCCTACCAAAGGGGAAGTAAACATCACTCCCGGAGAGCGTCTTTCTTTCCTGCAGCAGGATCACTACAAATACGATGAATATCTGGTACTGGACACCGTCATCATGGGGAATGCACGTCTGTACGAGATCATGAAAGAAAAAGAAGTCATCTATGCAAAAGAAGATTTCACAGACGAGGACGGAATCAAAGCAAGTGAGCTGGAAGCGGAATTTGCAACCATGAACGGCTGGGAGGCAGAATCTGACGCTGCAACTCTGCTCAACGGACTCGGCATTGAAACAGACCTCCACTACAAATACATGAAAGACTTAAAGGGTGCAGAAAAGGTAAAGGTTCTTCTTGCTCAGGCTTTGTTCGGTAATCCTGACATCCTGCTTCTTGACGAGCCGACCAACCACCTGGATCTGGATGCGATCGCATGGCTGGAAGAGTTCCTGATCAACTTTGAGAACACAGTCATTGTGGTATCCCATGACCGTTACTTCTTAAACAAGGTCTGCACACAGATCGCGGATATCGACTATGGAAAGATCCAGCTCTATGCCGGAAACTACGACTTCTGGTATGAATCCAGCCAGCTTCTGATCCGTCAGATGAAAGAAGCCAACAAAAAGAAAGAAGAAAAGATCAAAGAACTGCAGGACTTTATTTCCCGGTTCAGCGCCAATGCTTCCAAATCCAAACAGGCAACATCCAGAAAACGTGCCCTGGAAAAAATTGAACTGGATGAGATCAAACCATCCAGCCGTAAATACCCTTACATTGATTTCCGTCCAAACCGTGACATCGGAAACGAAGTACTGACCGTGGAAGGACTTTCCAAAACCATCGACGGAGTCAAGATTCTGGACAACCTGACATTTACACTGAACCACGATGACAAAGTTGCATTTGTAGGCGGAAATGAGCTTGCAAAAACAGTTCTGTTCAAAATCCTGATCGGTGAGATGGAACCGGATGAAGGTACTTACAAATGGGGAATCACGACTTCACAGGCTTACTTCCCGAAAGACTTCGGCGGAGAGTTCGATAACGATTACACCATCACAGAATGGCTGACACAGTACTCTGAAAACAAGGATGCCACCTATGTGCGGGGGTTCCTCGGAAGAATGCTCTTCTCCGGAGAAGATGGTGTGAAGAGATTAAAAGTCCTCTCCGGTGGTGAGAAGGTACGCTGCCTGCTCTCCAAGATGATGATTTCCGGCGCAAATGTTCTGTTATTAGATGAACCTACCAACCATCTGGATATGGAATCCATCACTGCGCTCAATAACGGTATGATCAAATTCCCGGGAGTACTCTTATTTACTTCCCGTGACCACCAGATCGTGCAGACGACTGCAAATCGTATCATGGAGATCGTACCGGGCGGAAAACTGATCGATAAGATCACAACTTATGACGAATATCTCGAAAGCGATGAGATGGCAAGAAAGCGCCAGACTTACACTGTCGAGACAGAAGAGGAAGATTAGAACATTAAAAATACGGAAAGAATCCCCGGATTGTTGGGTTCTTTCCGTATTTTTGTTTTAATAATATATTTTGTCTTCTTCGATAATTTGGGGGATGCCTCCCTCTACTTCCACAATCGTCACCGCACAGTTCTTTGGCACTCCCATCTGCCAGAATTTTGCCGGACTCCATTCATTTTTCATGCAGTTTTTCATTGCCGTGACTGCAGCACCATGCGTCGAAAGCAAAATTATCTTGTCCTGCAACTCTGGATTTTGATATAATGCTTTCAGAAAGCCGTCCACTCTCTCCATCAACTGTCCAACGGACTCACCATCTCCCTTTGGGACGTAATTTGCAGTATCATCAAAGAACTTCACAAACTCCGCACTCTGCGGATCCAGGCCTTCTCCTCTATACACAATGCCTTCATAATCACCAAAGCAGATCTCCTGTATCCGAGGTTCCTCGATCAAGGGAGTCTTTCTCCCCTGCAAAACAATCTGTGCTGTTTCTTTTGCTCTGGATAAAGGGGATGTATACGCCAGATCAAAAGGAATCCCCCGCAGTCCTTCTGCTGTTTTTCTGCCAGTTCTCTTCCATATGCATTGAGGGGAATATCTGCTCTCCCCTGCACTTTCTTCGCTTTATTCCAATCCGTTTCACCATGTCGTACCATATATAATTTCACAGTTGTTTCCCTCCTAAGATATGTTCTTTTATCCGATCACTCTGTCCCTTAGTATACGCATATTTCCTGTCTCCCGTCAACCGTTCTTTATTCCTTCCCGCTTGCAAATTCGCCTGATTTTGTCTATAATAATGGCACATAAAAAAACAAGGAGATTACCATGGAAAAAATTACAAGCTTTACAATCGATCACATCAAACTGACTCCGGGACTTTACGTTTCCAGAAAAGATCTTGCAGGAGATACCCCGGTTACCACGTTTGATATCCGTATCACAAATCCCAATGAAGAACCTGTTCTAAATACTGCAGAAGTACATACCATCGAGCATCTTGCCGCTACCTTTCTTCGCAACCATGCAGAATATGGCCCAAAAACACTCTATTTCGGACCAATGGGATGCCGCACCGGATTCTATCTGCTTCTTATCGGTGATTATGAATCCTGCGATATTCTTCCTTTGATGAAAGAGATGTTTGCTTTTATCGCATCTTACGATCAGGAAGTTCCCGGAGCCTGTGCAAAAGACTGCGGAAACTTTCTGGATATGAATCTGCCGATGGCCAGATTTGTTGCACGAAAATACCTGACTCAGGTTTTGAATAAAATCACCGAAGAGCAACTCGTTTATCCACAATAGAACAGGAGCATATCATGGGGAAAAAACAAACATTTGCATCTGATACTTCCCAGCGAAGTATCACCGACTGGATTCGTGCACTCCTGGTTCTTCTTTTGGGGCTGATCATTGCGCATCTTGGTGTTACGCTCTTTTTGCTCTCGGCACTTGGCACCGATACTTTCACAGTATTTATTCAGGGGTTATCCCGGGTTGCAGGATTGTCTGTCGGAACTGTGCACGTCATTGTTCTGTGTATTTTGATGGTTCTGATGTTGTTAACAACCAAAGGATATGTCAAACCCGGAACCATTGTCTGTGCATTTTGCGGAGGCCCTATCATTGACTTTTTCACTTGGTGTTTCAAAGAATACATCAATGCTTCTTCAGGAATGCCGGTTCGTATCATCAGCGTTCTGGTCGGATGTGCGATTCTCTCTTTGGGAATGTCTGTTGTAATCAACAGCAATGCCGGCACCGGACCGAATGACCTGGTTGCCATCATCCTCTCCGACAAACTCGAACGGATTGAATTTCGCTGGATACGAATGGGATGTGATGCTTTCTTTGTAAGCCTCGGATTTATCCTTGGCGGTACAGTTGGTGTCGGAACAATTATCGCCATTTTTCTGACAGGACCTATGGTTCAGTTTTGGCTTCCAAAAACAAAAGTTTTACTGCAAAAAATCAGAGTGTAAAGCATCATGCTTTACACCCTGATTTTTTATCACCTTTTTTTAAAACTTCCTGCCGGATATACAAAAAAGTTTTCTCCTCACCCTGTTTTGCCAACATGATCAACAGTTTTTCAAGCAGCGCTTCTGTTTCCTCATGCATCAGATACTGCCCTTTCCCTCCCAGGAAATAATCCAGAGGATCCCGGTCTGTATAGGCAGTTCCGCGATATACCTTGCTTGCAGCAATTCGGTCCAGAAACATCTCCACCACATAATTGACCGGCATTTTCATTCCTTCGAGCACGGCACCATGCGTTCCGTAATCAATCCAGTATTCATAATGATGCTTATTGCGCCCTTTATGATGCAGCCAGGCAGAAGAATACCCCTTTTCCTCCCGCTCTGCATTATTCGGACTTCTGGTTCCCTGGTAATATCGACACCCCACACGAAACTCTGTCCATCCGTATTTTGACAGATCATGGAGCAGCCCCTGTCTGTACAAACCTACCTGAAAGCATGCCTTCATCACAAGGAGCTTATGTTTTGTGATCGTACCAAAATGTCGGAGTGCGTTCATCTCTGAATTTCCTTTCTATCTGCCTTGCAGCAGAATTATTGTCCTTGCCTTTACCTCTATCATCTTCTGCTCTTTCAGACACTCTGCCTCATCTGGCACCTCTTCTGTTCCTGCAACCTGATACCATTTCATTTTCCTTTTTCAGAGCCGGAAGAGCAAATTCGTGTGCTTCCCAGTGCATATTATATGCGACAAACCAAAATGTATCTTCCCAGCTGTAGAGAACTCCAAGCTGTCTGCTGACTACTGCATCCTGTACCTGCCATGCACTTTCTCCGTGATAAGAGACATCCGGAATCCCGCACGCTGTCCGATCCAGGCCAAGCAGTGCCTGTCTTTGATGAAAGACAGAATTGGATTTTCTAAGGGCGATCAATCGTTTCACAAATCGAAACAGATCTTCATAACTTTTCTGTCTTCCCCAGTTCAGCCATGCGGTCTCATTGTCCTGACAATACACATTGTTATTCCCATCCTGTGTGTTTCCAAACTCATCTCCCGCCAGAATGCATGGTGTTCCCTGCGAAAGCAGAAGCAGAAGAAAAGCATTCTTCATCTGATTTTTGCGAAGTGTCATCACACTTCTTTTTCTGCTTGGTCCTTCCGTACCGCAGTTCCAACTGTAATTATAATCCGGACCGTCCTGATTGCGCTCTCCGTTTGCCTCATTATGCTTCCCGTCATAAGAGACCAGGTCACAGAGTGTAAACCCTGTATGTGAAGTAATGTAATTACAGCAGCCGTCTTCTGGGGTCCGGCGGCAGAGCTGTCGTATCACTTCTCTGACCATGCCTTCATCTCCCTTTAAAAACCTGCGCATACTGTTCTGGAAGCCCTCTTCTTTTTTGAAGATCTTTGCTCCCTTTAAGATCGGATCCGCATTCAGACTGTCCCATGGCACATTGTAAGGATTCACCACAAACCCATCCACATGATACTCCAGAAGATAAAAACGAAGACATTCCAACGCAGTCTGGGGAAGAATCTTTTCTGTAAACGGCATTTCCAGAACAACTTCGATTCCTGCTTTGTGGCACGCTTTTACCAGATCTTTTAATTCTGTCTGTGCATCATCAAAAGCTGCATATGCGGCTTTCGGTGCAAAATAATATCCTGTGCCATAGCCCCAGTAATTCCGGTAGCTTCCCATATCTTCCTGAAACTCATACACCGGCATACACTGAATCTGATTGATGCCAAGCTCTTTCAAATATGGTAATTTTTCCCGGACACCCAGAAATGTCCCTTTATGCTTTACTCTGGAGGAAGAGTGCATCGTAAAGCCTCTTACATGCAGACTATACGCGATCACATCCTGCACAGGAATCTGTGGTCTTTTATCCCCTTCCCAGTCATATCCTCTCTGCAGAAATCTTCCTCTTATCTGATGCCGGTTGAATTCCCAGCCGGTACCGAACATTTTATGTCCCGCGATCTCTCTCACGTAAGGATCCAGACAGACCGTTCCGTCAATTCTGTAATTATACTCATACTGGGTTTCCTCCAGATCTTCCAGCGCCAGGAAGCGGACTTCTCCGATTCCTTCTTCTGCCGGCATTTCGATTACCTGATCTGGTTCGCTTTCGCCCTTTTTATACAAGAGCAGTTCGCAAGATACGTCTTTTGGAACACATACTGCAAGATTCACACTTCTGCCTCTTCTGGAAGCTCCAAAAGGCTGTGGATATCCTTCTGTTTTTTTCTATATATTTATTCCTCACTGCCAGCCATTTGTTCCATACATCTCAACATTATCTTTCCCGATAAAAAATGTATCGATATACGTTGTTTTCTCATAATCCTCATCATTCAAAATAGCCTCGCCAATCTTTGCCGCCTGCTTTCCAACATTGATCGGAGACTGCGCTCCGGTCCCGGCGATCATTGACTTTTCATCTGTAAGTTCACTTTTCATCTCCGGTGAGCCGTCCACTCCATAAATCTTCAGACTGCTTTTTCCTGCCTCTTTTGCTGCCTGAAGTGCACCGAGTGCCATCTGATCATTTCCGCACATCACAGCATCTACCTGTGGATTTTCTGCCAAAATCTGTGCCATTTTCTCCTTTGCACTCTCCTTGGTGCCGCCGGCATCTGCACGCGCCACTACTTCAAATCCTGCATTTTTGATCGCTTCTTCAAATCCTGTGATACGCTCATTCACTGAGTTCTGGGACGGGCATTCCAAAAGCACTACTTTTCCGCCGTCCGGGCACTGTGTCTTCAAATTCTCACCGCAGACTGCACCTGCATTTTTATTGTCAGAGCCGATATACGCAGCTGTCAGATCTGTGTCCTTCACCTGCGTATCCACATTGATGACCGGAATATCTGCCTCATCCAGGGCTTCCAGCGCAGGCTTGATCGCTTCCCAGTCTACCGGTGCGAGAAAGACTGCATCCACTCCTTCATCGATCATCTCCTGAATCTGCTGGATCTGCTTATTCACATCTCCGTCCGGATTTTTTACCACCAGGGTATCTCCCTTTGCTTCCAGTTCCCCTCGGATCGATTCTTTTACAACATCATAATATGGATTATAAATATCAATGCAGCTGTAGCCAAATGTGTGCCCTTCTGATGTTTCTGTATCCTGTGCCTGCTCGTCCTCATTTTCTACTACAGCGTTATCTTCCGGTGTACCCACATTCTTTTTGCATCCGGAAAGTACCATACAACCGAACATAACTGTCACAAAGACTCCCAAAATTTTTCTCTTCATCTATTGTCCTCCTGATTGCTAAGACTCTGTTTTTCCAACATATATGCATAATCTATTTTATTCTACCCTGTTTTTCAGCATTGTCAATAGAAAGAACCTGATGTTTTTCTTGCTTTTTCCTCTGGTTTTTGTTAGAGTAGGCATATCAAGAAAAAAGGAGAACGTGCTATGAGCGAAAACATGAATGAAACAATGAATGAAAACGAAGGTGTAACAGTTACTCTGACACTGGACAATGACGAGACACTGGAGTGTGCCGTCCTGACGATCTACGAAGCAGCCGGCAGACAGTACATCGCACTCCTTCCGCTCGATGAGAACGGAGAAGAGTCCGAAGAAAGCGATGTGTACATCTACCGTTTCTCTGAGACAGAAGACGGTGAGCCGAACCTGGAAAACATCGAAGATGACGACGAGTACGATGCTGCTGCCGACAAATTCGATGAGTGGATGGATTCCCTGGAATTTGACGAGATCGATCTTGACGCTGAGTAAGTCAGACGCCCTCGAACAGTTCCTCTACAAAGCGGGAAGGAGAGATCTCCTTTCCGTTTTTTATTTTCACATATGTGATTTTCAGCACATCTTTTGCCCGGGTCATTCCCACATAGAACAGCCTGCGCTCTTCTTCTACATTCTGCTCTTTCTCTGCTTTCTGATAAGGAATTCGTCCCTCGTTTGCCTCGATCAAAAACACCGTATGAAACTCCAGCCCTTTGGACGCATGCAATGTCATCAGACGGACACCCTCCTGGTTCTGTTCTTTTTGCTGTTCTTTCTTTTTCAGTGCTTCCGTATATTCTTCCACATGGACAAACCACTCTTCCATCGTCTGAAACGGCTTTGCCGCCTCTTCAATCTCAGAGAGTACTTCTCTTAAATCCGCAGCTTTCATGTTTTTCGTAGTCGCATATTCCCGCAGAAATTCGTCATATCCGATTTTTTTCTTCAAATACTGGATTGCCGCATATGGAGCCATTTTCGCAAGCATTTTCAAATCCCATTCAAACTGGTCGATCCGGTCCTGCATCCACTCTTTATCACAATAGAATTTCCGCATCTCCTCAAAAGAAACCACTCTTCCCGGGAGGCAGTCTCTTCCCAGATACCGTTTCGGACGATTCATGACCTGCAGGAAATCTTTGCGCTCACGCTGCCCCATTGCCAGCCTGAAATATGCCATAATATCTTTTGCAATAAAATGATTGTACAGATTCGGCAGATGTTCCCGCATCTGGAATGGAATCTTTTCATCGATCAGAGCTTCCACAACCGCCCTCGCATCTGTGTGAACACGAAAGAGTACTGCGATTTCCTCTGCCAAAATTCCTGTTTCCACCTGTTTTTTGATCTGTTCCACCACATAAGAAGCTTCCTCCACCGGATCTTTCACTTCCTGTACATGCAGTGTCTCCCCACTTTCTTTCCATGCCCGGATTTTTTTGTCAAACCGTACCTCGTTGTTTGCGATCACTTTCAGAGAATTTTTGACAATATTTTTCGAAGACCGGTAGTTTACATCCAGGAGAAGCTGTTTTGCATCTGGAAAGTCCTTCTGAAACTGAAACATCAGTCTGGAATCCGCTCCGCGAAATCCATAGATCGACTGGTCATCATCTCCTACCACAAACAGATTGTTTTCAGGCGCCGCAAGCATCCGGATGACATCATACTGCACCTGATTGATATCCTGAAATTCATCGATCAGAATATAGCGAAACTTCTCCTGCCATTTTTTCAGAATATCCGGCCGTTTTATGAACAGGTCTCTGCACAGCAGCAGCATATCATCAAAATCAATTTTCCGCTCTTCGTTCCGTTTTCTTTCGTATTCTCTGTATATCTCCCGGAAAGTTTCCTTCCCGCAGATCGTCGTCTCATATTCTTCAATCTTCAGCCCGTTGTTTTTCACGATCCCGATCTCAGAAATAATTTCTTTCAGGAAATCTTCCTCTTCAAATTCATCAATCTCTTTTCTGTTGACGATCTGAAGCAGCATCTGCCGTTTTTCTTCCTCTGACAGAATATTCTCCGGTCCGAACCGATATGCCCACTTTAAAATCCCATAATAAATTCCATGAAATGTTCCGAAGGTGACAGCAGGGCGAGTCCCCTTCATCGCTGAAAAAAAGCGGTTCTTCATCTCCACTGCTGCATATTTGGTAAATGTGATGACCAGAATCTCTTCCGGACTTACATGATACGTCTGGATCAGCTTCTGGATCCTGCCCACGATCGTGAGCGTCTTTCCGGAACCCGGTCCCGCAAGAACAAGACACGGTCCCTCATTGTGAGAGACCGCCTCCTGCTGAGCCTGATTAAAACTCATAAATACCTCTTTCTAATTTGCCTGGAGTAATGCGATACCGGCACGGATTCTCTTTAAGGATTCTTCCTTTCCGAGAACTTCCATCAGTTCTGTCGCACCGCCCGGTGTGTTCTGTTTTCCGGATACCGCTGTTCGGATCGGCCACATTACAAATCCGATCTTCACTCCTTTTTCTGTTACATATCCTTTTAATGTTTCAAACAACGCGTCATTGCTGTAATCTTCCTGTGCTTCCAGGATCGGAAGGACATCGTTTAAAACTTCCAGAGAATTCTCTGCATTTGTCTTCATCTTCTTGTGTGTATACATAGCAGTGTCATACTCAGGCAGCTCTTCAAAGAAATCGATCTGATCTTTAATATCCGGGAAGATTTCAATTCTGGTCTTCACCATCTTCGCAATCTTTTTCAGATCATAGTCTTTTGTGATGACTTCTTTCAGATACGGCTCTGCCATCTCATAGAACTTGTCTTCCTCCATGGCTTTCATGTATTCCCCGTTCATCCATTTGAGTTTTACCGGATCGAATACAGCCGGTGACTTGCTCATATGGCGGTAATCAAATGCCTCTACCAGATCCTCCAGCGAAAAGATCTCGCGGTTGTCCGACGGGCTCCATCCAAGAAGTGCCACATAGTTGACCACTGCTTCTGAAAGGAATCCCTGCTCGATCAGATCTTCATAGGAAGAATGTCCGCAGCGTTTACTTAGTTTTTTATGGTTCTCATCCGTGATCAACGGACAGTGTACATAAACCGGAATCTCCCATCCAAATGCCTCATACAGACGGTTGTATTTCGGTGCAGAGGAAAGATATTCATTTCCGCGGACAACGTGTGTGATTCCCATCAGATGGTCATCGATCACGTTCGCAAAATTGTAAGTCGGGAATCCATCGGATTTGATCAGGATCATATCATCCAGTTCTGCATTCGGAACCGTGATATCTCCGTAAATCTCATCGTGGAATGTGGTTGTTCCCTCATTCGGTACGTTCAGACGGATCACCCAAGGTTTTCCTGCTGCCAGATTGGCCTCTACCTCTTCTTTGCTCAGCCCCAGACAGTGCTTGTCATACACAACGATATCTGTTCCGTCTTCAGAAACAGAAGTCTTCAGGGAATCCAGGCGTGCTTTATCACAGAAGCAGTAATACGCGTCGCCCTGCTCTACCAGCTGCTTTGCATACTTCAAATACACTCCGGAAGCATTTCTCTCGCTCTGCACATACGGACCATATCCACCATCCTTGTCCGGTCCTTCATCGTGAATGAGACCTGTCTTTTCCAGAGTACGGTAAATGATGTCCAGTGCTCCTTCCATGAATCTCTCCTGGTCTGTATCTTCAATTCTGAGGATAAAGTCTCCACCCTCGTGTTTTGCGATCAAATATGCATATAATGCTGTACGCAGATTTCCTACATGCATCCGTCCTGTCGGACTTGGTGCAAATCTTGTTCTTACTTTACTCATCTTTATCTTCTCCATTTTCTATTTACGTCATCTTTTCTATTATATCTTAACTATTCCGCCTTGACAAGGGGATGTGAACCCGGAAAATGGCATCCACAATAAAAATTGCCAGTGCAATCATCCCCGCAATCTCCAGTGTCTGCAGCAGATAATAGGCACATCCTGCCCTGTCATTGGCAACGATAGAATAGGCAATTCTGTACATTCCGGCCCCCGGCACGGTCGGCAGGATTCCTGCAATCAGAAACACCGTCACCGGCGCTTTGAAAATCCTTGCAAAAAGATGTGCCATAAACGCAATTGCCAGCGCAGAAAAGAAAGAAGCCGGCACCACATCCACTCCACGGTGTGTACAAAGCAGATAAACACCGCCTCCTATTGCTCCGACCACACCCGTCTGCCACAGATATTTTCCGGGTGTCTCCAAAAGTACAGAAAACGCAATGATCGCAACAAAACTTCCCACCACTCCCATCAACACACTCATACGATACCTCCTACAAAAATCATCCCGGTACCTGCTCCAAGCCCGATTGCAGCTGCTGTCAAAAATGCCTCCAGTATCCTGGCACCTCCGGAAATATAATCCCCCCGCAGCGTATCCCGGATCGCATTGGTGATCGCTACACCTGGCACCAGGGGCATCAGAGAACTGATGATCACGATATCCAGATTCCAGCCGGATGTAACCCTATTCACACAGGCAGCTGTCACTGCTACCCCGAATGCACAGATTGCATTCAAAATAAAGCTGCTCATCTGGATTTTTTTGCCCAGTGTAATCAAAAATGCCAGGATACATCCTACTGCCGCAGAGACCAGAGTCTCTTTCACTCCCCCTCCAAAAAGAGGAGCAAACCCGACCGGAACCAGAATCGTCGCCAGATTATATACCGCCACTGAATACTGTTTTCCCTTGATCTGTTTCAACTCTTTATATGTTTCCTCAACTGTCATCTCTCCCCTGCAGTATCTTCTGGATATTTCATTTACCTGCACAATACGATGCATATTCGTCCCGCGGTCATGAACTCTGCGCATAGCGGTGAGCATTTCCATGTCCGGATTATCCAAAGTAGCAACAATCCCTGTCATCATAACAAATGCCTCTGCCACTTCTGTTCTCGCGGTGTTGAGAATATGCTTCATGGTATCCTCCACACGATAGGTCTCCGCTCCACTTCTGAGCATGATTTCTCCTGCAAGAACCGCAATATTCAATATCTGTTTATATTCCATTCTTCCCCTCCATGATCTCGCAGCCTGCCCCGTCTCCGAATATTCCTTCATCACACAAAATCGAAATACAGTTTCTCATATCTATTTTATCCAGGTTTGTATTGGCAAATGCAGATGCACGGATCGAAGTCACATCCTTGGGCATCTCAAAAATTCCAGTTCTTCCGGCAGGAAACGCTGCCAGCTCTGTTCCGGAAAATAAAATCCCATCTCTTGCCGTATATTCACCTGTGCCTCCTGCTTCGATCCATGTCAGTTCTCCCAGTTCAGAAAACGCACCGTTTTCTATATTCTGAATATTCTCCGGAATATAAATTTCAAAAATGCCGGTTCCAACTCCCGAAAACGTTCCTCTTCGAATTCCAATACAATTTTCTGACGGCAGTTCCAGATATCCATCCATCATCTCGCTTTTTGCAGGGTCAAATCCACAGATCATTCCCTCCTGATCAATTTTGAACCCCTGATAATATATATACGCCTCTGCCGGAGACTCTTCCTGTGTCATATCTTCCCCTGGTAAGGTATTCACAATTTCTTCCGGCATCGTCTCAGGAATCACTGGCTGTATAGTCTGACTCTGCACTGTCTCCACCGGTTCTACCGCTTCTTCTTGTGGCATGGCTGACGAAGCTTCAGCTACTTTCTCCGTTTCTATCTGCACATGTTTCTCCATTTCTGCCAGTGTATAGGTCCGGATACTCTCCTGTTTTACCATCTGTCCCAACCGGATCGGAACACTCCATCGTATCGTTTCACCCGCAGTCGCAGCATATGACCTCATATCTTCCTGTAACGGTACCATACTGACGGCATCACCGATTCCAACCAAAAGGCTGACCGTCACAACTCCTGCAATCACTTTCTTTAATCCATCCGGTATGTTCCAGATATGCTGTTTCTCCCAAACGCAATCGCCACTTGTTCTCATTCTTTTTCCATTCTCCCTGCTTTTTCTTTGGTATGCGAAAAAGGAATGCTGCTCTTTTGCAACACTCCTTCTCCTTTGCCTGTTATGGCAAAACTAAACATTGATCTCAGCTTTTACTCCGAGAATTTCTTTATTTTCCTCCAGAAGCGGATAAATCACATTATTTAAGTACGACTCTACCTGCTCTTTCGCACGACCTACATATTTCTGCGGTTCCATCGTCTCTTTCAGCTCTTCCAGACTCATGTTGAACGCAGGATCCGCTGCGATCAACTCCAGAAGATTGTTGTCCAGACCTTTTTCTTTGACATTGCGTCCGGCTTCCATGGAAAGCTCACGAATTCTCTCATGCAGCTCCTGTCTGTCTCCTCCGGCTTTTACCGCATCCATCATGATATTCTCTGTCGCCATAAACGGAAGTTCTGACATCAGACGTTTCTCGATGACTTTCGGATATACTACAAGCCCGTCCACAACATTCAGGCACAGATCCAGGATTCCGTCGATTGCAAGAAATCCTTCCGGCACACTCAGTCTCTTGTTTGCAGAATCGTCCAGTGTTCTCTCAAACCACTGCGTCGCAGAGGTGATTGCCGGATTCAATGCATCGATCATCACATATCTGGAAAGAGACGCGATTCTTTCACTTCTCATCGGGTTTCTCTTATATGCCATGGCAGAAGAACCGATCTGTGTCTTCTCAAACGGCTCTTCCACTTCTTTCAAATGCTGAAGAAGTCGGATGTCATTAGAGAATTTGTGCGCACTTGCCGCAATTCCGGCCAGTACATTCAATACTCTTGTATCCACTTTTCTGGAATAAGTCTGTCCGGATACCGGATAACATGCCTTAAATCCCATCTTTTCTGCGATCATTGGATCGATCTTATCAATCGTCTCCTGATCTCCGTCAAACAGCTCCAGAAAGCTTGCCTGGGTTCCTGTCGTTCCTTTGGATCCAAGAAGTTTTAAACTTCCCAGAACATAATCCAGATCTTCCAGATCCATCTCAAATTCCTGCAGCCAGAGAGTCGCTCTCTTTCCTACCGTAGTTGGCTGAGCCGGCTGGAAATGTGTGAATGCAAGTGTCGGCTGACATTTCTGTGCATCTGCAAATTTTGCCAGTTCTGCGATCACATTGACCAGTTTTGTTCTCACCAGCTTTAAAGCCTCTGACATTACGATCATATCTGTATTGTCCCCTACATAGCAGGAGGTTGCTCCCAGATGGATGATTCCTTTCGCTTTCGGACACTGCACACCATATGCATACACATGTGACATAACATCATGTCTTACTACTTTCTCACGCTCTTTTGCAACATCGTAATTGATGTCCTCCGCATGCGCTTTCAATTCTTCTATCTGCTCGTCTGTAATATTCAGTCCCAGTTCTTTTTCTGTCTCTGCCAGTGCGATCCAGAGTTTTCTCCAGGTTCTGAACTTTTTGTCCGGTGAAAAGATGTACTGCATCTCACGGCTTGCATAGCGCTCGGACAACGGACTTACATAACGGTCATTGCTCATAATCGTATTCTCCTTTTTTCCTATTCAAATGCCAGACTGATATCTTCTCCCGGCACCTCCATCGGATAATTTCCTGTAAAGCAGGCATCACAAAACTTCAGATCGCCTACCATATCTTTTAATTTTTCTACTTCCATATAGCCCAGAGAGTCTGCTCCGATCATCTCACAGATCTCCTCTGTTGTATGAGAGTGCGCGATCAGCTGCTCATTAGACGGCACGTCTGTTCCGAAATAGCACGGATGTAAAAACGGCGGAGAACTGATTCTCACATGTACTTCTGTCGCTCCTGCTTTCTTTAACATCTTGATGATATTTGCACAGGTCGTTCCTCGAACAATGGAATCATCCACCATAACGATCCGCTCCCTTTTACCTACTCCGGAATCACGTTCAGCTTGATCTTCACACTGGACACACGCTCACTCTGTTTCGGCTTAATGAATGTACGTCCTACATAACTGTTTTTATGAAACGCGGTTCCATAAGGAATCCCGGACTGCTGTGAATATCCCATGGCAGCCACAAGGCCGGAATCTGGAACACCAACCACCAGATCTGCCTCTACCGGATAAGACTGTGCCAGTGCTTTTCCAGCAACAATTCTGGAATGATAGACTCCGACTCCATCGATCGTACTGTCTGTTCTTGCAAAGTAAATATATTCAAAAATACATCTCGCACGTTTTTCTTCCGGCAGCGCCATACTCATGTCCGAAGACATGCCATGCTTTGTAATACTTACGATCTCACCCGGAAGGACATCTCTTACAAACTCTGCCCCGACTGCTGCGATCGCACAGCTTTCAGATGCCAGAAAATACGTATTGTCCCGTTTTCCGATACAGAGTGGTTTCAATCCAAACGGATCCCTTGCCCCGATCATCTTTCTCGGACTGCTGATCACCAGCGCATAGGCTCCTTTGATCTTCTTCATAGCATTTTTTACTGCATCTTCTGCCTTAGAAACATTCAGACGCTCTCTTGCCACATGATAAGCAATAACCTCTGAATCAATAGTCGTCTGGAAAATTGCACCTGTCTTTGACAATTCCTCCCGAAGCTCCACTGCATTGACCAGATTTCCATTGTGTGCGATAGCCAGAGTTCCTTTTACATAATTGATTACCAGAGGCTGTGCATTCTCCACACGGGTACCTCCCGCTGTAGAATACCGTACATGTCCTACTCCCAGATTGCCTTTCAATTCACGTAATGTCTCTTCGTTGAACACATCATCTACATGCCCCAACCCTTTACGTGACAGCACCTTGCGCTGTCCGTATGTGTCAGTTACTGCGATGCCGCAGCTTTCCTGACCTCTGTGCTGGAGTGCAAAGAGTCCGTAATAAATGGAAGACGCAACATCCTGTCCGTCCATATCATATGCGCCAAATACTCCGCATTCTTCTCCCAGCCCTGTTACCACTTTTTCAAAATCACTCATGGATGAACTCCTTCTATTTAATTCCAATACGTCTGAAGACTTCCTGATATGCGTCTTCTACATTTCCCATATCTCTGCGGAAACGGTCTTTGTCCAGTTTTTCATGGGTCTCTTTATCCCACAGACGACATGTATCCGGTGAAATCTCATCTGCAAGGATGATCTCTCCATGGAAACGTCCGAATTCGATTTTAAAGTCGATCAGTTCAATTCCTGCCTCATCAAAGAATTTTCTTAAGACTTCATTCACTTTGAATGTGTACTCTGTGATCTTGTCGATCTCTTCTCTTGTTGCAGCTCCGATTGCAATTGCAAAATAATCATTGATCATCGGATCTCCAAGATCGTCATTTTTATAGCTGAACTCTAAAGTAGGTGCTAACAATTTTGTTCCTTCCTCGATACCGAGTTTTTTAGAAAAGCTTCCCGCTGCCACATTGCGGACGATCACTTCAAGTGGTACGATCTCCACTTTTTTTACAGCTGTCTCACGGTCGCTGAGTTCTTCTACATAGTGAGTCGGAACACCTTCTTTTTCCAGAACCTGGAAAATGTAGTTTGTCATACGGTTGTTGATCACACCTTTTCCTACGATTGTTCCTTTCTTCTCTCCATTGAATGCTGTCGCATCATCTTTATAGTCTACGATCACAACGTCCGGATCTTCTGTCGCAAATACTTTCTTTGCTTTTCCTTCGTAAAGCTGTTCTAATTTTTTCATACGTTCACACCTGTCCTTTTTCTTAAATTTCATTCACTCGATCTGGGATTATCGGCACATCCCGCAGATAGATTATAATACAAGGCAGAGGGAAAATCAATATTCCCTCTGCCTTGTATTTCCTGTGGCTTATTATTTATTTCTCAACAGATAAATAAGATGTTCTTATATATTGTGCTTTATTTATCACTTTTCGCAATTTTTGTTCTGATTTTTTTGCACATTTTCTCACTTTGCTGCAAGCGGTTTTTTCAGCAGAACGATTCCAAGCATTGCCACGACAGAACCTGCCGCAACGGCAGCCAGAAACAGCAGCGGATCGGAAGCTGCAAACGGGATTGCCCCCTCTGTGATAAAGGAAAGTCCCATAATGAAATTCGTTGCCACTGTCTGCTGTTCACTCTTTGTAAACCGGTTTTTAAAAAACAGTGTCGCCAGAGCAATTCCGATCGGCGGAACCATACCTCCAAGCACTGCTCCGAGCAGGACTCTGCTGGATTCTCCCATACTTGCCAGCACCTGATTCAGCCACTCATTGAACGCTCCGACCGGCGGATTGACCACAAATACCATAAGGGCTCCCATTGCCGCGATTCCCAAAAACGGATACAAAAGCATCGGCTTTGTTCCCTCCAGCGCTTTTGGAAGCTTTTCCAGAATTTTCTTTAAACCGAGCATGATCAGTCCTGCCGCAAAACCTGCGATCAGTGCGCCAAAGAAACCGGAAGACACCCAGCCGGTCTCCTCTGCAGCCATTGTCATACCGCTTTTCGCCAGAAGACCTCCTACGATTCCGGGCATCAATGCCGGTCTGTCCGCAAGCGCCATGGCGATATATCCTGCCAGAATCGGGAACATCATTCGCCTTGTTTTCCAGGCTTTCCGCCGCCATATATGTGTGGGCAATCCCTGTGGGACATGCAGTAACTGCCAGTACCCGGTATCCCTCTTCCGGCTGATCCTGATCCTGCTCCTGCTTTTCTTCTCCGTACTCTTCAGGAAATTTCTTTCTCTCCGCCTCATCAATGTGTGCCAGAAATTCTGTTACATCCGCTGCATCCAGCAGATTTGTCCGAAATTCGTCATCCATTAAAAGCATGGAAAGACGGCTGAGTACTTCCAGATGCACATTCTCTTCTGTATTCGGTGCTGCGATCAAAAAAAATCATATGTACCGGCTGTCCGTCCAGTGCATCATAATCCACACCCTGAGGAACCAGCATCGCAGCAAGACCCGGTGCACTGACGGCATCTGTCTTTGCATGAGGAATGGCAATTCCCTCTCCGATCCCTGTCGTTCCTTCCTCTTCTCTCTTTAACACCCCTTCTTTATAACGCTGCAGATCGTTGATATTTCCGCCTTTTGCCATCAGTTCTACCATCTGATCAATGGCCTGTCCCTTACTTTCGGGTGTTCCGGAAAGCTCCACACTTTCTCTCTTCAAAAGATCTGTGATTTTCATACCTTTTCTTCCCCTTTCAAATCTGATATTCGCTGTACGGTCTGTCCAGCAGTTTTACAATATCCTCTCTGGATGCCAGCCAGGACTGAAATGCCGTCGCACTTCCCGCTGCTGTTCCAAGCTCCAGTGCGCGCTCATAAGAGCCAGTATTGAGATATCCCGCCAGAAATCCTGCCACCATAGAATCTCCGGCACCGACAGAATTTACAACCGTGCCATTGTGCGGCTGCTTTTTGTATATCTCACCGTCTTCTGTCACAAGGATCGCTCCGTCTTTTGCCATAGAAACCAGTACATTTCTTGCACCTCTTTCCTGCAGCTTTTTCGCATGAGCGATGATCTCTTCTTCTGTAGTAAGCGTCGTCTGGAACATTTCTCCAAGTTCATGATTGTTCGGCTTGATCAAAAACGGATGATATTTCAATACATTCAACAGCAGATCTTTTGTAGCATCTACCACAACTTTGACATCCTTATCTTTCAAACACATCAGAATCCATTCATAAATATTCTCCGGCAGAGTCGACGGAATACTGCCCGCCAGAACCAGTACATCTCCTGCCTTCAAGGATTTCAGCTTCTCAAACAACTCCTGGATCGCTGTTTCTGTAATCTTTGGTCCTTGTCCGTTGATCTCTGTCTCCTGTCCTGCGTTGATCTTGACATTGATCCTTGTCTGCCCGTCTGCAAGCGGTATAAAATCTGTCTTTGCGCCAAACTCCAGGAGCATCTCCTGCAATGCTTTTCCTGTGAATCCCGCAGTAAATCCAAATGCTGTACTCTCCAGACCCAGATTGGAAAGGATCACAGAAACATTGACTCCTTTTCCTCCCGGATAAACTGCTTCACTTGTTGTCCGGTTGATTTCTCCCGGCACCAGCTGTTCTGCCTGTACTACATAGTCTAATGATGGATTGAATGTCACTGTATAAATCATGATTCTGCCTCCTCTATATTACTGCATGTTTGAAATACCGGATCACTGATATGATCCGTAATGATCTGTGCATCTTCAAACCTCGCAAATGTGACGGATGATACATGACCGAATTTGCTCGAATCTGCCAGAACATATGCCTCTCTGCATCTCTTCATTGCAGCTTCTTTTACCAGTGCTTCGCTGATATCCGGTGTCGTATACCCTTTCTCCAGATGAATTCCATTCGTGCCAAAGAAGCCTTTTGTAAAGTTATACTTATTCAGCCACTCTACCGCAGCTCCTCCGACTAAAGCCTGTGTATCCTCTTTCAGCTCGCCTCCCAGCAAAAACACCCGGCAGCCTTTTTCTGCCAGACACTTTGCATGCAGAATTCCATTCGTCACATACACGGCCTCCCTCTCTGAAATCGCCTCTGCCAATGACGCTGTGCTCGTTCCTGCATCGATATAAACAAAATCCTCCTGACCGATCAGAGCCGCTGCCAGCTTTGCAATGCTGCGTTTTTCCTCTACATACAGCCCCTCTCTTTCTGAAACCTTTGCATCCTTTGTCGTATATGCCCCATTCAGTACAGTTGCTCCCCCGTGGACTTTCAACAAGGCTCCTCTTTTATGAAGCTGTGTCAGGTCTCTTCTGATCGTAGACTCTGAAGTATCCAGAAGTTCTGTCAGCTCTGTTACAGTCACTGTTTTTTTTCGTTTACGATCTTAAGAATTTCGCGAAACCGCTCTTCTGCCAGCATTTTCCTCATCCTTTCTTTCATTTTCAATCATTTTCGTTTCCTTTATCCTTATAATATAATCATTTTCAGTCAAAATCAATCACATTAATCCAAAAAAATATCCAAATCTGATCACTCTGATTTGGATACTTTTACTAAATACTCTATATGTGACTCCTCCGGTACTGCTGTTTCCACTTGTCTGTCAGCTGCTCTGACATCTCCATCTGGATTCCTTCCCGGATTTCTTTCATCTCGCTGCGCAGCTCTGTATTGATCTCCGCATAGGTGTCATTTTTCGTAAGAAGGATATGATATTCCTCCATCGACATATACTTATAAGACGCATACAAATACGGCTTTAACAACTTTGGATCTTCGCAGATCTGATACGCCCTGTCATACATCCGTGCCGCCTGCTGATAGAGGAACATTCTTCCATAGGCAGACCCCAGACTTGCATAGATCTTTCCATAAAACTTGGGATCTGTATTCTCATCCTCCCCTTCATTTAAGATTGCCTGATACACAAGGATCGCTTCTTCCACTTCTCCACTTTCCAGAAGATTGTCTCCTTTGTATTTCTGCCGCTCAATGTCCTTCTGGTTTTTGAGCCGCTCCAGAACATTCTGGATTCGGATCATCTCCGCTTCCTTGTAGATTCCGGAACTCTTCAAAATCGTGAGTACAAATTTTTCCACACTTCCCCGCATCCGGATCACATCCCGAAGCTGGTCTGCAAGCTCCCTTTTCCCGATGTCCTCTTCCAGCCATCCGCACAGCTGCTCGTTCATAATCGTATAATCGATCAGGTAG
>ENA-OQIF01000226-OQIF01000226.1-human-gut-metagenome-genome-assembly--contig:-NODE-226-length-27927-cov-5.548777_pt1 | contig 27927 bp, 25 predicted proteins | sample MGYA00242574_ERZ504738 | MGnify/ENA primary metagenome ERZ504738 (study PRJEB26092, sample SAMD00036437) | human gut metagenome | host: Homo sapiens | study: EMG produced TPA metagenomics assembly of...
AACAGTGACTTTATGGTCTATGACTCGGGGGACATAGCGAATGTGAGTACAATCAGCCACAACCTGTCGGTTAGTTTCACGCAAAAACTCTGCAAGCTGACGGTTAAACTATCCTTGTCGCAGTTTGTAAGCAACACATTTACCAACTGTACGGGCGTATACGTTTCTCAAGGCGGCAATACGTCCGCCTGGACGATAGGTCCTTCTACAAATAATGTAAGTGCCAATACCGGAAATACACCTACATTCAATATAGCCAATAATTCGACTGCCACTATACGGTTAGTTCCTTTTTCGGGTTCCCGGGCAATCACGGTGCATATCGGTACGCTGACTCTCAGTAATTACTTCAACGCAAATAACCGGAATATCACCTCGAGTCAGAATGTCCAGTTGCTGCCGGGACGGAGCTATACCATAACACTACAGATCGGACTTGGGATACAAGTGGCGGCAAGTGACATTAACCTGACACAAAATGGATGTACAGCGAGTGATAAAAATGACTTGGCAAAGTTGAGATGGGCCACAGGAAATTTGAAGAGTACCGGAAGTACAAATTATGTATGGGCTTCTTCAACAGATAGAGGTTATTATTACACATGGTACAGTACCTATACAGGAAACACAAATATTAATAATACAGATCCATGTTCCAAATTGAATACAGCATATTACGGTACAGGTTGGCGAACACCTTCAAAGAATGAACTTATGAAATTAGCAAGATGCACAAACAAAATATTAACTAATAGTGGAATGTGGTTTATGAATAACAGCATAGGACTTTTTTACCTGCTGCAGGTTGTCGGCAAGACGGAAATGGTAGTAATACTTCGCCAACAACAGATTCCGGAACTGATGGCTACTACTGGAGTAGCGATATAGGTAATAATAATACAGGGAAAAGACTATATTTTGGTAAACGTTATAATACCGCAGATGTAGCGGACCATGCCAAAAACGCCGGACTGACTGTTCGTTGCGTAAAAGGCACTAAACAATAATATTCACTTTTAAAAAAATAGATAAATCATGAAAACCGAACTCAAAGGCTGGCTTGCGGACAATACCGTAACCACCGACAACAAAGAAGACAAAATCCTGGTATTGGAAAGCGCCGGAAACCTGACACTATCCGATGTACTGGATGAAATGAAGAAAGAAGATACCGGCTTGCGGGCAGAGACTTTAAAGCATGCCGTCGATCTTTTTCAGCGTACAGTATCGGAATTGGTACTGAACGGATACTCTGTCAATACGGGGTTATTCCGTGCTGTTCCCCAGTTTCGCGGTGTAATAGACGGTGGAGTATGGAATCCTGAGAGAAATTCTATCTATGTTTCCTTCAATCAGGATAAGGATTTACGTGAAGCTATCGCACGAACCGGCGTGAAAATTCTGGGAGCCAAAGGCGATTCAGCCTATTTTATCGGTGGTGAAGACGCCGCCACCCGTGCTACGGACGGTAGTGCGACTGCAGGACGTAACTATCGCTTACAAGGCAAGAACATCAAAGTAGCAGGTACAGATCCTGCTGTAGGTATCGTCTTGATTGATGAAAAAGGCACGGAAACGAAGCTACCGATGGATATGATAGCAGTAAACAACCCTTCGGAAGTACTGGTACTCCTACCGGCAGACCTGACAGACGGAATATACAAACTGCGACTGACCACACAATATACCAGTGGCAACCGGCAACTGAAGACACCACATGTCATCAGCCAAACCATCGTAATAGGCAATACAACCGAGGGCGACGGAGATATTGTGGACGACCCGACAGCATAAATCATACCGCATCGCTTCCCTTATGCAGGGGTGCATCGATATCTTGTGCAGTTCTGCACAAGGTGCCGGTGCACCCCTGCACAATGCGGCAATGCAACCAAGCTCTAAAATTACTGATAAACCTGTACCGGAAGTTCTCCCCTTAAAGCCCCCAAAGCATTCAATGCCAAAGCCTCCATCTCATCTTCTCCCGGATACACGAAAACGGGAGCAAGGAAAGAGATACGTTCCCTTAAACGGGAAATTACATAATCGGAATAGGCAATGCCTCCGGTCAGCAGGATGGCGTCTACCTTTCCACATAAAACAGTAGAGGCAGCACCGATACTTTTGGCCACATTGTAGATCATGGCATCGAGCACCAACCGGGCATGGTCATCACCTGCCTCAATGAACTGAATAATGGCAGGAATATCAGTAGTTCCCAAATGGGCGGTAAGCCCGGCACGACCCGAAATTCGTTTCTTCAATTCATCTTTGGTGAATTTCCCGCTGAAACAAAGGTCTATCAGTTGTCCGGCAGGAAGAGTTCCGGCTCTTTCGGGTGAGAAAGGCCCTTCGCCATCCAATGCATTATTGGCATCGACTGCACGCCCATGACGATGGACTGCAACGGAAATGCCTCCTCCCAAATGGCAGACGATCAAATCAAGATCTTCATAACGAGTGCCATGTTCGGCAGCATAACGACGGGCAATAGCTTTCTGATTCAGTGCATGCCAGATAGTGATACGCGGCATCAAAGGCGAACCGGTAATACGGGCAACCTCTTCCAGTTCGTCCACCACACCCGGATCTGCAATAAACGCCCGGCATCCGGGTAAAGCTGCGGCCAATTCATCGGCTATCAAACCTCCCAGATTGCAGGCATGTGTACGCATAGCGTGAAGGGTATCCCGCTTCATGGCTTCGTTAACCTCATAAACTCCACCGGGAATAGGCTTCACCAAGCCTCCGCGTCCAATGACAGCATCGAACCGGAAAGGAATATCGTTTACCTCCAACTCTCGGAGAACAAGCGATTTACGAAATTCGAACTGATCGATCACCCGGGGGAAGGCAGACAACTCTTCCACCGTATGGCGAATGTTGCGTACCAACAAAGGAGTTTCATTTTCATAAACAGCGATCTTTGTTGAAGTGGAACCGGGATTGATAACAAGGAGCCTTTCCCCCCGTCCATTCTTCACAGAAGACGGAGTAGAGCTTATATTCAGTTTATCCATATTCTTAGTTTAATTATGATCATCATTCGGAGCATCTTCCTCTCTCTGCCGACCGGGTAGAAGCCGTCAGGCACGCCATCGCAATACTATAATACTTGGAAAGTCCGGAATCACTGCGTGACGGTAACACCACCGGGCAAATGGGGCCTTGCAGCAATCCTGCCATATCGGCTTTGGCAAACAACGAAACAGATTTATAGAAAGCATTGCCCGACTCGATATTGGGGAATATCAATACATCGGCCTGTCCGTTGATGGGCGATACAATTCCTTTAATATCCCCGCTGGCCTGCTCGCAAGAGGTGCGTACATCCAACGGACCATCGATAATCACATTACCAAACTCTCCGGCTTCGGCCAACTCCACAATATTAACATAATCGAGCGAATGGGGAAACTTGGCACTTACCTTCTCCGTACAATGGATCAAAGAGATACGGGGTTGTTCTATCCCAAACCGCCGGCAAGTACAGATGGCATACCATATCATCTCAATGCGTTGTTGCAAAGTGGGACGAGGAATAACAGCAGCATCTGAGAAGAACAATAATTTATCATACGTCGGAATCTGCATTACGGCCAAATGAGTCAGAATCTTCCCCTTAGGCAGCAAGCCTTTCTCCTTGTCGAGAATGGCATGAAGCAAATTGTCAGTATTGATAATACCTTTCATCAGAATATCGGCTCCCCCTTCCCGAACAATACGAACAGCTTCACGCGCTGCCTCATCGGGATCTTCAATGTGAAGGGTCTTCACATATTCCGGGTACTTCTGCAGACTGGGATACTTTTGCAGGATGGCCGAGTCACCAATCATCAGGAATTCCGCAATCTCTTCGTCGAGTGCACGGGCAATGGCATATTCTGTATTCGGATCGTTGGCACAGACAACGGCAATCCGTTTCCGCCGGTTTAAGGTTTTGAGATGGGCTGTCAGTTGGTCAAAGTTTCTAATAGGTTCCATAACGTTAGATTTTTAGCAAATATCAGAAAAAGGATCGAGAAGTACATCATGGAATACTGAAAAAATAGACAAACCGAGTAACATTTTGATATAATACAACGCTTTCATTTCTACGGATGCAGGTAATTTCGTTTTTTAATGTAAATTTGTGTCCTGTTAAACTCCTATAATCAAACAGAACCATGAAAACAAAAACATTTCTCGCTCTTTTCTGCCTGTTGTGTATCAGTTCAGGCTTTTCATCGTGCCAACGTCATTCATCCGACCAGTGGAAATTGGTTTGGGAAGATAATTTCGACCAGAAAACAGGTTTTGATCCACAGGTCTGGAGTAAAATACCACGTGGCAAATCAGACTGGAATAACTATATGACCGACTTCGATTCCTGTTTCGACATGCGTGACGGCAATATGGTGCTGCGAGGCATCATCAATTACAGCCAGCCCAATGATACAGCACCCTATCTAACCGGAGGAATCTACACCAAAGGGAAAAAGCATTCAGCAACGGACGCCTCGAAATACGCGCCAAACTGAACGGTGCACGTGGTGAGTGGCCAGCCATCTGGATGCTCCCGATAGATGCTCCCTGGCCGATGGGTGGAGAAATCGATATCATGGAACGTCTGAATCACGATACAATCGCTTATCAGACTATACATACCAATTATACGCACAATCTGGGTATCAAAGACAATCCGTTATCACACTCCGTAGGTGCGATCAATCCCGACGACTACAATGTATATTCAGTAGAAATGTATCCGGACAGCATTGCATTCTATATCAATGACACACATACTTTCACCTATCCCCGCATCGAAACAGACAAAGAAGGGCAGTTTCCTTTCGACCAGCCTTTCTATCTACTGATCGACATGCAGTTGGGTGGCTCGTGGGTAGGGGCTGTAGACCCGAAAGAACTTCCGGTGGAGATGTATGTAGATTGGGTAAGATTCTATCAGAAAGAGAAATAGAACCTTTTTACCCTACAAGCGTTAAAGACAAATCAGATATCAGCTTATTAAATCACTTTATTAAATGAACTTACAATTTCCCCCATTTCTGCACGAAGGCGATAAAGTAGCCATCGTATCGCCTTCAAGCAAAATAGACAGTATATTCCTGAAAGGTGCCAAGACGCGTCTCAGCTCCTGGGGACTTACTCCTGTCATGGGAGATCATGTCCGAAGTTCATGGGGCTCGTATGCCGGTGCCACCCATCAGCGCCTCAAAGATTTTCAGGCAGCCATGGACGATGAAGAAATTAAGGCCATCTTGTGCAGCCGTGGTGGTTACGGAGCGGTTCACTTGCTGGATAAGCTGGACTTCACACGCTTTCGTAACCACCCGAAATGGCTGATCGGGTTCAGTGACATCACTGCGCTCCATAACTTATTTCAATACAATGGTTTTGCCTCACTCCATGCTCCCATGGCACGCCATCTCGCTGTAACAGGAGAGGAGGATCCATGTTCATTATATCTCCGCGACATTCTTCTCGGTAAACTGCCCGGATATAAATGCCACCGCCATAAGTTGAATCATCTGGGACAGGCCAAAGGCATCCTGCGAGGCGGCAACATGGCTGTGTTCCACGGTCTCCGCGGAACACCATACGATATTCCTCCCGAAGGTACGATCCTCTTCATCGAGGATGTGGGCGAGCGTCCTTATGCCATCGAACGCATGATGTATAACCTGAAATTGGGAGGCGTACTTGAAAAGTTATCCGGACTTATCATCGGACAATTTACCGAATACAAAGAAGACTATTCACTGAAAAAGGACCTTTACAGCACACTGGATGCCTTGGTGAAGGAGTATGACTTCCCCATATGTTATGACTTTCCGGTGGGACATGTGACAGAGAACCTACCACTAATCAACGGTGCGGAAGTGGAGTTCGTATCCGGAAAGAAAGGAGTGGAATTGTTAATAAACCCTCCTATCTGACTCACCCTACAGTGAAAATCATTAATTTTGAGGCTTTAAACTCCAAAAGCATAATTATGAAAAGAAACTCTATGTTCATACTGTCAGCTTTCATCCTGTTTTCTGCTTTCTCCTGCGGAACAAACGGCAGCAAGACCACTTCGACCGACATCACCGAGAAAAAGGTAATTGTCCAAGTGCCCCAATTTGACGCAGACAGTGCTTACAAGTACATACAGGCGCAAGTCGATTTCGGACCGCGCACACCAAATTCTAAAGGTCATGTTGCCTGTGGAGACTACCTGGCCGCCAAACTGGCCGAACATGGAGCCAAAGTGATCAGCCAAAACGCTGAATTACCCGCATACGACGGTACACTGCTGAAAGCACGCAACATCATAGGATCTTTTAAGCCCGAAAGCAAAAAACGCATCGCACTCTTTGCGCATTGGGATACCCGTCCATGGGCCGACAATGATCCGAATGAAAAGAATCATCACACACCGATACTGGGCGCCAATGATGGAGCAAGCGGAGTGGGTGTATTACTCGAAATTGCCCGCCAGATCAATCAACAGCAACCGGAACTGGGAATCGACATCATCTTTCTGGATGCGGAAGATTACGGAGCACCTCAGTTTTATACAGGCGAACATCGGGAAGACCAGTGGTGTCTCGGCGCACAATATTGGGCACGAACCCCGCACGTAGATGGCTATAATGCCCGCTTCGGAATTTTACTCGATATGGTGGGCGGCAAAGATGCTACTTTCTTTAAAGAAGTATATTCCGAGAAATATGCCAAAGGTATCAACAAGAAGGTATGGAAAAAGGCTAACGACGCCGGATACGGACGTTACTTTATTAACGAAGTAGGCGGTCAGATCACTGACGATCATCTGTTTATCAATCGCTTGGCAGGTATCCCGACTATCGACATCATTCCAAACGACGAAAATTGTGAACTGTCCAGCTTCGGACCGACCTGGCACACCGTGAATGACAATATGGATGCCATCGACCGCTCTACACTCAAAGCTGTGGGACAAACGGTACTGGAAGTTATTTATAACGAGAAATAATTATTTATCATGTCAATCAACGAATTACAAGACGAAGTCGTTGCTGAATTCAGCGACTTTGATGACTGGATGGATCGCTACCAGTTACTTATCGACTTAGGAAACGAGCAGGAACCGCTCGACGAGAAATATAAAACGGAACAGAATCTGATTGAAGGTTGCCAAAGCCGTGTATGGCTTCAGGCAGACGAAGTAGACGGGAAAATTATCTTTAAAGCAGAAAGCGATGCACTGATCGTGAAAGGCATCATAGCACTGTTGATTAAAGTCGTATCGGGACATACCCCCGACGAGATTCTTAATTCGGAACTCTACTTTATTGACAAAATCGGTCTGAAGGACCACCTATCCCCCACTCGTAGCAACGGATTGTTGTCGATGGTGAAACAAATGCGGATGTATGCACTCGCATTCAAAGCCAAAGAGGCCAAAGGCTAAATCTCCAGATAAGGATGTGTCAGGACTCGTATTCACCACAGATCACACTGATTTACACAGATAGATATTACTGGTTATCAGCAGATTAAAATCATCCTGTGTTAATATCTGCGTAATCTGTGGTGAATTATGACGTACCTCCATCTTCTTCATCCACCTGATACTCCAGAATATCCCCCGGCTGGCAATCTAGCACTCTACAGATCGCCTCAAGGGTAGAGAAACGAATCGCTTTGGCCTTCCCGTTTTCAGGATAGAAAGGTTGGCAGGCGTAATGTCAATCTTCTCTGCCAACTCCCCCAAAGATATTTTTCTTCGGGCCATCATTATGTCAAGGTTTACTATTATAGCCATAATTCTATTAATTTTTCAATATTCGGATTCAGATAGTAAGATCTTGTTCTTCTTTCATCTTCAACCCGATGGCGAATACCTCGCCTACAATTAGTGAAACCAGTCCCAGAATGACCAGCATCACAGAATCTATGCTTGTCTCCATAGAATATCCGGACAACGAGAAGACTGAAGACAACTCATAATCATTCATCAGGGCCGGCACTGCCTCACTAATAAAGTTCAGCAACAAGGCGACTCCCAACCATCGCAACCGACGGACATTCTTCCAATTAAAAATATCCGATTTATTGATAGCTACAATCAGCTGAATAAAAAGCACTGTTGACGCAATGATGGCAAAAACAGCCAGAAGCCCGGAAATCACCTGGGCAACCATCATCCAGGTACTCCTGTCGACTTTTACATTCGTAACCATCTGTGTATAGGCAACGGGGACATAAGAGCCGGTCTTTTCATTATAGACAGAATCTTTAAAGGACGAAAAATCCTTGGGCATCAGTGTGGCAATCCGAAAGTTGATAGCCTGCTCTACACTTTGATTACCGGAATGACTTATCTTCATCCCTTCGGAAAAGCCATGACCGAAATCACGCCCCATATTAAACACCGAATAACAGAATACCAGAAAAACCAGTAAACATAGTATGTTCAATCTTCTTTTCATATTATGACTTATTATTCAATCTTTATCGTTTATTTTCATTCATCTTTCCGCCACGTTCCCGGAACCGTAACCTGCTTTATCCGAAGAAAACAGCCTACGAACACCATAGCCGCCACTGCTATCAATAGATAATAGGGAGTCGTACCCGTCACATCCCTGATTGTATCTGCATCGGGATAGGTCAGACTCAGCATGACAGAAATACTGTTGTTCACAATGTGTATCAGGATACAAGGAATCAGACTTCGTGTCCGATAATAAACCCATGCCAGCAAAAGGCCTCCAAAGAAGGCTGCAACTATCTGAGCCGGATTCAAATGAAATACTCCGAAAAGCAGTGCCGAAAGGAAGATGGCTTTCCGGGGAGAATAGCGTTCAAGCAATGCCTTAGTGGCACCACCACGGAACAGAAGTTCCTCAAGAATCGGCCCCAACAAAGTAATGGCCACAATGCCTAACCAACCGGACTGGAGAGCGTCGAACTGCTGTTCCAGAATATCAGGTACCCAAGATAAGACGGCAGTCAACATATCCATCAGGACAGTCATCGACAAGCCTATCAGAAACGTTATGATCAGAAATGGAAATGAAATGAATGACCAACTTGTCTTGTCTTTGGGTATATAGTGTGCTTTCCATAAATAAAAAAACATCACTGCCATGGAAAGCAGCATCGAAGGAGCCAATGTCAACTCCGAAACCCGGGTGGCATCTACGCTCCCACCATTCATACGGGCAATGATAGTAAAAGGAATACCGATCAGCCCACCGCAAACAAGTTGGATTCCCAGATAAATCAGAATTAATTTGATCGCCGTTTTCATTCAGTCTTTTGTTTTAAATATGTACAAAGATAACGGTTTTAATTGACTACTGCTTCGGTAGAAGAGCTATTTGTATGGTGACCATGCAAAACTGAACTACATACAAACAAAGCTAACATGGAGATGGATACTACCAACATCGTAATGCTCATCAATGACTTTCTCATAAAACTTACTTTGAAGATTCGTTATGTTATTCAATAATAATTTATCGTTTTTCGATATGCAAAGATTCATATTAATTTTCATCTAAACAAGTAATTCGATAATTATTTATCGATAAACAATAAATATAAAATGTTTTTCAATATTTGTAGAGGATAAACGCTGATATAAAGAAGCCTCAAAGAACCAGCGTCAGGGAGGGTATATCCATTTGATAGTGTATTACGCCTTTAGACGTCACTCTGCCACTATTCATCCTAATCTACTGACACGCACTAAAACACAAATCATCAAACAGGAAGAAGAAAATGCATACAAGACGCATATAACATGCAATAAGATGCAACATCGACCGAAGATTTCCAATAAATATGCATGATATCTTTAGAAGAGAGGTCACATACCATTAAAAGAAAGACATCATTGGGTTAAAACAAAAGCTTCATTAGTTCAAAACTTCACCTGCATGAAGCCGGAAGAGAGACAAAAGAGGACATTTGCATGCCTGCAATCATTTTTCAGCACGCATAGAATGATCGGGGAGGAAATAACGATTTGCACCTTAAAACAGAATATTCTGCAAATTAAAGAACACAGAACAGGCTCAAAACAGAACAAGAGACATGTATTATCCGCAATCAGGATGACTATCTGAAAAACCGAATTCACAAAATAAGCTCCTATTTAAGAGCCGGAAGATAACGGGCCGAATATAACTCACTCAGTGGCAAACAAAAAATACAAAATGTCAATTGACATTTTGTATTTTCCCCAAAAGCGCTTCCACATCGGCTGCATCCTGATGAAGCTGCGCTATCAATCCTTCAATCCCATCGAACTTCAGCTCCGGACGGAGATATTTTACAAAAGAGAGGCGGATAAATTTATCGTAAATATCGGAATGAAAATGGAGGATATTCACTTCTATCGAACGTTCGGGACCATTCCCTATCGTGGGACGAGTACCGATATTGAGCATACCATTATAAGTATACCCGTCGAACGTGACATGAACTGCATAGACACCATCGGCAGGAACCAACTTATCAGGATCGTCTACACTGAGATTGGCCGTAGGGAATCCGATTTTCCTTCCTACCTGATAACCGCTCACCACCGTACCATCCAGAAAATAGTCGTAACCCAGACAACGTGCAGCCCGATCTACTTCGCCCTGATGCAACATCTTACGAATGACAGAAGAGCTTATATGAAGATCATCACACACACAGGCACGAGCACGAATCACCTCTATTCCCATTTCAGAGCCATAACGGCAATAATCCTCAAAGCCTTCACTACGATTGTGTCCGAAGCGGTGGTCATATCCGATGACAAGTGTCTGCACCCGATAACGGTCTCTCAGGATATCGGACATAAATTCATGGGCAGTCAGATGTGATACTTCACGTGTAAAATCAAGCATAAAGCAATAATCCACGCCCGTTTCTTCAAGCAGCGCCAGTTTCTCTTCCGAAGTGGTCAATAACTCCGGACGATAGTCTGCATTCATCACCTTACGAGGATGAATGGGAAAAGTAATCAGTGCAGAACGCAATCCACGAGCCGCAGCCAACTCTCTGACTTGTTCTATCAGAAAGCGATGCCCCATATGTACTCCATCGAAGAAACCGATGGTGGCAACACATGGTTCGGGTAGAACTCCCGGTATATTACGGATTATCTGCATACTGTTTCTCCTATTTATTTTAATTCTCGGCAAAAAGCGGCCTCCAGTCTTCACCGGGTTTCACTGTATAGGTAGAGATACCCAATGCCTGGGCGCCCTGGCAGTTGGCTTCGGAGTCATCTATGAAAAAAGTTTCGCGCGGATCGAGGTTTGCATCATCAAGCACTCCCCGGAAAATCTCTTCAGCGGGCTTTACCATTTTCATTTCATACGAGAGGTACATCTTTTCAAAATAGTCTTCTACACGGAAGCCCCGATACGGAAACGCATGCTCACATGCCCACTTCCAATGTATCTCGTTGGTATTGCTCAGCAGATAGACCACATATTTCTCGCGGAGTTTCAATAACATATCAAGCTTAAAACGTGGGATATCCACCAAGAAACTATTCCAAGCAGCATCAATTTGCTCATCCGTCACCTCCTGGGTTATCTGCCCGCGGATACTATCACGAAACTGGGCTGACGAGATCAACCCTTTCTCATGTTGCATAAAGATTCCCTGCTGAGAATACATGCCTAACAATTCGTCCACCTTCTCTAATCCCAACTTCCGGAAGTTTTCTATACAACGCTGACGGTCGAGATTAATCAATACACCACCAAAATCAAAAATAAGGTTTTTAATTCCTTTTCTTTTCATCTCTATTCTGTTTTTGAAAGCTTATACACGACAGAGCACGCAAAGGAAACGGAGTTTTTATATCCTGTTCATAAAAGACACTTTCTTTGCGCCCACTGTGATAAATAGCTTTCATTTTCATTTCTGAGTTAAACGTTTGACTAAGCGAATCAATTCTCCAATCCACAAGACGAGAGAAGAAGAACCGATGATGATAAGCCATGTTTGCCAGTCGAGCGGTTCTGTACGGAATACAGCTCCACCGAACTGCACTATAAGAAACTGCCCACCCAGGATGGCCAGTACAATCAATTCCATTCCGTACGACTTCGTAAGACCCTTGAATGCTGAATCGGTAGTACCAAACACACGAGCATTGAACAGATTCCAAAACTGAAGCATTACAAAGAAGGTGAAAAAAATGGTCAACCGCTGTACCGTCATTCCACCGTCGGCATTTGTAAAGTAGTATATCATCGCCATCAGTACTACCAGAAAGAGTGTACCGACACCGAATATATTATGTTGCATCGCTTTACTAATAATAAAATCAGTACTGCGACGCGGTTTATCGTTCATAACACTCTCACTTGGCGGAATAGAAGCCAAAGCTAAAGCGGCAAATGTATCCATGATGAGATTTACCCATAACATTTGGGTCACAGTCAACGGTAGTTCTGTTCCCACAATAGAACCGAGCAATACGATGAGAAGTGCCACAAAGTTAATGGTCAGCTGAAATACGATGAAACGCTGGATATTCTTATAAAGTGACCGCCCCCACATCACAGCAGTCCCGATACTGTTGAAAGAGTCGTCCAGCAAAGTGATGTCACTGGCCTCTTTGGCAACTGAAGTTCCGGTACCCATCGAAAGCCCTACCTGTGCATGATTGAGCGCCGGCGCATCGTTCGTTCCGTCTCCGGTCACAGCCACAACGGCTCCTTTCTGCTGCAGCAATTGTACCAGACGCTGTTTGTCGGTAGGACGGGCACGCGACATAATTTTCAAGTCCATCACTCTATCCAATGCTTCTTCATCACTCAATTCGGCAAAAGCAACTCCGGTAATGCGATTGCGTTCCGTATCTTCCGGTTTCCACAGCCCGATCTGACGCGCAATCTCAGTTGCGGTGCCCGGAGTATCCCCGGTCACAATCTTGATACCGATACCTGCCGACTGGCATTTAGCTACTGCCGCAGGCACATCGGGACGTATAGGATCGGAAATAGCAACGACTCCAAGGAAATTAAGGTTATTTTCTGAAACAAGTGCCACACAGTCATCCGGTTCGTTATCTTCCACCAAACGGAATGCAAAACCAAGTGTACGCATAGCCATATTCTGATAACCCAGTAATTGTGCTTCGACAGTCGAACGATATTCCACACTATCCACACGACGGCCATCGAGAATCACCTCCTTACATTTGCCAAGCACGATTTCGGGCGCACCTTTTATATATAATACCTTTTTGCCTATCAACGGCGACTTCACCAAAGTAGCCATAAACTTACGTTCAGTCGAGAACGTCAATTGGTCGAGCACCCGTGCTCCTTCTCTGAGTTCAAGATAGTTACGTTTCTGGCTATTCAGCCACAGCAACAAGGCAACTTCCGTAGGATTACCTACTCCTTTCGGCTTCTCACCCTCTCCCGTTTCTTCAAGAAAAGCAGTGGAGTTAGCACTAATCCCTTCCGCAATCAGTCTGCTGATATCGTCATCTGCCAGTTTCCCACCATCTTTCAAACCATAGAAATTGGGCTCGTGCACCTGCATCAGATTTTGTGTCAACGTACCGGTCTTGTCTGTACAAATCACGGTAATCGCCCCCATTGTTTCGCAAGCGTGCATCTTACGCACCAAATTGTTAGTGGCAAGCATACGGCGCATATTCAGTGCCAGGCTGAGGGTCACACTCATAGGCAATCCCTCGGGAACGGCAACCACGATCAGGGTAACCGCCATCATGAAATATTTCAATGTACGCTCCAACACCGGCAACCAGTCATGCCAACCGTTCAGAGCCCCAAAATCGAAATACAGTACAACGTCTTTTATAAAGAAAATAAGGAAAGCAAGTCCGGCTACGGTAAAACCGATCTTACCGATCAGGTTGGCCAATTTGGTCAGCTGGATATTCAATGGTGTAGGCTCCGTAGTTTGTTCCGTACTCTGACGTGCCACTTTCCCAATCTCCGTAGCATCTCCCACACGAAGTACCTTCATCGATCCATGGCCATCGACCACAGTTGTACCGCGCATCACCAGATTGGAAGCATACGTAGCTTCTTCATCAAAATCGGCTTCGATTATTGTTTTATTAATCACCGGTTCCCCGGTCAGGTTCGATTCGTTCACCTGCAAAGAAATAGCTTCTATCAGTTCGCCATCTGCGGGAATCTCTTCACCGGTCTCCAATACCACAATGTCACCTACTACCACATCTTTACGCGGAATCTCCTGAATACGCCCGTTACGAATCACCTTTACTAAAGTCTCTTCATTAACGGCATTCAGTAAATCGAATTTCTTATTGGCATCGTATTCGAAATAGAAACCGATACCGGTTGCCAACAGGATAGCGGCTATAATACCGATCGTTTCGGCATACTCATTCTCGATAACGGAAATGATAAGAGAGAATACAGCTGCAATAAGCAGCACACGTACGACAGGATCTTCTAAATTTTTCCAAATAAAGCTTCAGGAGCGAAGGACGCTTAGGAGGCGTCAGTAGGTTGGCACCATATTTCTCCCGGCTTTGGAGAACTTCTTGATCAGTCAGGCCCAAATGAAAATAATCGTCGTTCTTTGCAGTCATGCAGATACATACATTAAATTAGAAGTTGCAAAAATACAACATAAATCCGGTATAAGATGTTTCTTAAATCTTTTTTAAGGATTCCAGTTTTCCCAACAGTACTTTTGACGAAATGGGCTTCGTCAGGAAATCGGTAAAGCCGCTATGCATGATTTTCTGGCGGTCTTCTTCATACGCAAAAGCAGTAAGAGCAATGATAGGCACTGTAGCCGACATCTGCCGGATAGCCTCCGTAGCCTCGTAGCCATTCACCTCGGGCATACGGATATCCATCAAGATAATGTCCGGTTGGAATTTCAGGAAAAGAGAAATGGCCTCTTCACCATTGTGAGCCCAATGTAATTCGTAACGTGAAGCGAGGATAGCTTCGCAAAGACGATAATTGTCTTCCATATCTTCGGCCACCAGTATGCTCAGTTTTTTATCACTTCCCGCATCGATAACCGGAACCCGTACTGCAGAAGGCAATTCTTCCTGCTCTTTCTCAATGATGACTTTGGGTTTAATATCGGAATGTTCGGGCAATGTAAACCAAAAGGTACTTCCTTTGCCTACCTCAGATTCGGCTCCGATTTCCCCACCCAGCTTATTTACAATCGTCTTACAGATAGAGAGTCCGAGTCCGTTACCGTTTTTATCACTTTGCAAACGCACAAAACGATCGAAAACGCCCTCCAATTTATCCGCCGAAATACCCGAACCGGTATCGCTAACATAAAACCGAAGTCCATTCTCGGAAGACTGATATCCGATACGGATACTGCCCTCTGTGGTAAATTTGATTGCATTAGATACAAAATTGGACACAACCTGAGCAATTCGGTTACGATCCGTATGAACCATACACGAAGGCAGCCCGGGCTCTGTTATAATCCGTACAGGCGAGTTAGAGCCTATCTTCATACGGAACAATTGTTCCAAATCATTCAGTAACAAGTTGATATCGACATCAGAATAAACAAACTCCAATGTACCGGCCTCAATCTTCGACAAATCAAGAATATCATTAACCAGCTGTAATAGCAATTCGCTGTTCGTATGGAGTATCTCCAGGTATTTTTGCTTTTCTTCTTCTGTATTGGCCGCTGCCAGCAGTTCGGAAAAGCCGACGATGGCATTCAGTGGCGTACGGATTTCATGACTCATATTGGCTAGAAAAGCGGACTTGGAACGATCTGCATTTTCCGCTTTTTCCTTCGCTTCAGCCAACGCCTCTTCCGTTTGTTTAATCGAAGTAATGTCATGCACCGTCAGCACCATGCGCTCTTCACTATCCAGAGTCATAAATACTCCCGAGATCATTACGTCGCACTTTACAAATTCATGCTCGTCTATGGCAATATTCAGTGATGATTGCAAATCAGTAAATTCTTTCTTCTGGCGGAAAGCGTTTCCTATTGCTCCCCTCACCGGACATTCCTGGCAAAAAGCATGGGTTCCGCATCCCCCTTTGGCAGACAAGGCATTCCGGCATTGCAACAGATCACCTACACGCTTCTCTTTACCGTCCGGACTGAGATGAGTCAGATCATAATAATTAGTTTTCAGGACTTTGAAATCAGAATCGATTACCAAAACATACGCATGAATATGCGTCAGAATCGCATCAAACAGACAATTTACATTCTCCAGTTTCCGGTCCGATGCAGATTGCATTAACTTACCTTGTCTCTTTTCCCACAGAATAGCTCCTAAAAAAGCCACACATACCAGTGATAATACAATCTGCCACATCATAGTTTATAATTCCTTGATTAATGTTTTGTTGCTACAGACAAAGGTAGTGCTTTATTAATGAAAAAAGAAAAATAAATGAACAATACGTCCGATACTTTTGTTATATTTGCATAAACTTAAAAAAAGAGACGACATGAAGTACATTTGCACCGTTTGTGATTTCATTTACGATCCGGAGATAGGTGATCCGGAAGGCGGAATCGAACCCGGAACACAGTTTGAAGATATTCCTGATGATTGGGTATGCCCTCTGTGTGGAGTTGGAAAAGAAGATTTCGAACCGTATAATGGCTAAACGATTCATTAACGATGAACGATAAGCGATGAGCACTCTCAATTACACGCTTTATCGTTCATCGTTCATCACTTTTCTCAAGACGCTTTCTTTTCTTTTACGTCACTGCTCGCTTCTACTACATTTACTACATAGTCACCGAGTTTTTCACATTCGGCGATAATATCCATGTAATAAACGCCCATCTGATAATCATATTCTTTATTATTCACATCCAGGATATTCTGATTCTTCAGTTGGTTACGATAGTTATTAATTTCATTCTCAATATTGAATGACTTATTAACATCGATACTCTGATGTTCGGGTTTCTCGACCACGACAATCATTTGCGACAAAGCATCATTGGTCAGTTTCATCATGAAATGAATGTGCTCATATTGCTTCTCTGTGAAATCCTGATTGGTCTGACGCTTCCGGCTGATGGTACGTGCCAGGTTATAGCAACTGTCACCAATACTTTCAATCTCGGTTACCTCACGAAGCATGGCACGTATCTGAAGCTTACTTTCCGAGCTCAAACGCCCTTCAGATACCTGATTCAAGTAATTGGCAATCTCCAATTCCATATTATCACTGATATTCTCGTATTTCTCAATCCGGCTGAAAAGTTTATTGAAGTCATCATCCTTTTCAGTATGCAACAGATCTTGTACCATACCAAACATACGATGAATACGCTCGGAAAACAGATGAATCTCCTTACGGGCCTGAAGTATGGATAATTCGGCTGTAGAAAGCATACCTCCGGTAATAAAGCGCAAGCGTGGCTCTTCATCTTCTTCCTTGGGACGAATAATGGCACACACGGTACGCTCAATCAGTTTCACTCCCCAGATCAGCAGACAGACGTTACATATATTAAAAATAGAGTGGAAAGCGGACAACTTATAAGAAATAGCCACCTCTGCACTTCCCGGATGGAAGAAGGTATCGACCACCCAATTGACGAATACCATAAAAGGATGGAAAATAATCAGCACCCAGATCACACCAAAAACATTGAAAACAAAGTGAGCCAAAGCAGCACGTTTTGCTTGTGAATTAGCAGTCAGGGCAGCCAGGTTGGCTGTAATAGTAGTTCCGATATTCTCACCCAAGACCAATGCGGCACCCAGTTCCAGGCTGATCCATCCGTTGGCACACATAATTAAAGTAATAGCCATCGTCGCGGCGGAAGCCTGTACGATCATAGTGAGAATAGTACCGATAAATAAAAAGAGCAGAACCGAGAAAAATCCCATATCTGTATAGTTCTGTACAAAAGCCAGCATTTCCGGATTGGCATTCAGGTCGGGGGCATTTGCTTTGAGGTACGAAAGCCCCATAAAGAGGAAAGAAAAACCAAAAATAAATTCACCGATAGACTTACGGTTACTTTTACCCGAAAAAATAAGAGGAAGGGCAATGGCTAAAAGAGGAAGGGCAAAAGCAGCCATGTCGACTTTAAACCCAAAAATAGAAATGATCCATGCGGTGACTGTCGTACCGATATTAGCACCCATTATCACACTAATGGATTCGGCCAATGTCAGCAGACCGGCATTTACAAAACTGACCACCATCACCGTCGTTGCCGAAGAAGATTGGATAAGGGCGGTGATCAACACACCTGTTAAAACTCCCGTTACCCGGTTTGTAGTCATTGCTGTCAGAATTCCTCGCAATCTGTCACCTGCGACTTTCTGTAAGCCCTCGCTCATGATCTTCATTCCATAAAGAAAAAGTCCTAACGAGCCAATGAGCTTTAAAAAATCATAAAAAGAATATTCCATCTATAATTATTTTAGTGGTTGTTTGTCTTCTTAGCAATTATGTGATATATTTATCCGTACTATTCACCCCAAAATGACGTGAAATGAAACAGATGTTACAAATATATTGCAAAAATAATAATATTTCTAAAGAATTCCCTATTGGGAGCTCACTTTTGGATATTTATTACGGCTTTAATCTTAATTTTCCTTATCAGGTAGTCAGTGCTAAAGTAAATAATCGCTCTGAAGGACTCAATTTTCGTGTATATAACAATAAAGATGTAGAGTTTCTGGATGTAAGAGATTCTTCGGGAATGCGTACGTATGTGCGTTCTCTCTGCTTTGTGCTCTACAAAGCTGTCAGCGAACTCTTTCCGAATGGCAAACTTTTTGTGGAGCATCCGGTATCCAAAGGATACTTCTGCAATTTGCGGATCGGGCGCCCCGTCACACTTGAAGACGTGTCACAAATAAAGAAACGTATGCAGGAAATTATAGCGGAAGACATTACCTATCACCGCATTGAGTGTCATACAACTGAAGCCGTACGTGTATTCAGTGAACGGGGCATGAATGACAAGGTAAAATTACTCGAATCTTCCGGTTCTATCTATACCTATTATTATACTTTGGGAGGTACTGCCGACTATTATTACGGTAATCTGCTCCCAAGTACAGGATTTATCCACTTATTCGACCTCGTTAAATACTACGACGGACTGTTGCTGCGTATTCCTAACAAAGAAAACCCATCTGTACTGGAAGATGTGGTAAAACAGGAAAAAATGCTCGATGTTTTCAAAGAGCACCTGCGATGGAACTACATCATGGGATTGAACAATGTGGGAGATTTCAATATTGCTTGTGAAGAGGGACATGCCACGGACCTGATCAATGTGGCAGAAGCTCTGCAAGAGAAGAAAATAGCACAAATAGCCGATAGCATTTTCCACCGCGGAGAAAACGGGACTCGTGTAAAACTGGTGTTGATTTCCGGACCGTCATCATCCGGGAAAACGACTTTTAGTAAGCGACTCTCCATCCAGTTAATGACCAACGGCCTGAAACCATATCCCATCTCACTGGACAATTATTTTGTAGACCGTGAAGACACTCCATTGGATGAAAACGGCAATTATGACTATGAATCCCTTTATGCCCTCGACCTGGAGTTATTCAATACACAACTACAGGCTTTGTTGCGTGGCGAGGAAGTAGAACTGCCCCGCTATAACTTTATGTTGGGAAAAAAAGAATATAAAGGTGATAAATTGCGGATCGACGAACATACGGTATTGATTCTTGAGGGAATACACGCCCTTAATCCGGAACTGACTCCGCAAATCCCGGCAGCAAATAAGTTCAAAATATACGTCTCTGCCTTGACAACCATCTCGCTAGACGATCATAACTGGATCCCAACGACGGACAACCGACTTTTGCGCCGTATTATCCGGGACTTCAACTATCGCGGCTATTCTGCCCAAGAGACTATCTCACGCTGGCCCAGCGTACGCGCCGGAGAAGATAAATGGATTTTCCCTTATCAGGAGAATGCCGATGTGATGTTCAACTCCGCCCTTTTATTTGAATTTGCCGTGCTCCGCTGTCATGCCGAGCCCATTCTTACCAGCGTGCCACGTAACTGTCCGGAATATGCTGAAGCATACCGGTTGCTGAAGTTTATCAAATATTTCACTCCTGTACAGGATAAGGAGATTCCTCCAACCTCACTTTTGAGAGAATTCCTGGGAGGAAGCAGTTTTAAATATTAGATAGAGCCATATTCCAAATCATTATCAGACATAGACTTTACAAATACCGGCTCCGGAGAGAGCCTTATTTGTAGAATCTATGCCTGAATTATCAAATTTTATCCACCTTTCAACCAACCGGTAATGCCCGCCATTCCTCTTTGAAGAAGAATCAAAGAAGAAATGAAAAATAAGAGGGGGAAATGAGAGGTTTCTACAAAGATTTTTTAACTTTGTCACTGTTTAAAACCAAATCGCATGAAAATATCGACTTTAATCCTGACCATCCTCGTTTGTTTTAGCACAATCGTCGATGCACAAGGCACACAAAACAGAGCAAATGAACTGATGAAACAAGCGCAGAGTAGTCTGGAACAAAAGAATACACTAAAGCGCGTTATCTTTTCATCCAGGCCTATGGCGCTTTCGCAACGCAGGAAAATTATCCGAAAGCCGTGGAATGCGGAATTCAGGGAGCAGCTCTGTACCATCGTGAAAATTATTACAAAGAGGCATTCGACCTCTGTAGAGGAATGGATCAGCTAGTCTGGGCCGGTGAACAAAAACAGCAGAAACAATTTTACCCGCTACGTTTCCAAATCACCAAAGAGAGACTGCAGATGTACATCGGACTAAAGAATGCGGCGCAGGCTAAAATTCAATTGGATAAGCTGGCAGAAACCGCAGGCCTGGCTAAGAACGATTCATTAAGCGAAAACCTACTATACACACAGGCAAGTTATTACTACACATTCGGGCAGAACACTCAGGGAGACGCGTGTTTTCAGAAATTAATCAACCAATATAAAGCCCAAAAGAATTACGATAAGGTCAACGAATGCTATAAAAAACTGATTGCCATCGGACGTAAATCTAACAATGCCTCACTGGTGGCCCGCACTTACGAGAACTTCATCGTCTGGACCGATTCAGTAAAAGCAATGACGGCACAAGACGAACTGAACGTACTGAAACGCAAGTATGACGAAAGCCAGCAGATCATTCAGGAGAAAGAAGACACACTTTCGGGCAAACAGTATATGATCGTCGGGCTGTGCACACTGGTAGTAATCCTGATTGCCGGTCTGATATTTGTGGCCATCGTACTGCTTCGTTTCATTGCCGGTAACCGGAAACTGAAAAAGAGCGTACAGATAGCCAATGAACACAATGAACTGAAGACACAGTTTATCCAGAATATTTCAGCACAGATGGAACCTACGCTGGATACACTCGCCTCTTCTGCCGCCGAGCTGTCGGACAAAGCACCTCAACAGGCACAGCAGATGCAAGGACAAGTAGCCGCCCTGAAGAAGTTCAGCAATGATATACAAGAACTTTCCACATTGGAAAACTCTCTGACCGAACCTTATGAAATGAAGGAGATCAACGTAAATACTTTCTGTGAAGCTACCATGGATAAGGTGAAAGAGTTTGTACAACCCGAAGTTTCGACCGTAATCAATGCTGCCAAACTCCAGATCAAGACCAATCCTGAACAACTGGAACGGATCTTGATTCACTTGCTGAAGAACGCTGCGGAATATACCGAAAGCGGAAAGATATTCCTTGATTTCAAAAAGAGAGGCGCACATACGCACCAATTCATTATATCGGATACCGGTACGGGTATTCCCGTTGAGAAACAAGAGAACCTGTTCAAGCCCTTCACTGAAATCAAAGACCTGACAGAAGGAGACGGTTTAGGACTACCCATCTGCGCCCTGATAGCAACCAAAATGAACGGCAGCCTGACACTGGATACCAGCTATACCAAGGGGAGCAGGTTTGTACTCGAATTACATACATAATTAAATAAAAGAAGTGAATGTGCCGCAACTAAAGTGAGCACTCTAAAAAGTTACAGACTGTAATCCATAAACATAAAAGAGCCATATCATTACTCAAAAATAGAGTTTGACATGGCTCTTTTCATTGTTCATAAGGGCAGGCAAATTTCAAATGAGAAACTCTCCCTTTCTAAATCAGGATTTAAACACATCCTCTCCCGCTATTTTTTTCGGGGGAGAAACGTTATCAGACGGTAAGCTCCAACAACACTTCTCCTTTGGTATTGAGTACTTTCACCTTAAGTATGTCCTTCTTCTTTTCAATCACCATTACCGTTGCACTTTTCATGCTATAACCGCCACCGATAATCACCGGGAAGTTATTGCCAAGGCTGCCTTTGGGATGATAGGCATATTCATGTGTGTGCGCGTTAAGGCTGATATTGAAAGGTGCTTTCTCCAGAAGTTTACCCCAAAGCCCGGAACACAGATTCTCGTAGTCGTTTCCGTAAAGCGGAATGTGATGAATCAGAATCCGCTTAGCGGCTTTCTTAAATTCTTTGGAAGCGAGCTCACGCTTCAAAAATCCTACCTGGTCATTACGCAGCTTCGTAAAGTCGTTGAGTCCGTAGTATACCCAATGATCATCCGGCTTATCTTCACCGCAATCGAGCATTACGATACGGGTATCTCCCCAGTTGAAGGAGCCGTAAGTCTTATCGCCTACATAATCGAACAGGCTGTGCAGGCCTACCGAATAGGCATTCCGGATCTCGTGATTGCCGCGCATAAAGAAGACAGGTACGCGGTCACCCTCCACGCCTTCGGTCAGTTCGCTGATAAAGGCCGTTGCCTGATCGTGATTGGCGGGGTCGTCTACACAATCGCCGTTGAACACTACAAAATCATAGTCAATCCCCTTTATCTGTTCGCACAATGCCTGAAACGTCTTCGATTGTTTATGCAGGTCGTTGAATACCACAGCCGTAAAACTGTCATCACCGGCTGCGGGCAACGTGAACTCCCTGAGTTCTGTACGGGCTGTATTGCCAAACACCTTTTTGTAGGCCTGGTAAAGCAGGATCTCCTGCGAACAGGTACGATAATAATATTTCTGTCCGGACTGCAAACTATCGAGGCGAATCTTGTGAAGAGTATTGCCACAAACAACTTGACCATCCAGAAGGGTACGTGCGCGCTTCAGGTTGGAAGGGTCCGTGCCGTACTCCACCCAGCAATAGGCCGGCACGTTGGTCTGCCACATCACCGTGATTCCACCTCCTACGGGATTCTGAAGATAGGGTTTGGTACGGCAAATCCGATTCTCGGGTACCGCCATCCGTACTTCTACCAACAAAGGACGATGATCGGACGCCAGAGGCTCATCGATCACCCGGGCCGAGTTGACAACAAAAGTAGGCGTTTCCTGTTTCAGAGCAATCAGGTAGTCGAGCGTCTCCTTCGGTTCGGAAGCCGGATAAGTGAGCTGCTTCGGGTTGGAAAGTATCTGGAATGTACTCTTCAAATCTTTGATAAAGCCGGAGTCGGCATCCGAGTTGAAGTCACCGGCAAGGAAGAAAGGTTTCCGGGTATCGGCTGCAACGGACTTCAGGATTTCGAGAGACTTCATCCGATCCTCTTCGGTCAGAGAAAGGTGCGTACACGCAAAGACATACTCCGGGAACTCGGCGACAAGCAGCGTGCGTGCCTCTTCACGTCCCGGAAGGGCAAAGGTTTGCACACGGAGCGGAGTCTCTTTCGAAAGTATACCGATGCCATACTTTCCTCCGTCATAATCGATGGCAGGCGCAAAGCAGGGATGCAATTGAGTGCGTTCCGCCAGTTCCTTGAGAACATCGGTCCGGTTGCTCCGGGCAGTCATGCTGTCCAGTTCCTGGATGGCAACGATGTCCGGACGGGCGTTGTTGATCACATTGGCTACACGCTGATAATTGCATATACCGTCCATGCCATTGGCGTTACGGACGTTGTAGGTCATCAGGCGCAGCACATCTTCAGCCTGGGCTGACAGCACAAAAAGTGCTGAGAATAAGAGCAATAATAGTTTTCTCATAAGGGTTCCTCCCTAAAAGATGTCGCGGAAGCCTGTTTCACCACAGAGTGATACAGAACTTCACAGGACGAACTTAATCTATTGATAGATAACAGTATCCATCTGTATACATTCGTGTAATCTGTGGTGAATGCGAGTTTCGACACATCCTCTTTCCACGAATCACCGCTTATCGTTTGGAGACCGTTCCGCCGGATACCGGCCTATGTCCTTTGCGGGCAGCTCCCGCTACATCTTCATTGTTATATTTTGAGTTATTAAATCTGAATAATAGCACACATATACTGTCTCTTCCTGTCGAAAAGAGGGATCAGGGAAGAGGTTTTCTGTACACCAGCGTCAGCCCGTCCACCGCCCCGTACTCTGTCATCAGTTGACGGAAAGCGGCATAATCCGCCGGGCGAATCATCTGTTTCTTCAACTTCAGGCTCCGGGTCACTCGCGTTTTCGCTCCTTCGGGACGGATGGAAATGGTTAATGTACCTACGGCATTGTCCATCTTCTTCTCCATCGGCCGAGTGACAGGTTCCATACCTGCAGGAGTATCTATGGTATAGGTGAAAGATTCATCCGCCAGTCCGGGCAACAAAAGGTTCGAAGTGCGCTGGCTATTGAACCGGACGTACTGGAAACCGGCCAGGCTGCCACGCTCTACGGGGAGGGTGAAGACCAGATAGCCATCTTTGGCATTTGCCGCGTCGGGCTGCAATGCATAGTCTTTTCTCAGGGTAACCGATGGAAGATTCAGTTCAAACGGCTGCGTCAATGAAGCTACATAGGCATAATCTTTCTGCCAGGAAACGGCTGAGGGAGTTTTGCCTTTCAGTGACAGAGCCTGTTGGCTGCCTCCGGCGTCGGTCCACACAAACAGTTCGCGGATGCTGCCTACTCCCAGTGATGCCGTATTCTCGGACGGAGCGCAGACCGCCCCTATCCCGGCTTTCAGTCCGGCCGCTTTCAGCAATGCGGCCATCAGATTCGCCTTCTCGGCCTCCGTGCCGTATGCCGAACGGATCACCTCTGCGGCGGGACGGATGCGATAACCGCTTTCCGCCAACGGGAGGGACGAATAGTAAAGATTATCAATCACATAGTCACGTATCGCGATTACTTTTTCTTTATCGTCCTTCGCTCCGGCAGTCAGTTTTCCGGCCAGCGCACGAATCCCTGCATCTCCTTCCAGTTGCCATTGTGACGCCAGAAACGACAGGGGTTTCTCCTCAGTCGTGGCAGTCAGCAGAGGCAAATCACCGCCGATCACCGACACCTGCGGCTCACGGCTGAGGGCGGGCAGATTCTTCAGGGTCCAGCTGACTTGCTTCATCCCTTCGGATTCGGTTACGGAAGCTTTCGCCTTGTGGTTGTTAAGGGCATATTCCAGATGTTGCCCCCGGGGAACGGTGATGCTGATCTCGTACTCCTTCACCGGCGAAGAGTGCTCCAGCAACCGGCAGATCTGAATCCCTGGCAAATACCCCGGTTTGGTTGTAATGGAATAGTCCAGATAGATGGTAGCTCCGAGTTCCAGCCCGGTGTGTACGACTACCATCTCGCGCAAAGCATTGAATGCCGGCGCATTGGCTGCTGCCGAGGGAAGCACTTCGACCAGAGCATTGGCGGGGGTCTTGACGATATTTCCGTCTTTCTGGCGGGTATACGACTCGTGAATCTGCAAAGTCTGATAACGAGGATCGTACGTAATGAACGACTCCCCATACGTGCGGTTCATGGCCGTGTGAGTGTACAGCGTCAGGACTTTCGACTGACGATAAACCTGCGTACCATCAGCCTGCAGGGTCCAGCTTTCTTTGATTTTCTTAAATTCCGCTTCCCGGGCGGTGACCGGAAGAGTCAGCGCAAACAGGCAGAGGAGCAGAAGGGTATATATTTTAGTCATGTGTGACGATCATCTTTTTAGAGTTTAACAATCAAATAATCCGCAAAGCTTTTGTAGGCATTCACCGCAGCACGGAATCCTTCCCAGTCGGCTGCCCGATAGATGCGCTTCTTCAAGGCGAGTTTCTGTTTCAGCACCAGTTTGTTGCCAACCTGCTGCAACGAACCTTCGAAGTCGGCTGCCGGAGCGGCCTTTTGTTCGCTGCGCGGCTCTCCCGCCAGGCGATATCCCCGCGGCAGGGCAATCGTTTCGTCCAATTCGACCAGACGAGAGCAAGCATCACGGAAGCCGTATTGGCGGGTTTCCAAGCCGGTATCGATGCGCAGGAACGAGAGAACGCTCGTATAGAGGTTGTTCATCACCATCGGTTTCAACAATAATTCCCGGTCACCGACCAGCGCATAGTCCGGTATCTCGTAACGGAACGTGATGCGAATGGGGCCTGTCTGATAATCCTTCGGCGCCTTTCCGTAGTCCACTCCGAGCATACGGGCTTTGGGAGATACGTTGAGCAACTGGCTTTCCATCGTGCTTTGCCATTCGGTCTGCCAGCCCTGCGTAAAGATGCGGCGGATGCTGCTGTCCGACTGACCTTCGGCGGTGATGGTAAACGAACCTTTCAGCGTGCCCTTTGCATCGATTTTGTTATCGGCAGTGATGCGGACATAATGATTCTCGGGAGCCGAAACCGGAGTCAGGCACAAGTCGGAACCTCCCGGAATGCCGGGCAGATAGTTCTGCTGCTGCTCGGCACTGCTCCACAACTCGCGGCAGAAAGGAACCCAGGTAGGATCGAGGGGCATATACGTCCCATTCGCCAGCTTCACCACTGCCACACAGTGGTTAAAGTGATCGGCAGGGATGCTTTCGATGCGGCTTCCCGCCATCGTCATGGCCGGATAGGCCTCAAATCCCGCCATACGCAGGAAAGAGATCAGTGTGCCGGCAATGTCCTTGCATACTCCGCAGCGGTCGGTGTAGTTCATCTTCGTATTATGGAGCGTAAAGCCCTCGCCTTCGCCCATGGTGATGCCTGCATAACGGATATTATCGGCTACCCAATGGGTCAATACGGCGATTTTCTCCATTTCGGTCTTTTTTCCCTTTATCAGTTCGTCCACTTTCTTCTGAGCCTCGGGCAGTGCGGCAAAACTACCGTATGCCTCGTTCAGGTCGTGAAACCAGAGCGACTTATCTTCCCATTTCGGGGTAGACGACATCATCAGCTTCGGGGCTTCGTCAAAAAGATCCACCATATTGGACTCTTTCCGGAAAGGAAGCACTTCGTCCACGGCAAACGTATATACCTTTCGCCCGTCCTCATAACGCATTGACGAGGTACAGGCACCGTTATAGAACTGGAACTGAAGCTCTTTTTCCATCGGCATACTGACAACGTATACCTTGCGGCGGGTGGGTTCATTCACCCAAAAAGGAACAATGTCGTAGAACTGCCCGCGCATGGGCGGAATGAAACGTGCGTCATCATCTTCAGCTCCTGCCAGCAGAGCATAAGTAAAGCCTTTCTTACTGATTTCGTAGGAAACGACATCTCCCGGCTCCAGGCGTCCGAGTTCGAGCATGATCTGACGGGCTCCCCAATAAATAGCCCTTGCCGGAGCGGCATAATCGCAGGTCTTGGTCACGTCCACCTGCATGGTTTCGCCGTTGGCACGCTGCACGGTGACTTGCTTGAAACGGGCAAAGGCCGTCAGCGGATCATAATCATACTTGATCACATGGTTATTCACTGCCCCTTTGGGAGTCTGTACTTTAAACGATTTGTACACGGCAAAACTTCCGGAGCCGTTTGGCTGCACGGTTACCGAGGTACTGTCCAGCAGGGTCACGCAGTCAGCTTCGCTCCATGCATTCTGCCCGGCGGCCGGGAGACACATTAAGATTGAAAAAGCACAGCATGAAGATGCCCGGAGGACATTTTTTAATTTACGCATAGTTTATGAATTGAATATTTGTGAATGGTTTTATCGTTTTTCTGTCTGTAACGGACAAAAGTAGTGTATCGATGCATAAAAAAC
>ENA-OQIF01000228-OQIF01000228.1-human-gut-metagenome-genome-assembly--contig:-NODE-228-length-27919-cov-5.032527_pt1 | contig 27919 bp, 22 predicted proteins | sample MGYA00242574_ERZ504738 | MGnify/ENA primary metagenome ERZ504738 (study PRJEB26092, sample SAMD00036437) | human gut metagenome | host: Homo sapiens | study: EMG produced TPA metagenomics assembly of...
TTTTCTAAATCACTCATTGAATTAACTGGTTAGGGTTTGTTTTTAAATATCACTATTAATTTGTAACTTTAGATGTCACAAATTTCATACATTATTTTGATATACACAACTTTTTCGTATATATTTTTGATATAAAAACAATCAAAATCGTCGAAAAGTAGGTAAAAAGGGCCGTTAATAAGAATATTTAACTTTTAATAACCCGAAAATAAAGCGTACCTTTGCCTGAAAGATGAACGAAAAATATCAAATGATACAGACCCTCAAAACTTATTTCGGTTATGATAGCTTCCGTCCTTTGCAGGAAGAGATCATCCACAACCTGATAAGTAAAAAAGACTCACTGGTATTGATGCCTACGGGGGGAGGCAAATCAATCTGCTATCAGCTTCCGGCTCTGCTTATGGAAGGCACAGCCATTGTTATTTCGCCCCTTATTTCACTGATGAAGGATCAGGTAGAAACTCTACGTGCCAACGGAATACCGGCAGGTGCACTAAACAGCAGCAATGACGAAACCGAAAATGCCAACTTACGCAGAGCCTGCATCTCAGGACAACTTAAGCTCCTCTACATCTCGCCCGAGAAATTACTGTCTGAAGCCGACTATCTGCTGAGAGACATGACCCTCTCACTGTTTGCAGTGGACGAGGCCCACTGTATTTCACAATGGGGGCACGACTTCCGCCCGGAATATGCCCGGATGGGATTCTTACGCAACCAGTTCCCCAATGTGCCTATGATCGCCCTGACTGCTACGGCAGATAAAATTACCAGGGAGGATATCGTCCGCCAGTTGCAATTGAGACAACCGCAAATATTTATTTCATCGTTCGACCGCCCCAACCTGAGCCTGTCTGTAAAAAGAGGCTATCAACCCAAGGAGAAAAGTAAAGCGATCATAGATTTCATTACCCGTCACAGGGGGGAAAGCGGAATCGTCTACTGCATGAGCCGTAGTAAGACCGAAACAGTGGCACAGATGCTGCAAAAGCACGGCATCCGTTGCGGTGTGTATCATGCCGGATTGTCCGCCCGGCAACGCGACGAGACACAGGACGACTTCATCAACGACCGGATAGAGGTGGTATGTGCCACTATCGCTTTCGGAATGGGTATCGACAAATCAAATGTGCGCTGGGTGATACATTATAACCTACCTAAAAGCATCGAAAGCTTTTATCAGGAAATCGGCCGTGCCGGACGCGACGGCATGGCAAGCGACACTATCCTGTTCTACTCATTGGGTGACTTGATTCTGCTGACAAAGTTTGCAACGGAGAGTAACCAACAGAATATCAATCTGGAAAAATTAAACCGGATGCAACAATATGCCGAATCCGACATCTGCCGGCGGCGTATCCTCTTAAGTTATTTCGGCGAAACGACTACGGAAGATTGCGGCAACTGTGATGTATGCCGAAATCCACCCGAGCGGTTCGACGGCACCATCATCGTCCAGAAAGCCTTAAGTGCCATTGCCCGCACCAACCAGCAGGTAAGCATCACTCTCCTGATAGACATTCTGAGGGGAAACCCAACGGCTGAAATCACAGAAAAAGCATATACGGAACTGAAAACGTTCGGAGCCGGAAGAGACATCCCCGCACGTGACTGGCAGGATTATCTGTTGCAAATGCTGCAAATGGGTTACTTCGAGATAGCCTACAACGAAAACAATCACCTGAAAATAACAGGGAGCGGCAGTGACGTTCTTTTCGGCCGTGAAAAGGCAATGCTGGTTGTCATCCGCAGAGAAGAGCCTGCAACTGCCAAAAGAAGAAAAAAGAGTGCAGCCACCCACACACAAGCATGGGCAGAAGAAAGCAGAAGCAAAGAAGAAGACCTGTTCGAAGCATTGCGCGCATTACGCAAACAGTTGGCCGATCAGGAGGCACTCCCGGCTTACATCGTATTGTCGGATAAAGTATTGCATCTGCTCTGTCTGTCACGTCCCACGACAGTCGAAGCCTTTGGTAACATCAACGGGATTGGTGAATATAAAAAGAAAAAGTACGGAAAAGATTTTGTTGCCCTGATCCGTCAGTTCGTATAGCAAAAACGGAAATCCCAGCTGAATTTTGTCAATAGCATTTTTATGTTTTATTAACCGAATAGAGGAGCTGCCAATAACAATAGGAGATATTCCCGTAACATATATTGTAATATAGCAGAACAAAGCTTCATCCTTATCGGAAGATAGCGTCTGTCCGGGTCGAAGCAACCGTCTGTTCGGGTTGGAAAGCCAGACTTTCATCCGCCCCAAACCCGACTTTTCCCCACGTACACCGGCTTTCCGGGCCGATGAAAAGAATAAGTACGAAAAAAGGGAGAAGCTGTCAGCTTCCCCCTTTTACTGTATTTTAATCTGAATATAGTTTATGATTACGCAGACAAAGATACGACAATCAATAACAAAAGTCAAGTTTTAGGACTCTTATTTTTCCGGATTATTTGCATTGTTGCATCTGTTCGTGAACATCGGCAGGAGGCACTCCCAGCGAAATAGCTTTTTCGAAGTCCGCTTTTGCCAGCGATTTCTTTTTCTGATCGAGATAAATGTCACCCCGCAACAGATAGGCATCGATCGAGTCGGGCGCCAAGCGAATGGCCTCGTCCAGATCGACCAATGCAAGATCATCATGTTTCATATCCCGCTCCACATCGGCACGAGCCACATACAAAACCGCATCTTCGGGAAACTCCACCAGTAATTGGTTCAGGATATCCAGAGCTTCACGGAACTTGTTTCTTTCTGTTCCAGAGTCGCCAATCCGAGACGTCCGTTATAGTTCTTCGGATCGATTTCGAGCAAACGCTGATAATCCAAACGGGCACCTTTATAATCCCGTCGCAACATATAAATATACGCCCTCATCAACAGCGCCTCCGTATTCTTCTTATCTACATCCATCACTTGGCAATAGTCCACATAAGCCTTGTCCTGCATACCCTGTTCCAGATAAATGGCAGCACGATTCAACAAAATAGGTACGGCAAGCGGAGCAATGTTGAGTGCATAAGTATACGACTCGACAGCATCATTATAACGTCCCAACTTGCGTTGTACCAAGCCGAGATTGGAGAACAGCAGAGCATTATGGGCGTTCTTCGGCTCCAGTTTCAAAGCTTGTTTCAGGAGGTCTTCAGCTTGTACCAGACTGTCTTTTCCGACACACTCCACAGCCTTTTCAGAAAGTTCCTGATAGGTCTGGGCAGAAAGGGAAACAGACAAGAGGCAGGAAAAAAGAAGAAAGAGGAACTTCCTCCTCACCCCTTCTCTTTCTCGAAAGGGAATCATGATAGTTTTTCGATTCATAAATAGTATATTAAAAGCGAATATTATAAAATATCAGACAATTGCAGATATTCTTTTCAGTCCAACGGATAAGCGTCAAATGCGAATAGCTCGGTGGTAAGATAGCGTTCGCCGGTATCCGGCAACAGAGTCACAATCATTTTCCTTTAAATTCCGGACGTCCGGCCAGTTGACGGGCTGCATAAACAGCTGCTCCGGAAGAAATTCCCACCAACAATCCTTCTGTCGAGGCCAATTCTCGTCCGCCACGAATCGCTTCATCATCGGGCACAGGCATGACTTCGTCCACAACCGAAGCATCGTAAATGCCGGGCACGAAATTCGCTCCGATCCCCTGTATACGGTGTGAAGCTGCTTTCCCGCCTTCGAGTACCGGAGAGGATGCGGGCTCTACAGCTACTATATATACATTCGGATTATGTTTTTTTAATGCACGGGCCACCCCGCAAACAGTACCTCCGGTTCCTACTCCCGCCACGAATACAGCCACTTCTCCGTCCGTATCCTGCCAGATTTCTTCACCGGTAGACCGAGCATGGACTTCGGTATTCGCAGGATTCTCAAACTGTTGCAGAATGACCGAACCAGGAATCGACTTTTTCAGTTCCTCTGCCTTGGCAATGGAACCGGCCATTCCCTTCTGTCCGTTAGTCAAAACAATCTGGGCTCCTAATGCCTTCAACAGATTACGGCGTTCCAGGCTCATGGTTTCGGGCATGGTCAGTATAAGGCGATACCCTTTGATAGTGGCCACCATCGCCAGTCCCACACCGGTATTGCCACTGGTAGGCTCGATGATAGTGGCACCGGGTTGCAGCACTCCTCTCTCTTCGGCATCCTCAATCATCGAAAGTGCCACGCGGTCCTTTACGCTTCCGGCAGGGTTAAACGACTCCAGTTTAGCAACTATATTCTCTTGAAGGCCGTATTTACGACTATAACCGGACAACTCCATCAATGGAGTATGGCCTATCAGTTCGGTAAGTTTCTTTGCGATTTTTGCCATATATCTCTCTGTTTTACCACAGTTAATGCGCAAAGATAAAGAAAAGAATCGTACCTTTGCGACCGTTCAATCTTTTTAAGTATAGAGTTTATGAAGAGAAGACTTATCCAATTCGTTACGACTTATTTTCTTTTTGTCCTCATATTCGTCCTCCAGAAACCAATTTTCATGGGTTACTACCATACCTTATATAATAAGGTGTCATGGACTGATTATTTCTCTGTAATGGGACACGGGCTTCCGTTAGATTTTTCACTTGCCGGATATCTGACTGCCATTCCCGGACTATTGCTGATCGCATCGGTCTGGATACAGCCAGCGGTTATCCGCCAGATACGCCGGGGATATTTCATGATAATCGCCATTCTGCTTTCCTGCATCTTTATCGGTGACCTGGGACTGTATGAATACTGGGGATTCCGCTTGGATGCCACTCCGCTGTTCTACCTCTTCTCCTCGCCCAAAGATGCTTTGGCCAGTGTCAGCATTTGGGTCGTGATGGCAGGACTGGCCGCAATGGCTGTCTATGCGGCTTTACTTTACCTGATATTCTACCGGGTACTGATTTATCAAAAACAACCGGTAAAAATACCTTTTCACCGGTTGAGTGTATCCGGAGTATTGCTACTTGCCACCGCCCTCCTGTTCATCCCGATACGGGGAGGTTTCACGGTGTCGACCATGAACCTGAGCAAAGCCTACTTCAGCAGTAATCAGCGGTTGAACCATGCGGCTATCAATCCTTGTTTCAGCCTGATGGAGTCATTGTCACGCCAGGACAATTTCGACAAGCAATATCGATTCATGCCAGCCGAAGAGGCAGACAAACTCTTTGCCGAACTCAAAGACCAGCCGGTTGCCCCCACTGACAGCATCCCACAACTCTTCACGACCGAACGCCCGAACGTGATATTAATCATACTTGAAAGCTTTTCGTCCAAACTGATGGAAACCCTCGGAGGAGAGTCCAATGTGGCAATCAACATGGATCAGTTCGGACGTGAAGGGGTATTGTTCACTCATTTCTTTGCCAACAGCTTCCGCACCGACCGTGGACTAGCAGCCATCATCAGTGGTTATCCGGCACAACCGACTACCAGTATTATGAAGTATCCAAAGAAAACGCAACACTTGCCTTCGATCCCCGGCAGCCTGAAGAAAGCAGGATACGACCTGCAATACTATTACGGAGGTGACGCCGATTTTACCAACATGCGCTCTTACCTGATCCAGGCAGGAATAGACAACATCGTTTCGGATAAAGATTTCCCGCTTTCCGAACGTCTCAGCAAATGGGGAGCGCATGACCATGTGGTGTTCAACCGTCTGCTGGACGACTTGAAACAGCATACACCCCAAAAACCCTTTATGAAGATATTGCAGACTTCAAGCAGTCATGAACCGTTCGAAGTCCCGTTCCGACGATTGGAAAATCCCAGACTAAACGCTTTTGCCTATGCAGACAGTTGTGCCGGCGACTTTGTACGTCAGTTCAAAGAGACTCCCTTATGGAAAAATACGGTAATCGTATTGGTTCCCGATCATCTGGGAGCCTATCCGCAGGACATAGACAACCTGACCGTAGACCGCTATCGGATTCCGCTGATTTTCATAGGAGGTGCCGTAAAAGAGCCCAGACAGATAGGTACTTACGGCTCGCAGATTGACATTGCCGCCACACTGTTGGGACAACTCGGATTACCGCACGAAGAGTTTATCTTTAGTAAAAACATGCTTAATCCGAACTCACCTCACTTCGGATTCTTCACCTTTCCAAATGCTTTCGGAATGATGACACCGGAGAATGAGGTCGTATTCAACTGCGAATCGAACTCCATCGTCTCAGATGAAGGAACACATAAAGGAGAGAATTTTACCCAAAGCCAAAGCATACCTGCAAAAGTTGTATGACGACTTGGCTAAACGATAACCACCCTCTTAACCCCAAAATGATATGACTAACGACATGATCCAGTTACTGGTCAACACAGACCAGAATCTACTGCTATACCTCAACGGATTTCACAATGCCTTTGGTGATTATTTCATGAGTACTTTCACCGGAAAATGGATTTGGGTACCGATGTATGCCAGTATCCTGTATGTTCTGCTAAAGAACTTCAATTGGAAAATAACACTATGCTGCCTAACTGCCATCGCACTCACCATCCTCTTTGCCGATCAAGTTTGTGCCAGTCTGATACGCCCTGCCGTAGAACGCCTGCGACCGTCCAATCCGGCAAATCCCATCTCCGACCTCGTCCACATTGTAAACAACTACCGGGGCGGACGTTACGGCTTTCCATCCTGCCATGCCTCCAATTCTTTCGGACTGGCATTCTTTCTGGTCTTCCTGTTCCGCAAACGATGGCTGAGCCTTTTCATTCTTTTATGGGCCACGCTGAATTGCTATACGCGCATTTACCTAGGAGTGCATTATCCGGGCGACCTCATAGTAGGTGCCATCATAGGATGCTGCGGAGCGGCATTCATGTGTTATTTACTTAAGAAAACAGCAAGAGGCGCTTCTTTTGGAAAAGTGAAACATACGGAAATCACGATCTACGTAGGGCTACTTACAACAATAGGAATTCTGGTTTACGCTTCAATCATGGCATAATGAACCCACTTTGTCTCCCATTGTCGGAATTAAAGCACTTACCCTATTTCCGGTAACTTGTATATACGGCATAGAGTAACCGACCAGGTTCTTATCCTCCGGACAATATCTAAAAGGGATATACCTACATATAGGTATTGTACACTACCGCATAAAAACCGATATTTGCCGGACAAATGAAAAGGGTAAAACATATACAGAAGAACCGAGTTTTGGCAGCATATCTGTTGCTGCTGACTCTCATGCCATTCTTTTGGATAAAAACGCTCCATACACATGACCGGTCTGAGTGCATGTCTTCCGGTGTACAGCACAGATGCAATCCGGAGGAAGGTTGTGCAATTTGCCTTTTTACTCTCTCCCCCTTCACTGAAGCCGAAAACTTTGAATATATTTGCTTGCCGGTAAGCGTTCCGGTGGGATATCTTCAGCAGGAAGAAAGGAGCTTCACGACTTCCCTTATCTTTCATTCCCTCCGTGCCCCTCCCTTTGTGACAGTATAACATTTCTCTCTAAACCCCATTATTTTTTGAAACTACCCGGGAAAAAATCCAAAGGAATATTTCCCGGACATAGACTTACTATACATGTAAAATATGATATTCGAAACATATTTCAAACATGTGTACCTGTATGTTGCATGCCTGTATGCCACATCCGGCACGGGACTATACGCACAAACGCTGCACCAACATGCGGGAACACAGAGAGATACTGTTCCTGTCACATTTCCGGTACAACATCTGGAAGAAGTCGTCATCACCGCAGGACGTCCGGGAATAACGGCAGGAGCCGTAAGTAACCGGATCTCTTCCTCCGAAATCCATCGTGCGGCAGGCAGTTCGCTTGCCACATTGCTGGAACGGATCAGTGGTGTCAGTTCTCTCAGCACAGGAACAACAGTATCCAAACCCGTCATTCATGGAATGCATGGCAACCGCATCCTGATCATCAATAACGGTGCGCGCCAGACGGGGCAACAATGGGCGACAGACCATGCCCCCGAAGTAGATATAAACGAAAGCGGTAATATTCTGGTCATAAAAGGCGCGGACGGAGTAAGGTACGGTTCGGATGCCTTGGGAGGTATTATCGTGATGGAACAGCCCCCTTTCGCTTTCGGGCAGGAACACCCCAAAGGCAGAATCGCCACATTCTACGGAAGTAACGGGCATCGCTATGCGGCAACCGGAAGCCTGGAAGGCACACTACCTTTCCTCAGAAACATCGCCTGGCGTATGCAAGGGACCTATTCAAACTCGGGAGACCGCTCTACGGCACATTATTTGCTCAACAATACCGGAACCAGAGGATTACACTTCTCTGCATCTGCGGGATATGACAGCGGGCGATTACGGATCGAAGGAATATACAGCCACTTCGGCGAACAGACGGGAGTGATGTTCGGTGCACAGATGGGAAGTGAGGACCTGCTTGCCGAACGTATCCGCTTGGGACGTCCGGTATATACAGACCCTTTTACACGGCATATCTCTTACCCCTACCAAAAAGTTGTCCACAGAACTGCCATCGGAAAAGTCAGATACAATGCAGGTGCGGCAGGTGTCTTTTACTGGCAAACTTCCTGGCAGAAAGACGACCGCCGGGAGAATCGCATCCGCCGGATGAATCATTCGGATATACCGGCCGTCGCATTGCTGCTGAGTTCTATCCAAAATACTTTCCGTTGGAAACTGGATTATGGGCCATGGCAGACCGAAATCGGGGGACAAATGATATTCACCGACAATCACAGCAAAGCAGGGACGGGAATCGTCCCCGTCATTCCCAACTACACAGAAATGCAGGCAGGCGCGTACGGCATACAGAAATACCGGTATGAAAGAACCGCCGTAGAAGCTGGAATTCGCCTGGATAGGCAAGAGACACGTGCCGGCGGATATGACTGGACCGGAAACTATTATGGGGGAAACAGAAAATTCTGTAATTTCACGTATGGCCTGGGCGGGCACTACCGACTTTCAAAATACTGGGAGCTTACATCCAACTTCGCACTGACATGGAGAGCCCCGCATGTGCACGAGCTGTACAGCAACGGAAATGAATTAGGATCAGGCATGTTTGTCCGGGGAGACGCCTCCATGAATGCCGAACGAAGCCACAAGTGGATAACCTCGGTCAGCTACCGGGACAAAGTGTTCCATATCCGTCTGGACAGCTATCTGCAATGGATAAAGGGGTATATTTATGATGAACCGCTAAAAGAGAACATCACTGTCATTTCAGGCACTTATCCGGTATTCCGGTACCGGCAGACACCCGCCTTTTTCAGAGGAGCGGATTTTGACTTCCGCTTTATGCCTGCCGCCTCCTGGGAGTATCATCTGATCGCCTCCTTTATCCGGGCAAACGAACAAGGAACCGGGAATTACCTCCCTTATATTCCTTCTTTCCACCTCAGTCATGAACTGGCATGGACGCACCAAACAAAGTCACACATCCTGTTTCGCCTGACTGCCCGCCACAAATTTGTAGCGAAACAAAACCGTTTTAATCCGGCAACCGACCTTATTCCATATACCCCTCCCGCCTATCATCTTTTCGGAGCGGAAGCCAGTATGGAGTGTCCCGTAAAATACGGAAACAAACTAACACTGACTGTGACAGCAGACAACCTCCTCAACAGGGAATATAAGGAATATACCAACCGCTCACGCTACTATGCGCATGATATGGGACGTGACATACGTTGCACACTGAACTGGAACTTCTGACTATGATTTTTATTCATTGTATAATATCAACAAACCAATTGAAAGAAAAATGAAAACAATTACATCTAAAACCATCTTAATGCTCCTGACGGGGGCCTTTCTTGTCTTATTGTTTAATAGTTGCACCAAAGATCCGGTGATTCCCGAAGACGAAACAAAAAACAAGTTGCATGAAGACCCGGCCAAAGTAACGGTCCGGCTGGTAGAATGCCACCTGCATGCCGACTGGAACGAGATACAGACCAACGGTGGTCCGCATCAGAATCCCGAATCTCCTGCCCGACATATAAAAAGAATACAGGACATTACCTATGAACTGAAGGCCGGACAAGGCTGGACACTGGCAGAAGGTAGCCAGAAGAAGTTCTATGTACAGAAAAACGGGGAATATAAAAATCAAGGACGCTTTACGCCTGCTCCCGTCTATCTGATGTTTATCTATTACTACAATGCCAAAGGCGAACTGATGAATAACCAGTTTGTGGAAAACGGGCAAGAGAACATACACCAGCACTTCTTCACGCCGGAAAATATAAAGCCAACCTTCGACGGACAGATAGAAGCTGACGACAACGATCCACAGAAGCTGATAGACTATCTTTATGTAGACACTACCCCCTGGGATAAGACCTATCACAGCGGAGAGGCCGAAATCACGGGACGGGACAATCCGGTAGGGTTAAAAGGAATTATCCGTTTCTTGAAAGACCGCAAAGAGTTCGATCTAAAAGTCCGGCTGTATCACGGTTACGAATCCAAAAAAAATCCGCAGACCGGTACTTTCGATCCTTTCTACAAACCTTCCGGGGTATTGATACAACGGGGAACATGGGATATTAACCTGAATCTGCCGGTCGTTGTATTCTGGAGTCGGGAAGAATTTATCGATATAGATGAAGAAGCAAACTTAGAGAAAGTGGGCGAAGACAGTCTCGACGAGGGCAGCAACCGTACCGTACACTCCATCATGGAAACTTTCAACCTGACTTGGAAAGAAGCTCTGGAAGAATTCATAACCTATACCTATAAGGCCGGAGATGCCGAAGGAGGAGCTATCTGGCTGTAATCTCGTCCCAATAGAAACTACACATTGGTACGACTGATTCAGAATATCGCAAGTGATGTCCTGAGGCAACTCTACCGGACTATGAAGTGAAACCTAATCGGTTATAAAAAGCCGACGGCAACGTATTTCTTCTTTATGAAGAATGATACGTTCCGTCGGCTTATTATCTTTATTATCAACGGTGAGTTTAGTTACAAGTCATATCTTCGGTGTACAGATTGTCATTCATACGCCGGGTCCTGTTTCAATACACCGCCCGCTTTATCTATTTCGGACTGTGGAATCGGGAAAAATTCAAATGCAGGTTTATACACCTTGATGTATCCCGGATAAGCAGGATCTTCTACCCCGTTCACCCGTTTATCCATCAACTTCCATCGTTTCAACTGGAAGTAACGCAGCCCTTCAAAACAAGTTTCAATACGCCATTCGTTCCGGATACGTTCACGAAGATCGTCTTGTGAGATACCGGCTTCGATGGCCGGTTGTCCCGAACGTGTCCTTACTTCATTAATAGCATTCAAGGCTGTTGTGGTAGCTCCGTGTGCTTCGTTTTCGGCTTCGGCTATCATCAACAATACATGAGCGTAACGCAGTACAACGATATCTGCATCCGAAACAGTACTGTATCCGGGTGTCACATCCGTAGGTTGGACATATTTGAGAGCGCTGAAACCGGTAGGCCCTTTATTATTTGATTCGTTCACCTGAACCTCTTCGTCTTTAAACCCGTCATCGACAAAATTGGCCATCATAGAATGGTTGACAGACTCGTACAGACGACGGTCTCTGTTCATAAACATTTTAGCACGTTCCGCTTTCTTCAGGGCATCGTCATTACCATATAAAATACTTTCGTCAGGACGTACCGTCAAAGGAGATTCTCCCCATGGCTTTCCATCCGTACATTCAAATGCGTCCACCATATTGCGGGTGGGATCCAGAACCGCCCAGGCGCCATAATACAAATCCATAGAATGAGTCAGGTTCGGACGCAGGAAGCGAACGGAAAACATGATCTCCGGTGATGCCAATTGCTTTTCGGAGATAAAATTGTCACGCACACGCGCAGCCAAACTATAACCTTTGATACTCTGCAACAGAGTCAGTACTTCTTCCATCTTGGAAGAAATAGCCTTTCCATTGCTATCGTAAGCATCGAATAGCAGGATTCTCGCTTTCAGAGCCTTGACAGCCGAAACAGTGAACCGACCGGAAGTTTGTGAATCGGAATACAACTTATCGGGCAATTCACTGATGGCTTCGTCATAGTCGGTCATTACACGATTCAACACTTCTGCGCGGGTAGCCTTAGGTTGATACATCGTATTCAGATCGAGAGACTGAGTCACTACAGGCACCTCTTTATAACACTGATACAACCATGAATAAAAATAGCCGCGCAATGCTTTACACTGTGCAAGCATAAACTTTTTTTCATCCGCACTGATATCCGATCCGGTATACTGATCGAGTTGTTCCATCAAGATATGTACACGGGCAATGCCTTTATAGCAATTGCCGTAAATATCGGTAACGAACCCGCCTTGGTTGGGAGTAAGATCTCCCTGGGCAATCGTCTTGGCCCAACCATACGTACCTTCGCTATGTTGTACGATCGCATTATCCGTCAATCCGTCCAGACAAGGCATAATCTGAGAAAATACGCCAGAGTACATGACCGAATAAGTTCCGGCCAAAGCCGATTCAAAGTCACTCTTTTTCTGCCAGAATACGCTTTGCGAAGGGCTTGACGGAGGATCTTTCTGAAGAAAGTCTTCACACGAGGTGGCACCGAAAAGTAATGTGGCAGCTAACAATATATGAATATTCTTTTTCATTGCATGTCCTAATTAAAATTCAACATTTAAACCAAACGAATAGATTCTGTTTTGTGGATAGATGGCATCTCTTCCATCCCCGTTACGTTCTGGGTCGAGTCCTTTGTACGGAGTCAGAGTCAACAGATTATCACCGGAGAAGTAGATACGCACTTTAGAGATATTCGCCTTTTCGGTCCATACCCGAGGCAGCGTATAGCCCAAAGTCAGATTCTTCAGGCGGAAGAAAGAGGCATCCTTCAAGTAATAGCTATTGGGACGTGTGTTCTTGCCTCCACCCATATCCTGCCAATAGAGTTTAGGATGTTTAGCACCATAAGGATTCTCTTCTGTCCACATGTGTTTAATGTAGTCCTTGTTGGGAGATGATCCTTGCATAAAGGGCTGTACTCCCCAGTCAGTAGTATAATATTTTTTATCAGCTACCCCTTGACCGATCAGCGACAGGTCAAAACCTTTCCATGTCGCACTGGCATTGATACCATATTCGAAACCCGGAAAACGTCCTGAGAAAGTACGGCGGTCATAGTTATCAATCACTCCGTCCGGTTTTCCATCAGGTCCACTGATATCTTTGTACTTCAGATCACCCGGCTGTGTGTTATCATTAAATTGCTTTGGTGATGCATTGATCTCAGCCTGATCTGCAAATACACCGATACACTCCAACATATAATACTCATCATAAGGTAATCCCTCACGTTTGATGCTGTAACTTCCGATTTCTTCTGCACCAAATTCAGTCAGCTTGTTGCGCGAACGGTCAAAATAAACCCCTGCATTGTAGCGGAATCCCCTGAATGTACCTCCCTTCACCATATTGGCATAGTTTAAGGCAACCTCTATACCTTTATTCTCCACCGAACCATTATTCACCGTCGGAGCAGAAAGTCCGAGTAAACTCGACACTTGTGAAGAACGCAATATGTCATCAGTAGTCTTTTTATACCAATCGAAAGTTACGCTCAAGCCATCGAACACCTGCAGGTCGAAACCGATATCGGTAATAGTAGTGGTCTCCCACTTAATGTTACGGTTGGCATAAGCTGTCTGCTGATATCCGATAATAACACCATCCGAAGTTTTGGTAAACGGATAGTCATCCACACCCGAAATCATAGCTTGATAGGGATAAAGTCCGATATTCTGGTTACCCAACTGTCCCCATGAACCTCTCAACTTGAAATTGTTCAGCCAATTAAGATTCAAATTTTTAATAAACTCTTCTTCTGTGGCACGCCAAGCGACTGAGAATGATGGAAATACTCCCCAACGATTTTCATCGGAGATGCGTGAAGTTCCGTCGTATCTCATATTGGCTTCAAACAGATAACGCTCTTTAAAATCGTAGTTAAAACGTCCGAACAAGGACTGAATAGCCCACTCTTCTTCACCTCCACTGTTACTCCAATCGGCTGTCCCTCCGGCATTGAGTACCGGCAAGTCAAATGCAAAGTCTTTACGATAGGCATTGAGCGTTTCATATTTCTCCGACTCTTGATTGTAACCTACCATCAAAGAGAAATTATGTGCATTATCCACTAACGACAAATCATATTTCAGATAACTATAAAGGTTGGTATAGAAACGGCGGCCATCGCCTACACTTAATCCCAATCCGCCTTTATCGAGTTCGGACGATCTCTCGCCGGTATGGTAATCGTAAGTATAAGTCGTGCTTCCTCGCCAGTCTTTACTTTTGTTAGACTGAAGGCGGGCAGCTCCTTTAGTATACCACGTCAAGCCTTTAGCCAGATTGATCTCTAACCACAGCTGAGCATTTATATCAAAATTATTATCACGCTTCATGGCGTTATCTCCGATAATGGCAGGCATGTTTTTGTTATGACTTTCGAAGGAATAAGCGGAACTTGTCCAGCGGCGAATACCTGTTCCGTCATCCGGTAACCAAGGCATATAGGTCGGTGCCTGCGAAAGCGTAGAGAGGAAAGCATCATTCTGTCCCTGGCGAGGCTGCTCTGTCTCACCATACATCAAGTTGGTATAAGTTCCCACCTTTATAAAATTAGTAATACGCGCAGTAAGGTCGATTGTTGCATTGTATTTTCTATATTTAAATCCACGCATAGTACCCGGCTGATCGACAAAATTCAAAGCTACATTGTAGGTAGTCTTCTCCGTGCTACCGGCCATCGAGAGATTATGTGTCTGCACTACAGCTGTACGGAACATATAGTCCTGCCAGTCAAAGTTAGGATATTGGGGGTCCCCGACATTATTCCGATAAAGATTAATCTGGTCTTGAGTGTATTGTTTACCGGTTCCGGAGTTCTTCCAGGCCAGATTCGCTAGCTCCATATATTCCACAGAATTGGTGACACGATCATATAACTTGGTGGGTGTGTGCAAACCTACATTTCCATGATAACTAATGTGCACCTTATCTCCTACCGCACCTTGCTTGGTAGTTACCAGGATAACCCCGTTGGCAGCTCTCGCTCCATAAATAGCAGCCGAAGCTGCATCCTTTAACACAGAAACACTCTCGATCACGCTGGGATCAAGATTTGTCATACTACCCGGTACACCATTGATCAGGATCAAAGGATCCGACCCGGCGGAAGAGAAAGTCCCCTGGCCACGGATACGAAAAGAGGTTCCTTCCCCACCTGGCTGTCCAAGTCCCTGATTGACACGAAGTCCCGGAATCTGCCCTTGCAGCAGGATAGCAGCATTGGCAACCGGCCGTTTTGAAATATCGTCACCCGTCACAGCAGACACAGATCCGGTCAGATTGACTTTCTTTTGAGTACCGAAACCCACTACGACAACTTCATCCAACTTCTGGGCATCTTCTTTAAGAACAATGTTCATTGGTTCTCTCTGGGCTTTGATACTCTGTGTTTTATAGCCAATATAGGAAATTTCCAAAATGCTCCCTTCCGGAACATCCAAAGAGAACCGACCATTCAGATCTGTGATGTTTCCTAAAGTAGTTCCTTTTACCAATACGGATACACCGATAAGAGGTTCGCCAGCTTCATCAGTAACTACGCCGCTAACTTTTAGATTTTGTTGTTGCATAATGGTAACCGCATCCTGTTTGAGCCCATCGGCCGCGGCAAACTGAGGAGAAATACATAATAGCAGTAGACTGGCACCTGCTATTTTGAGACAATTCATTTCACGAGTCTTGATTAAACTCGGAAACAGGTTAGTTCTTTTTGTCATACATTAAATTTTTCGGTTAAACATAAAAATAAGGAATGTTCTATCCGGAAGATTTATAAAACCCGGAATTTGTTTTTAGTCGTTTTTCTAAGTCTTCATAAGCTTTCTGATTTTGATTATTAGTATTCTGTCAATATTAGAACTTTACTGAACTATGCTGATACTCCATTCCGAAAGCAATCCATTGGGGAGTAGTCCTTTCAGAACTTGGAAAAACACAACTTTCATACAATTTGGTAAGATAAAAGCGGAAAAAGTATTGATTTCCTTCGGTACCGTACGCAATATTTATACTTGTTTGTACCCTAATTCTACCTAATAGAGATATAACATATTGATTAAACGAAACTTATACCAGTTAAACAGGAAAATAGAAGGCTGTTTAGATTTACTTCAAATGACTAATTAGCTTGAAGACATTGAGATTTATTAAAAAAAAGATTCGTATTTTGCATTTTATTAAATCTTATTCTTATCTTTGCCGCATAACATCTGCCAAAGACTTAATAGATGTGAATTATTTGTTAGCCTTAAAAGCTCCGAAATGTACTTTCTATGCTGCGGATATAGTTCTGAAAGAACTTAATCAATTAACAACACACAAGAGGCCTCCATTCTGTACTACCTATTTTATACTAATTGACGTCCAATGCCTTATTTAATCAAGAAAATAAGTGCCCCACTACCCAACATCATTATCTGATATTAGTATATCATTATTTATTTTGAAATATTATAAATGAATAAGCTACATTTAAAATTACTCTTGGAATGCCTTCCGGAAGAATTGCTTATAATAAAAAAACTGTTTTTGCCATCAATAATTTCCGGATAGCAAAAACAGTTTATCTTTTTTAAAGAGCTGGTATAGGATTATTTATTGAAATAGCCTACATACCAGTCATAGAATTTTTGAATCCCTTCTTCTATAGAAGTAGAGGGTTTATAGCCAAAGTCCTTTTCCAATCGGCCCGTATCGGCATAAGTACATACCACATCTCCCGGTTGCATACCCATCATCTGTTTAATGGCTGTCTTACCTGCTGTTTTTTCAATAACAGAAATGAAATCCATCAGCTCTACCGGTGCAGAATTACCAATATTATAAATATAGAAAGGAATGGGATCGGCAGAAGGATGAGCAATGATCTTCATCAGACCTGCAATGATATCATCGATATATGTAAAATCACGACGCATTTGCCCGTTATTGAATACTTTAATGGGGTCGCCATTTAATATTGCCTTCATAAACAGACAAGGAGCCATATCCGGACGCCCCCAAGGACCATATACTGTAAAGAAACGCACACCGGTAGTAGGTATACTATAAAGTTTGCTATAAGCATGCGCCATCAGTTCATTCGACTTTTTTGTTGCTGCATACAAACTCACCGGAGAGTCTGCCTTATCTGTTTCAGCATAAGGCACTTTATCATTCAGTCCATAAATGCTGCTTGAACTTGCATAAACCAAATGATTTACCGGATAATGCCGACAACATTCCAACAGATTTAAGAAACCTACAATATTCGATTCAATATATGCATAAGGATTTTCAATCGAATAGCGAACACCGGCCTGAGCAGCCAAATTCACCACAATATCAAAATGTTCGTCTTTAAACAAGTTGGTCAATCCTTCACGATCTGTCAAATCCATCTTGATAAAGCGATAGGAAGGATATTTAGCACTCGGCAACAATATGTCTTTCTCGATCGATTCTTTAGTTATACCGGTATCAGCTAAACGATCATATTTCAACTGTACATCATAATAAGAGTTGATGTTATCCAACCCCACAACTTCACAACCTTGTGCTACCAATGCTTTTACCGTATAAGAGCCAATAAAACCTGCGGCTCCTGTTACTAATGCTTTCATGATTCAATTTAGTTTAGAGTACCATTACAGAAAAACGACCTATAACGTAATGTTCTTTACCATTAACAAACTCTTCCAGTTTCTTGTTCGAACGTATTTTTTTGTTCGAAATCATCAAAATGGTATTCTGATATTTATTATCCAAGACTTCTTCTTCTGTCACTTCTTTCACTCTTTCATGCAGATACACATCCATATTTTCAGAACGACGTACATTCAGGACACAATAACCGGATACGTTTTTCTCCTTAGAAAGTTCCACTGCTTTCCGGCATAACTCGGAATAACCCAACTCACCATTAATAGCCGGTACATCCCAACCTCCCACAAAGACAGCACAAAACAATCCGAGGGCAAGCACATTAATAGTCTTGTTCAACGATTTCTTCCGATAAAGAAAATACAGAGCCGTACCACCACTGACAGTCAATATTCCACCGGCTACATAAAAAAGCTTCTGTCCTAGGAATTCAGTACCCGGCATTCGTCCCAGCACAATAAGAGCCGGCAGCCCTGCCACGAATACGACGGCAGGAAGAAGCAACGTCAACGCCAACCATTGATTCCAACGGAAATGAGATAACAAAAGTACAGCCAAATAAACAAAGAATGGAAAAGTCGGTGCCAAATAGACAGCCAGTTTACCACTGAAACAAGATAACATCAGTAACGTAGTGAGAATTATGACCATAAAGAAACGCTCCATATCAGAACGAATCAGTCGGCGACAAGCCCCGGCAATAATTATACCGACCAGAAACAGAGCCCACGGAGCTAACGAATACCAAACAGAAATAAAATAATAATAAAACGGGGCACTATGATCGAACGCATTGACAGCACGCCCCACTGTTTGACGGAATAACAAATCATGCAGATAAGTTAATCCTCCCTCTTCCCAACAAACACCACCGAACCAAATGAAACATCCGAGCAATAATACAGCGAACGTTTTCCATCCCCAATAACGTCCAAAGGTCTTCACACGTCCGGTAATCAGCAAAAAAATGAAAGTAGACACCAATGGTACCAGTATCCCCACAGGCCCTTTGGAGAAAACTGCCATAAAAATATAAAAAGGAAACAGAAACTGATTCCAGTTCTTACTGCCTTGCCCTTTCAGCATCTGATAAAAAGTACGAAGAGCAAGCACAATAAACATACACATCAACATATCCATGCGCAATACAACAGCTAACCCTAAAAAGAGTCCACAACTCATCAACATTAATTGAGCCGATAAACGGTTAGCTACAGAGACTTCACGTTCCACCCACCGGTCCATTACCAACATGATCACTAAAGCCGGAATAAAAGAGAAGAGTGAAGCAAACCACATGGCATGATTGCCTAACAACCACTTGCCCAACATCAGAATCCAGAAATACAAAGGAGGCTTGTCAGCATACTGAATACCATGATTAGTGAACGTAAAAATATCACCATTACGCAGTGCTTCGTCAACAATACTCAAGTAACGTAACTCGTTGGAGGGAGTGTAGTCACGGAAAATCAACACCGGCAGTACAGCCAGCAATAATAAAAACGGAAGAAATTTACTTTTCATAGGCAACTGATTGCTTGGAGCTTTTACGTCCAATCATCAGATTGCGAAAATAGGCAACGAATCCGACGGATTGACCCAAAATCAACACAGGATCAAGACGGAATACACCGTATGCCACAATAACCGATGAACCGACCAGGCTGATAATCCAGAAGCCGGCAGGCAGTAAAGACTCTTTATGATGGAATGAATAAGCCCATTGATATACAAAGCGGAGAGTGAAAATAATTTGCCCCATTGAACCGAAAATCAATAGCCAAAGAGGTACCTCTTCATTGCGGAAAAAACTATCGATAAAATGTTGCGCATCATGCAACATAAAAGCTGCCGCAATTACCGGTGTAATCACTAACAAGGTTTTCAGTGCTCCGTGAAGCTTATTCCAAATACCTTTCTCGTTCAGATTCCACAAATAGATATAATAGGAAATAAACTGTCCGAAGATAATAGAAAAATCATCACGCAACCATCCATAAATACACAACAAATAAGATCCGGCAATACTCAATATCCAGAATATGGAAGGAGACACTACCTTCTTTGCCCTTTCCGATAATATCCATTGAAATATGATGCGAGCTGAGAAAAAAGCCTGCGCTAAAAAACCAATTACATAGATAAAGCCGCTCCCCTTCACAAATTTACGCTATTAAGTTATTGTCACCGATACAATAGTTAATATATCTCTTTTTCATCCAACGATAGGCAAAGCAATCAAGAAAAGGAGAAACCAACCGGTTCCACAAATGATATTTGGATGTACCTGCTACACGAGGAAAATGGCGAACCGGGATTTGCTTGATTTTAGCATCTTGCAACAAGATCAATGCCGGAAGAAAACGATGCATACCCGTAAAGAACGGAATACGTTTGGCATAGGCTGTATGCAAAACCTTCAGAGGACAACCGGTATCCTGCACACCGTCATTGGTCATCATTCTTCTGAAACCATTGGCAATCTTCGATTGCAGATTCTTGAAAAAAGAATCTTTACGATTGGCACGGATTCCCATCACCAGCTGATAATCAGCAATATCTTTCAGCAACAGATTGAAATCTTCGGGAGTAGTCTGAAGGTCGGCATCCATATACCCTACATATACCGACTCTGTATAGTCGATACCTGCTTTCATAGCAGCACTTAATCCGGAATTTTTTGCTAAATCCATATAAAAGAAATCCTTGTTACGTGCGCATACCTCCATAATACGCTGCTTACTGTTGTCACGCGAACCGTCATTCACAAACAACACACAGGCCGTACAAATAGATTTGGGTAAAAACTCTCCCAATTTCTGTTCCAAAGAGTAGATATTGTCTTCTTCGTTGTATACAGGAACAACGATAGTCAGTTGATAATTGATCGTTTTATTCATTGCCTCATTGTAAATATCCCGCAAAAGTACAAAAAATATGAAATAAAATAGGATTATTGAAACAACAATCCAAATCCAATTTATGTTTTTATAGCACAAAAAGAAAAAAAGGAACCGGATTATAACATTCATACAGAATTAGAATATAAGAAGAATGCCGGAGAAAGATAAGATTTTCTCCGGCATTGTTATCTGTTTTATAAATCTGAAAACTAAATCATGCTTTCCGGATGTAATCAACAATCCATGCCCCTACTTCTTTCGTACCAAATTTTTCACCACCTTCTACTTGAATCTCGGGTGTACGTACATTAGCATCCAAAGAAGCATCAACTGCTTTGCGGATCAACGCACCTTCAGCTTTACAATCGAAGTATTCGAACAGCATGGCCACCGAAAGAATTTGCGCTAGCGGATTAGCGATATTCAAGCCTTTTGCTTGCGGCCACGAACCGTGAATCGGCTCGAACACCGGAGTACTCTCACCTGTAGAAGCAGACGGAAGCAACCCCATAGAGCCACTGATGACAGACCCTTCATCGGTAAGAATATCACCAAAGGTATTCTCCGTCACCATCACATCAAAAAATTTAGGCTCCTGAATCATCTTCATTGCAGCATTATCCACAAACATATAATCAGTGGTCACCTCCGGATACTGCGGCGCCATTTCTTGTGCAATCTGCCTCCATAGACGACTGGAAGCAAGCACATTAGCTTTATCTACAACAGTCAAGTGCTTACGACGCTTCATAGCATATTCGAAACCGACTTTCAAGATACGTTCTATCTCAGGACGTGTATACATATTCGTGTCGTATGCTTTGTCATTATCCTGATATTTTTCACCAAAATACATACCTCCGGTCAATTCACGAATACACAGAAAATCGGCTCCTTCTACTAACTCTGCACGAAGAGGAGACTTGTGCACCAAACACTTAAATGTTTGGACAGGACGGATATTGGCAAATAAGCCGAGTTTTTTACGCATAGCCAGTAGCCCCTGCTCCGGACGCACCTTGGCAGTCGGGTCATTGTCAAACTTAGGATCACCTACGGCCGAAAAAATAACTGCATCGGCATTCTTACAAACCCGGTAAGTTTCTTCCGGAAAAGGATCGCCTACTTTATCAATGGCATCCGCACCGCAAATGGCATATTCATAGTTTACTTTATGTCCAAACTTCTCACAGACGGCACTCATTACCTCCACACCTTGTACAGAGATTTCCGGCCCGATACCGTCACCGGCTAATACAGCAATTTTAAAATCCATATTATTCAATAATTAATATTCTTCTATTATATTCAGCATTTTTATGGTAGCTTTAATAGCAGCCTCTGTCTGGTCAGCATCCAACCCGCGGGTACGGAACACCTTTTCACCAAAACTCCAGGTGATAACGGTTTGCACAAAAGCATCTGTTCGCCCTCCGGGAGGGATACTTACAGCATAGTTGATCAGCATAGGGAACTTACGTCCCAAAGTCACTTTATAAATCTTACGCAGAGCACGTACAAAAGCATCATACTGTCCATCGCCGGAAGAACTTTCTTCGTAAACCTGACCGTCGATTTCGATACTCAGCGTTGCCATCGGTTTCAATCCGTGTGCTAAAGTGACAAAGTAGCTTTTCAACTTCACTTTATTACTCATGCCATCATGCTTCAGCACGTCAGAGATGATATAAGGTAAATCCTCCTGAGTAACCAACTCTTTCTTATCACCCAGTTCAATGATCCGCTCCGTAACTTTTTTCATGGACTCTTCGTCCAACTCGAGTCCCAGGCTTTCAAGATTCTTACGAATATTGGCCTTACCGGAAGTTTTCCCCAAAGCGTATTCGCGCACACGTCCGAACCGCTCGGGAAGCAAATCATTGCAATAGAGATTACTTTTATTATCTCCGTCGGCATGTACTCCGGCCACTTGCGTAAAAACATTCTCACCGACAATCGGCTTGTTGGCTGGTATCACAATACCCGAATACGATTCGACCACGCGACTTACATCATTCAGCCGACTCTCGTCTATATTGGTAATAGCGTTGAAATGATCCTTCAAAATAGCTTGTACGCTTGCTAAAGGTGCATTACCGGCTCGTTCGCCCAAACCATTGATCGTCGTATGCAGTCCTTTGACACCACTTAGCACGGCAGCAAGTACATTACTTACAGCCAGATCGTAATCATTGTGTGCATGGAAGTCAAAATGGGTATCAGGATAACGTTTCTTCATCTTCCGCATAAACTCAATCACTTGAAGCGGATTCAGTATTCCTAATGTATCGGGTAGCATGAATCGTTTAATGGTAGTCTCTTTCAATGCGTCCACAATCCGGAATACATATTCGGGAGAATCCTTCATACCGTTACTCCAGTCTTCCAAATACACGTTGACTTCAATATCGAGTTCGTTAGCATAATCTACCACGGCAAGAATGTCTTCGATATGCTTTTCCGGTGTTTTCTTTAACTGACAAGTACAATGTTTCAGCGAACCTTTACACAGCAAATTAATAACACGACATCCCGTAGCATGAATCCAATCCAGTGAAGTATGTCCGTCGACAAATCCCAGTACCTCTACTTTTTGTAGCAGATTTCTGCGGGCGGCCCAGTCACATATCATCTTTACTGCATCAAATTCTCCGTCGGACACACGTGCCGAAGCCACCTCCACACGATCTACTTTCAACTCTTCCAGCAGAAGTCGGGCAATCATTAGTTTTTCATGGGGCACAAACGATACTCCGCTGGTCTGTTCACCATCGCGGAGGGTTGTGTCCATGATTTCTATTTTGACGCCTTTTCCCATTGTTCTATTTTATCTTTATTAGTCAACAAGAAGTCTATATCGTCAAGTCCGTTCATCAGACAGTGCTTCTTGTAGGCATTGATTTCAAAATGCTCACTTTTTCCGGTGGCTTTATTCGTGATAGTCTGTTCTGGCAAGTTCACTTCCACTTCCATCTTAGGATTTTTAAAGATAGAATCGAACAGTTCGGCTAAAAATTCTTCAGTTACCACAACCGGAAGAACGAAATTATTCAATTCGTTGTTTTTATGAATATCCGCAAAGAAGCTACTTACTACAACACGAAAACCGTAATCAGCGATAGCCCAGGCAGCATGTTCACGACTGGATCCTGAACCAAAATTTTTTCCGGCTACGAGAATCTGTCCCCCATATGTGGGATCATTCAATACGAACGAGTCAATTTTATTCCCCTGTTTATCATAACGCCAGTCCCGAAATAAGTTTTCTCCAAAGCCTTCCTTCGTTGTAGCTTTCAAAAAACGTGCAGGTATAATCTGGTCCGTATCTACATTCTCCAATGGGAGAGGTACACAAGTACTTGTGAGTATATTGAATTTTGCTTTCATCTTTTTATTTACAATTTAAACATTTGCGATTTAAATAACTTCGACTTATTATGCAAACGATCTTTATTCACAAACTCCTTGGCCGGTAAATCTACGATCGCTACATTGACCATTACATCAGTTCCCTCGGGTCAGCTATCACTCCCGTTATCGCAGCGGCAGCTGCCACAAGCGGACTAGCTAATAGTGTACGCGCTCCGGGTCCCTGACGTCCTTCAAAGTTACGATTACTGGTAGAAACCGAATACTTTCCGGCAGGAATCTTATCATCATTCATAGCCAAGCAAGCCGAACATCCCGGTTGACGAATAGCAAAACCGGCATCCTCCAGAATCTTATCCAATCCTTCTTCGCGTATCTGGGCATCAACCATCCAAGAGCCCGGCACTAGCCATGCTATCACATGTTCAGCTTTCTGATGTCCTTTCACAATAGAAGCAAATGCACGGAAATCTTCGATACGCCCATTCGTACAAGCACCCAGAAACACATAATCAATCTTCTTCCCCAACAATGCTTCCCCCGGCTGAAATCCCATATAATCCAAAGATTTCAGGAATGAAGCTTTGGTTGTTTCATTCATTCCATCCGTTGTAGGAATATGCTGCGTAATGCCCATACCCATACCCGGATTAGTTCCATAAGTAATCATCGGCTCAATATCCGCAGCATCAAAATGAACTTCTTTATCAAAAACCGCATCATCTTCACTCTTCAGAGTTTTCCAATACTGCACTGCCTGATCCCATTCTTCTCCCTGAGGTGCATTCTCACGGCCTTTGATATATTCGAAAGTCACTTCATCCGGTGCAATCATACCTCCACGGGCCCCCATCTCAATAGAAAGGTTGCAGAGCGTCAACCGACCTTCCATTGTAAGGCTACGGATCGCTTCACCCGCATATTCTACAAAATATCCGGTCGCACCACTCGTTGTCATTTTCGACATCATATAGAGAGCGATGTCTTTGGCTGTTACTCCCTTGCCCAACTTACCATCCACCGTGATGCGCATGGTCTTGGGACGTGACTGCAAAATACACTGAGAAGCAAGTACCATTTCGACCTCACTTGTACCGATACCAAAAGCAACCGCTCCCATCGCGCCGTGAGTGGAAGTATGTGAATCGCCGCAAACAATGGTCATCCCAGGTAAAGTAAGTCCTCGCTCCGGACCAACCACATGGATAATACCATTCCGCTTGTCCATCATTCCATAATGAGTCAAACCAAAATCAGCTGCATTCTTAGTCAGTGTATCCACCTGAGTCTTTGAAACAGGATCTTCAATGGGTTTATCCTGATCGTGAGTCGGCGTATTATGGTCTGGCATACAATATACTTTCTCCGGACGAAACACCTTAATCCCGCGTGCACGCAATCCGGCAAAAGCTTGAGGACTGGTTACTTCATGACAATATAATCTGTCGATATAGAGCTGTGTAGGGCCATCTTCCACTGTAGTCACTACGTGTGCATCCCATATTTTATCAAATAATGTATTCATCTTTTTATTTATTATTTTATGATTTACAAATTACGTTTGGAGTCACATCATTTAGTAAACTTGTTAATACAGTCGATATAAGCTTCTACCGATGCAGCGATAATATCCGTATTCGCACCAAATCCATAGTACATCTGATTATCATATTCAACCTGCATGTGTACCTTGCCCACATCGTCACTTCCTTTACTAATGGCCTGAATTGTAAATTCCTTCAGAGTCATATGACGGTCAATAATACGCTTCAGAGCCTTGATGGCGGCATCTACCGGACCATTACCACTGGCAGCCGCTTCAAATTTCTCTCCGGCAATATTCAATCCGAGGCTGGCAACAGAACGGACTCCTACTCCGCTGGTCACCTGAAGATATTCCAATTTGATGCGATGGTTACCACTTCTGTCTGCACCCGCCAATACCAGAATATCATCATCATGAATATCTTTCTTGCGGTCGGCAAGTTTCAGGAATTCTTCATATACTTTATCCAGTTTTTCCTGATCCAGTGTCACACCCAGAATGGAAAGGCGATTTTTCAAGGCAGCACGTCCGCTACGGGCAGTCAACACAATAGAATTATCATCAATACCTACATCATGCGGATCAATTATTTCATAAGTCTGCACATTCTTAAGTACTCCATCCTGATGGATACCCGAAGAATGTGCAAATGCATTGCGTCCCACAATGGCCTTATTAGCCTGTACCGGCATATTCATCAGACTCGATACCATGCGGCTGGTAGGATAAATCTTCTGAGTATTGATATTCGTCTCAATATCAATCTCGTGATGGCTCTTAATAATCATTGCTATCTCTTCAAGGGCTGTATTTCCGGCACGTTCACCGATACCGTTGATGGTAACTTCTACCTGACGGGCACCGTTCAATATACCGGCCATCGTGTTGGCAGTAGCCATTCCCAAGTCATTATGACAGTGGGTAGAAATAATCGCATTCTCGATACCTGCTACATGATCTACCAAATATTTAATTTTCGCTCCATACTCTGAAGGCAGACAATATCCCGTCGTATCCGGAATATTCACTACAGTAGCTCCTGCTTTAATAACTGCCTCGATCACACGGGCCAGATATTCATTATCCGTACGTCCGGCATCCTCCGCGTAGAATTCCACATCATCTACAAATCGACGGGCATATTTCACCGCTGCTACAGCACGTTCTATGATTTCCTCTCGAGTTGAGTTAAACTTATATTTGATATGCGAATCTGAAGTTCCGATTCCCGTATGAATACGCTTATGCTTAGCAAATTTCAAAGCATCCACAGCTACATCTATATCTTTTTGCACCGCACGTGTCAGCGCACAAATTGTAGGCCACGTCACAGCCTTTGAAATTTCAATCACAGAATTAAAGTCACCCGGACTGGAAATAGGAAAACCTGCTTCAATCACATCTACCCCCAAAACTTCCAAAGCCTTTGCCACCTGAATTTTTTCCACTGTATTCAATTGGCATCCCGGTACTTGTTCACCATCACGAAGGGTGGTATCGAAAATAAATAATCTGTCGCTCATATTCTTTTATTTTAATCTGATTATACACCATCAAAAAAGCCTTTCACACAAGGAAGTGAGAAAGGCTTTCGTATATTTTCATTATACACATTTACGCGCGACACTCACTTCCCCCGACCTTTGCCAGCAGAATAATAATACCACACAGTAGAATATGTATAAATGATTGATTCATGTTAATTGTCTCTTTTAATGTTTGACGATGCAAAGGTAGAGATTATTTCTTAGCCTCCAAATAATACGTTACTTTTTTATTGATAAAAATATCATTTCATAAGAATAACACCATTATAATAACAAATATATCACAACCAAAGTCTATAGATTCACCTACAAAAAATGGGAATAAAGTACTGTCAGATACCTTATTCCCATTCAATTATACGGTCGCTACTTGCTGATTATTTCTTATCGCAAGCTTTTTTTGCACAATCTTCTTTCTGAGGGCACTCTGTTTTCTGATCGCACGCAGCTTTATCTTTGCAACAAGCTTTTGTAGAATCACAAGCAACAGAATCACTTTTACAGCAAGTAGCAGCAGATTCCGCTGCTTCTACAGCTACTGAAGTCGAGTCTGCGGCAGCATCTGAATTAGCTGTTTTGTTGCCACCACATGAAACCATTGCAAAAGAAAATGCCACCATTGCAGCAGCTAAAAAGAATTTTGTCTTCATACTTAAAATATTTGCTTTAAACGTTTATAAATACTCGATTGCAAATATAAATAAAAATAAGTAATCTACCAAAAACAAGTCATCCCCTCCGGTCTTTCGACCAAAGGGGATGAACCATCTGAAAAAAACGGCGACTACCTACTCTCCCACTGTTACGCAGTACCATCGGCGTGATCAGGCTTAACTTCTCTGTTCGGA
>ENA-OQIF01000232-OQIF01000232.1-human-gut-metagenome-genome-assembly--contig:-NODE-232-length-27732-cov-5.753632_pt1 | contig 27732 bp, 18 predicted proteins | sample MGYA00242574_ERZ504738 | MGnify/ENA primary metagenome ERZ504738 (study PRJEB26092, sample SAMD00036437) | human gut metagenome | host: Homo sapiens | study: EMG produced TPA metagenomics assembly of...
CGTTTGCCTACAACATAGCTGTGTTTATCATTCTGTTTATTACACTGCTGTTTGCCAATTTTGCCGAAGCGATTGCCGAAGCACGGGGAAAAGCGCAAGCCGACAGCCTGCGTAAAACACGGGAAGAGACACCTGACCAAAAAGGTGGAAGGTAATCAAATAGTGACTGTAAGTTCTTCACAGCTAAAGAAAGGAGATGTGTTTGTCTGTGAAGCCGGAGACGTGATTCCGTCCGATGGGGAAATAATCGAAGGATTGGCCTCTATCGATGAAAGTGCGATTACAGGTGAGTCTGCTCCGGTGATCCGGGAGGCAGGCGGCGATAAAAGCTCAGTGACGGGAGGTACGAAAGTATTGTCCGATCATATAAAAGTAATGGTGACCACCCAACCGGGAGAAAGTTTTCTGGATAAAATGATTGCACTGGTAGAAGGTGCGTCTCGTCAGAAAACTCCGAATGAGATAGCACTGACTATTCTGCTGGCTGGTTTTACACTTGTCTTTGTCATTGTGTGTGTGACGTTAAAACCGTTTGCCGATTACAGCAATACTGTCATTACCATTGCTTCACTTATTTCTTTGTTTGTGTGTCTGATTCCGACAACAATCGGAGGACTTCTTTCTGCCATCGGTATTGCCGGTATGGATCGTGCATTGCGTGCCAATGTGATTACAAAGTCGGGTAAAGCGGTGGAGACGGCAGGAGATATCGATACACTGTTGCTTGATAAAACCGGTACTATTACGATTGGTAACCGCAGGGCAACGAAATTCCATTCGGCACCTGGAGTCGGTCCGCGGGAGTTTGTAACAACCTGTCTGTTGGCTTCGCTTTCGGACGAGACGCCCGAGGGTAAATCTATTGTAGAGTTAGGACGTGAATCGGGGGTACGGATGCGGAGTCTTCAGACGGCCGGTGCCCGGATGATTCTGTTTACGGCTGAAACCAAATGTTCGGGTGTTGATCTGGCCGATGGCACACAGATACGTAAAGGAGCGTTCGATGCGATCCGTAAGATTACGGAAGCAGCCGGGAATAAATTCCCGAAAGAAATAGAAGAAGTGATCAGTGAGATCTCTGGTAATGGAGGTACACCGCTGGTAGTGTGTGTCAACCGGAAGGTGACCGGAGTTATCGAGTTGCAGGATATTATAAAACCGGGCATTCAGGAACGTTTTGAACGTCTGCGTAAGATGGGAGTGAAGACAGTGATGGTAACCGGTGACAATCCTTTGACCGCCAAGTACATTGCCGAAAAGGCGGGAGTGGACGACTTTATAGCTGAGGCAAAGCCTGAAGACAAGATGGAATATATCCGTAAAGAACAACAGTCCGGTAAGTTGGTGGCGATGATGGGAGACGGAACGAATGATGCTCCTGCATTGGCGCAGGCAAATGTCGGTGTGGCAATGAATAGCGGTACGCAGGCAGCCAAGGAGGCCGGCAATATGGTCGACCTCGATAACGATCCGACTAAATTGATAGAGATTGTGGAAATCGGAAAGCAGTTGCTGATGACTCGTGGAACCCTGACTACTTTCTCTATTGCCAACGATGTGGCAAAATACTTTGCCATTGTACCTGCTTTGTTTATGGTGGCTATTCCAGAGTTGGGTGCACTCAATATTATGAATCTGCATAGCCCGGAAAGTGCTATACTCTCTGCTGTCATATTCAATGCCATCATTATCCCGATCCTGATACCATTGGCGCTGAAAGGAGTACAATATAAACCGATCGGTGCATCGGCTTTGCTCCGTCGGAACCTTTTAATCTATGGGTTAGGAGGAGTGATTGTTCCCTTTGTCGGAATCAAGTTAATCGATTTGGTTGTCAGTTTATTCTTTTAAATATTCAAGCAATGAAAACATTATTAAAATCTATCAAGATAACTCTCGTCTTTTGTGTATTCTTCTCTGTATTTTATATCCTCGTGCTGTGGCTGTTTGCACAGGTAGCCGGTCCTAACCGGGGAAATGCAGAAGTAGTTACCTTAAACGGAAAAGTGGTAGGGGCTGCCAATGTAGGACAGACTTTTACGGAAGAAAAATATTTTTGGGGACGCCCCTCATGTGCCGGTGATGGCTATGATGCAACCAGTTCGGCAGGTAGCAATAAAGGGCCGACTAATCCTGAATATCTGGCAGAGGTGGAGGCACGCATCGATACTTTCCTCATTCATCATCCGTATCTGGCACGCAAGGATGTACCTGCCGAGATGGTGACAGCCAGTGCCTCGGGACTAGATCCGGACATCACTCCACAGAGTGCTTATGTACAAGTGAAAAGAGTGGCGCAGGCACGTGGCATGGATGTGGAAGAGGTGAGAAGAGTCGTAGATAAAGCTGTAGAGAAGCCGTTGCTGGGGATATTCGGAACCGAGAAAGTAAATGTATTAAAGTTGAATATAGCTCTGGAAGAGTTAAAAAACAGATAGAAAGTAAAGATGAAAAATGTCATAAATAAAAACACGATTTTAGCCTTGATGGTGATTGGAATGATGTGCTTCTGGGGAAGTATGAACGCGAATGCCCAACAGTTTAATGTTCAGGGAGATCTCGTAAGTTCATATGTCTGGCGCGGAATGTATCAGACAGGAGCGAGTATCCAGCCGACTTTGGGATTTAGTGTCGGAAACTTTTCATTGACCGCATGGGGCTCCACCGATTTTGACGGAACTTCTGCTTCGGCAGGAGCTGCCGCCAAGGAGATCGATCTGACGGCTGCATACACATTAGGTCGTTCCGGTTTGACCGTATCGGTTGCCGACTTGTGGTGGGCAGGACAGGGAGCACGTAAATACTTTAATTTTAAGAGTCATGAAACGGCTCACCACTTTGAGGCAGGAGTGGCTTATACTGTGCAGTCCGAAACATTTCCTTTGTCTGTTGCATGGTATACCATGTTTGCAGGGCAAGATAAGAATGCGGAGGGAGGCCAGAATTATTCGTCTTATGTTGAATTCAACTATCCCTTCAGAGTGAGAATGGTGGATTTAAACGTAACGTGTGGAATGGTTCCTTATGCCGCTCCCCAATACAATTGTGATGGGTTTGCCGTAACCAATGTTGCTTTGAAAGGAACTACTCAGATCAGGTTCACTGATAAGTTTGCTTTGCCTGTATTTGCACAGGCTGTTTGGAATCCCCGTATGGAAGATGCGCATTTAGTGTTTGGTATTACTTTAAAGCCATGAAATCAGATATAACTTAGGAATTTAAAAAGTGGTTAGTCAACCCGTGGCAGTAGCGATACTGTTACGGGTTATGCAGTATAAAAATTGAAGAAAAGATGGATAGAGAAGAAAGTGTACAGCATTTCCTCGACTTGATAAAAAAATCCCGTCGTGGCAAGTTTAAGGTTTATATCGGTATGATTGCCGGTGTAGGCAAATCGTACCGGATGCTCCAGGAAGCACATGATCTGATTGATAACGGGGTGGATGTCCGGATCGGATATATTGAGACACATGGTCGTGCCGGGACGGAAGCCCTGTTGAAAGGTTTACCTGTTATCCGGCGCAGGAAACTGTTTTATAAGGGGAAAGAGCTCGAGGAGATGGATCTGGAAGCGATTATCCGTATTCATCCCGAAATTGTAATTGTAGACGAACTGGCACATACCAATGTGGAAGGAAGCTTGAATGAGAAACGTTGGCAAGATGTGATGACACTGCTTGATGAAGGGATTAACGTGATTTCGGCAGTCAACATTCAGCACATCGAGAGTGTGAATGAAGAGGTGCAAGATATCGCAGGTATTGAAGTGAAGGAGCGTATTCCCGATAGCGTTCTTCAAGAGGCTGATGAGGTCGTAAATATTGATCTTACGGCCGAAGAACTGATAACCAGACTTAAAGCTGGAAAGATATATAAGCCGGAAAAAATACAGACTGCACTCAATAATTTCTTTAAGACCGAGAATATCCTGCAACTCCGTGAACTTGCACTGAAGGAGGTTGCCTTGCGAGTGGAAAAGAAAGTAGAGAATGAGGTTGTGATGGGTATTGGTTTGGGAGTTCGTCATGAAAAGTTTATGGCGTGCATCAGTAGCCAAGAGAAGACGCCCCGCCGTATTATAAGGAAAGTAGCCCGTTTGGCTACCCGATATAATACCTCGTTTGTCGCTCTTTACGTACAAGTTCCCAAAGAAAGCATGGAACGTATCGATTTGGCCAGCCAGAGACATCTGCTGAATCATTTTAAGTTGGTGACTGAGTTGGGTGGGGAAGTCGTCCAGGTACAGTCGAAAGATATATTAGGCAGCATTGTGCAGGTTTGTAAGGAGAAACAGATATCCACTGTTTGCATGGGTTCCCCAGGCCTTCGCCTGCCGGGAGCATTGTGTAGCGTGCTGAAATATCGCAGATTTTTAAATAATCTGGCACAAGCGAACATAGATTTGATTATACTTGCATAAAAAAATGATTTAGTCTTAGTTATCCATTATGAATATAAAAACCAAACTACTTTTCGGCATTGGAATATTGGCCGGAATGATTATTTTACTGGTAATACTTTCAGTAGTAAACCTTCAGATTCTAACGGCCACGGAACCTGATAGTCCGGTTGCCATGCCTGCTTTGGAGCGTGCGCTCTTATGGATCTCCGTAACAGGTGGCATTTGTATCCTCACGGGTTTGGTCCTGCTTATCTGGCTGCCCCGTTCTATTAATAGGCCGGTAAAAGAACTGACTTGTGGTATCTTGGAAATAGCCAATCATAATTATGAAAAGAGATTGGATATGAGAGGATACGAAGAGTTCAGGGAAGTTTCGGATAGTTTTAACCGCATGGCTGAGAAACTGACAGAGTATCGTGACAGTACATTGGCTGATATTCTTTCTGCAAAAAAATTCCTTGAAGCCGTTGTTAACAGTATTCATGAGCCGATTATCGGCTTAAATACCGAACGGGAAATTCTTTTTATCAATAATGAAGCATTGAATGTACTCAATATGAAGCGTGAGAATGTAATCCGGAAGTCCGCCGAAGAACTTTCTCTGAAGAATGATTTGCTTCGCAGGCTGATACGTGAGTTGGTGACTCCCGGTGAGAAGAATGAACCTTTAAAAATCTATGCGGACAATAAAGAAAGCTATTTCCAAGCCTCGTATATTCCGATTGAGAATGCGGCGGCAGAAGAAGGAGAGGCTCGAAACCTGGGAGACGTTATCTTGCTGAAAAATATTACAGAGTTCAAAGAACTCGATTCTGCAAAAACCACTTTTATCTCTACCATCTCCCACGAACTGAAGACTCCTATTTCTGCCATAATGATGAGTCTTCAATTGCTGGAGGACAAAAGAGTGGGCTCTTTGAATGGCGAACAAGAACAATTATCGAAGAATATAAGGGACAATAGCCAGCGCTTACTCGATATTACCGGAGAGTTACTGAACATGACGCAGGTGGAAGCCGGCAAGCTTCAAATGATGCCTAAAATTACGAAACCTATCGAACTGATTGAGTACGCCATCAAGGCCAATCAGGTACAGGCTGATAAGTTTAATATACAAATAGAAGTTGACTATCCTCAAGAGAAGATACCGAAACTGTTTGTAGATAGTGAAAAAATAGCTTGGGTACTTACTAATCTTTTAAGCAATGCGATTCGCTATTCGAAAGAGAATGGCCGGGTAGTGATTGGCGTAAGGCATAAAAAAGAGTATATCGAGCTCTATGTGCAAGACTTTGGCAAAGGAATCGATCCAAGATATCACCAAAGCATTTTTGATCGTTATTTCCGTGTACCGGGAACTAAAGTTCAGGGTAGCGGTTTGGGATTGTCCATTTCGAAAGACTTTGTAGAAGCACATGGAGGGACATTGACCGTACAGAGCGAACCGGGTAAGGGGAGTTGCTTTGTGATAAGGTTGAAGGCATGATAATGCTGGAAATTATGGAGATAGACTTGTGATTCTGTGGGATTTTTTCCTAGAAAAACTATTTATGACATTATTATATTAAGGTTTTTTATTATTTTTGCCGACGTATTGATATAATATGATACTTGTCTAAGTTAATCTTTTAAGTGGATAATAATGCATTCTGAAATCGCAGAAGAAAAATTACTGGTCTCCCAATTCTCCCAAGGAAGCCATATAGCGTTTAAGGCATTGTTTATGCGTTATTATCCGAAGGTGCGCTCTTTTATAATGGGACTGGTTAAATCGGAGAGTGAAGCCGAAGATTTGACACAAGAAGTTTTTCTCAAACTGTGGACGCACCGTGAGAAATTTTGTGAAGTAGAAGTGTTCGGAACCTATCTGTATGTCTTGACTAAAAATACAACTTTCAATTATTTGCGTTCCCGGCAGAATCGTCAGGATAGTCAGGGGACAGAATGGGTAGAAGAGTCTACAGACACGACTCCTTATGAAGAGTTGGTTGCTAAAGACTTGCAGCTATTGATTGATATGGTGGTGGAGAATATGCCTCCTCAACGGCAAATGATTTTTCGGTTGAATCGGGAGGCCGGACTGACCAATGCAGAAATAGCGGAGAAGTTGCAGATTAGTAAAAAACTGTTGAGAACCATCTTAACTTAGCGTTGAAAGAACTGAAAAATGCTTTGTTATTCTTTATATTTCTCTATTTATGTTAATACGGTTGGGGATATATCCGGATTTATGCGTCCTATTATAAATTAGTGGTAGAATGAGTTATTTAAAAAATATAATTACTTACTTTTTTCATCATCCGGCATCGGACGGAGTGGTGGAAAGAGTACATCAACGACTGGCCGATACAAACAGCGGACAAGAGAAAGAAGAGGTCTTGTCCGGTATTTGGGAACAGATCGGTTTTCCACAAGCGGATGAACATCAAACGCTGAGAGCTTTTGAAAAGCTGGAACAACAGATTAGAGGAGATTCTTTAAAATCGGAATCTTCTTTTTCGCGTTTTCGTATTCCCCGATGGAGTTGGATTGCTGCTTCTATCATCGTCCCCTTATTACTATTGTTCGGTTCCGCTTACTTATACAAAGAAACTCTTATCATTAAGAACGAACTTAGCAATGTGACTTTCATTCAATATTATGTTAGTAATGGAAAACGGGAGCAAGTCACTTTACCCGATCGATCGAAAGTTTGGCTTAATTCCGGTTCTTTGCTGATCTATCCGTCTGCGTTTATAGGAAACGAACGTGAGGTCTATCTGGCTGGTGAAGGCTATTTCTCGGTGACAAAAGATAAAGAATGCCCATTTATTGTAAAAACGAACTCTGTTTCTGTAAGTGTACTTGGTACGGAATTCAATATAAACGCTTATCCGAATATAGATAAGGTCGTGACTACTTTGGAAGAAGGATCTATCCGTATGTCGCTGAATCGTTTCGATTCATCCTATTTGTTGGAGCCGGATGATCAGATTGTTTATATTCCGTCCACCGGACATATAGAGAGAAAACGCGTGAAGGCTTCTGATTATTCTGATTGGAGAGGTGGAGGTTTGTATTTCAGTAATAGTCCATTCAAAGAAGTGATACAGACTATAGAACGTACCTATTCGGTTCAGGTACATTTGCAGACTTCTATTTATCAATCCAATAATCTGACTATTCATTTCTATCCTAATGAGTCCATCGAGAATATTATGATGTTGATTAAAGAAATGATCCCTGGACTTGAATACCAGATAGAGGGGAAAGATATTTATATAGATTAAGGCTTGGCCTATATTATTATTTGTTAACATTATATCGTTGGGTGTAGTTAAACAACAGACTGTCCTATTGTAAAAGCCGCCAAAGGACGGCTATTGTTTAACTAAAAAAATAATATTATGAACAAAAATCGATCAATCCGAGTGGCAGCTTTTTGCCTTGGTTTGATGTTGGCGGGTTCTCTGCAAGTACATGCCCAAAAAGTAACATTTCGGGATGGAACAGTGTCGTTGAAACAAGCGTTTGAAAAGATCGAAGCATCTTCGAAGTATAAAATCGCTTATAATGATTCACACCTGAATGTTTCTCGTAAAGTTTCGTTGAATCAAAAAGAAACCGAAGTACTGGAGATATTGGCAACTATCCTGAAAGATACGGGTTATACGTACAAAAAGAACGGTAACTACATTGTGATTGTTCCCGTGGAACAAAAGCCGGCTTCAAAAGTCAAAAAGGTAAAAGGAGTTGTGAAAGATGCCAGCGGTGAAGCGATTATCGGAGCAAACGTATTGGTAAAGGGTACGGCAACAGGCGTGATCACCGATATGAACGGAAGTTTTGAGTTGGAAGTGCCGGGTAACGCAGTATTGCAGATCACCTATATTGGATATGTACAGCAGGATGTTGCTGTAAAAAACCGGGACCAATTGGCTGTGTTACTGAAAGAAGATACTAAAACCTTGGATGAGGTTGTTGTCGTAGGTTATGGTACAATGAAGAAAAAGGACCTGACCGGTGCAGTAGCATCAGTGAAGATGGACGATACTCCCCTAAGTACGATATCTACAGTGAGCCATGCGTTAGCCGGAAAAGCAGCAGGTTTACAGGTAAATACAATCAGTGCCCAGCCTGGTGGCGGCACAACGTTTCGGATTCGTGGAGCTGCTTCGACCGGAGCAGGCAATGATCCGTTGATTATTGTGGATGGATTTCCTGTAAGTAATGCAGGTAATGTGAGTGTCGGTTATAACAGTGATAATGGTACGACTGACAATATATTGGCCTCGATCAACCCCAATGATATCGAATCAATTGAAGTATTGAAGGATGCCAGTTCTACTGCTATTTACGGTGCACGTGCGGGCAGTGGTGTTATTATCATTACAACCAAACGGGGAAAAGAGGGTAAACCGAAAGTTACCTATTCAGGATCTGCCACTGTGCAGACTATGGCTACTAAATATGAAATGCTGGATGCACAGGATTTTATGATTCAGTCTAACCGCTGGTTTAAAGAAAAGTGGATGTATGATAATAAAGTCGGCATTTATGGTGGTAAAAATGAATCGGAGGCCGGCAGTGCATATCATCCCAAATATTCGGATGCGGATATTGCGAATCCGGTAAATGATACAGATTGGTATGATCGTATTACTCGTACGGGTTTTCAGACACAGCATAATATCTCAATCAATGGAGGTACGGAGTATACCAAATATCTGATTTCTGGTAACTTCTTTAATCAAAAGGGCATTGTAAAGAATAATGGCATGTCGCGTTATACTGGCCGTGTAAATCTAGATCAGAAGCTCAGTAAATATGCAAAAGTAGGTATCAACCTGACAGTGAGTCGTAATACATTGGACAATGTTCCGTTGGGAGCAGGGCAAAATGAATATGCCAGTATTTTAGTGTCTGCTGCTCAGTTTAGTCCACTATTGTCTGTGAAAGATGAAAATGGTGATTACAGTCTGAACCAACAGGCTGCTTATATTCCAAATCCTGTTTCGCTACTTGAGATCAGTGATCAGACGACTAAAGAACGTTTCCTGGCCACTCCGTTTGTTGAAATCAAACCAATCAATGAGCTCACATTGAAAGCCAGTTTTGGTATCGATCGTAACTATCAGCGTCGTGAGGTATACATGCCTAAAACAACTCTTTACGGAGAAAAGGCTGATGGCCGTGCAGACATCGGGCAATATGACAGGTCTGATTATTTGTTAGAACTGACTGCCAATTATGCAAAACGTTTGGGTGATCATAATCTGAATGCTTTGGTTGGATACTCTTTTCAAAGATTCACCAGTAAGTATCTCAATGCGGGTAACCAAGGATTTCTGACAGATGCCTTTCTGTTTAATAATCTGGGTGCAGGTACTTATGAAAAACCATGGGTTGGTTCTTCCGCTTCTAAAAGTGAAATGGCCTCTTTCTTCGGTCGTGTAAATTATACCTATAAAGATCGTTACTTGGTGACCGCCACTCTTCGTGCTGATGGTGCCTCTAACTTTGCAAAAAATAACCGTTGGGGATATTTTCCTTCTGTGGCTCTGGGCTGGAGATTTACGGAAGAAAACTTTGCCCGGTCTTTGAATTTGGATAAAGTGCTCTCTAACGGTAAGTTAAGATTAAGTTACGGACAAACAGGTAACTCGAATATCGGAGATAAATCAGTCACTTATTATGGTACAGGATATAATAAAGTTTTCGGTAATAAAGAATATACAGGAGTCTATGTCAGTCAGATCGGTAATCCGGATTTAAAATGGGAGACGACAACCGAGTGGAATGTAGGATTGGATCTGGGGTTCTTAAACAATCGTTTTAATGTAACTGCAGAATACTTTCATAAGGTAGTTTCTGATTTGCTTAGTTCCCGTAGTGTACTTTCGTATAATGAAGTAGGTTCGATTGCTGCCAATATCGGTAAAACGCAGAGTCAGGGATTTGAGTTGACAATCAATACAAAGAATTTTGATACAAAAGATTTTAGTTGGAATACCGATTTTACTTTCTCGTTCTATCGTGATAAGTGGAAAGAACGTGATGAGAATTGGAGCCCGAATCCATACGATATGTATAATGCTCCGTTGAGAGGATACTATATGTATTTGTCTGACGGGTTGATTCAGCCGGGGGAGGAAGTATCCTGGATGCCGGGGGCTCTACCGGGACAGGTGAAATTAAAAGATATTGATGGATACGCATACAATGAAGACGGAACTTATAAGACCGACAAACATGGCATTCCATTGAGGACTGGAAAGCCCGATGGAAAGATAGATTATGCGGACGCTGTCTTTAAAGGTTGTAGTGATCCGGGTTATTTACTGGGATTGAATAATACTTTCCGTTATAAGAATTTCGACTTGAATGTTTATTTCTATGGTCAGTTGGATTTATTAAAGAGTGGTTCTTATAAAGATTATTGGATTGTCGGTTCAGGAACAATGACCGGGGTGAATAACTTATATCGCGGTTATAACATGCCTACTTCGGCCAAAGAAGTGTGGTCGCATGATAATACATCGGGTAAGATGCCGGGTTATTTTCAGTATATGAGTAATTATGGATATGGAGACTATTTCTTGGAAAAGAGCTGGTTTATTCGCTGTCGCAATATTACGCTGGGATATACATTGCCTGTTAAGTCGGCAAAGAAACTGGTTTCCAATGTACGTATCTACGCCGATGTGAACAACTTGTTTACTATTACTCCGTATGATGGTTTGGATGTGGAAACAGATGATTCTTATTGGGCATATCCCAATGTACGTAGTTTTAGTATTGGTCTGGATATTACTTTCTAAGCAATAAAAAATAAAGAATGATATGAAAAAGATAATTTATATATTTTCCCTGTTTATCACAGTAATTGGTTTATTAGGCTCTTGCATTAACCTGGAATCCGAATCATATGACTCAATTAATACAACTATATTTCCTACTAATGCAGATGATGCTGATGCATTGGTTATTGCAGCAGCTTACGGTCCGTTCCGTGCAGATGGGTATAGCGGATTATTTCAATGTGCTAAAGGTGGTTTGGCCTCTAATACAGATATGTCTACCGACCTATTGGATTGTAAATGGGGAGATTCGTGGTGGCCGGCTGTATTACAGTTGAATTTCACTGCTACCTCTGATATTCCTACTTCTTTTTACGGAACATGGGCGAATCATATCGGAAAGATGACATTGACATTAGACCGTATCTCTGGTATTGATATGAAAGAAGAGGAAAAAACACGTTTAATTGCCGAAACACGTTGTGGGCGTGGATGGTTGGCATATATTCTTTACGACTTGTATGGCCCTATTCAGATTCCTTCATTAGAAGTTTTACAGAATCCTACCCAAAAGGTTATTGTACCCCGTTCTTCAAAAGAGGAAACAGTGAAGTTGATTGAAGATGACTTGAAAGCGGCAGCTGAGGTACTTCCTGCTAAATATAGTAAATCTGATGAGAACTTTGGACGGTTCACCAAAGGACTGGCATATACGGTGTTGATGAAACTTTATATGCATGAAAAAGAATGGGGCAAGGCTGTGGAATGTGGCAGAGAAGTCATGAAATGTGGATATTCGTTGGTTACTAATTATAAGGACATTTTTACTTTAGACAATGAGGGTAATGATGAAATGATCTTTTCATGCATTGAAACCAGAGGAGTAAACGAACAGATGTGGCATGCGCATGTGTTGCCAAGCAACTATCCTACAACTAATCCGAACATACAAAAATGGAATGGTTATCGTATGCCATGGCAGTTTTACCACAGTTTCGATCCTAAAGACAAGCGCCTGGAAGTTATCTGTAGTGAATATGTAGGAACAGATGGAGTGACATACAATGAAACTAATCCCGGTGAGTATTTGGATAAAGGGGCTTTACCCATCAAATATGGAGAAGATCCGACACAAACCAGTGAAAATAGTGAAGTCGATGTGGTTGTTTACCGTTATGCCGATGTATTGACTCTGATGGCTGAGGCATTGGCACGTAGTAATAATGCGGTTACTCAGGAAGCTGTGGACCGTCTGAATGATGTACATACACGTGCAGGACTGGCTGCTTATCAGTTGAGTGATTTTACCTCACTGGACGATTTTCTTGGAGCTGTTCTTAAAGAACGTGGGCATGAATTATGGGGTGAGGGTTGTCGTCGCAGTGATCTGATCCGCTATGGATTGTATATCGACTATGCTATCAAATACAAAGGATCGACTACCGCAAAAGAGTATATGAACCTGATGCCTTTGCCACAGAGTGTCATAACGGAAAGCAGTGGTCAGGTCATTCAGAATGAAGGATACTAATGCTTCTTAAGAGATTATTATAAATTAATTCAGAACGGATTTCGCAATGTGTCATGGAGACGTCTTATGATTTCTAAATTGCCGAAGTCCGTTCTTGCACAACTAGAATTGAAAAATTAAATCATGCTTTTTAAGAGAATACGTGTTACAATCTTATTGCTCGGACTGTTGAGCTTTAGCTTGAGGGTGTCGGCACAAATTGTTTTGAAGCACTCTGATTGGGAGTGGAAAATTTCAGAAACCGGATGTGCCGAACAACTAATATTTAAAGGTGGAAAACGAAATGATACCATACCTTTCTTTCGTGAAGGAGAACATGCCGGTCCATCCTTTTATGCAAAACGGGAAGGTAAAGAAGTGCGTGGATCCTGGATTCCGGATGGATACGCCTCCTATCGGAGCGAGATAGACGGAGTTCTTTGCCGGATATCATATATAAAAGATCATGGTCAACCTGCATTAAGGGTAAAGCTGACAAACAACTCACCGGTGCCTTATCAACCTCAGAAGGCCGGTCTGAAGTTGGGCATCGATACATATATGGATAAATTTCCGGATTGGTTTGGTAAATACTTTCCAACCTTGATGAGAAACGAAAAGACCCATTTTTATGGCTATCTTCAAACCCCTTCCGGACATACATTGGGACTTGTATCACAGCAGCCTGTAGCATCCTGGAGTGTAGATTATAATCTGGGCTATCAGGATCCGGCCCCATTTTGGTTTATGGGGCATCGCATCGAATCATTAAATCTCGATTTATTGAATGAATTACCTTTGCCGGCACGTCATCCGCAGAATCTGTATGAACTGAAACAGGGGGAAAGTAAAGAGTGGATTTTTACATTTGTCAATGTGGGTAATTTGGACAATCTGGAACATGCCATTGCTCGAGTTTCGGATATTCCTTTGATTGATATCCGTCAGACTTCGTATGCTGCACGTGAGGAAGCATCGTTCACACTTACTGCCGATAATCCTAACGTAAAGGTGACCAATGATGCCGGAAAAGAACTGCCTGTCGTACTGACTAAAACCAAAGGGAATCGTTGGATAGGAAAAGTCCGGTTGGAAGATGCAGGTCTCTATACCCTTTCTGTCCGTTCGGGCAATAAAGTTGCCGAAGCGATATGGACAGTACATCATCCTTGGCAATGGGTGATGGAAAAGGCACGTGAGAATGCAGCCCGTTATCATCAGAAACCGACGTCACATGCTGAGAGTTGGTATGGGTTCTATTCGGCTTTTCTTGCTGCCCGTTATTTCCCGAATGAGTCATTGGATAAGCAATTGAGCAATTATTTTGATCGGCTTTACAACAAATTGCATGATTCGGTAAAAGTGGAACCGTTGTATTTTAAGACACGTATTCAAAATACCTCTACTACTATTGGAATGTTGGTAGATAAATATGAGGCACAGGGAGATTTGGAAGATCTGAAAAAGGCGTCGAAGTTGGCTGACTGGATGATCGCGACCTCCCAGCGCGAAAATGGTGCATATTATAATCATGGAACAGTCTATACCAGTGTGATCTATATCGCTAAAAGTGTTTTGGAACTGGCTGTCCTCGAACGTAAATTGGGTGAACAGGATTTGTTTTGGAGAACATGTGCCGACCGTCATTTCCTGTCTGCAAAAAAGGCGGTTGACCAACTGGTTGCGTCACAAGGAGATTTTCAGACAGAGGGAGAATTGACCTTTGAAGACGGCATGATTTCTTGTTCAGCTTTACAGATAGGTATGATGGGAGTCATCGAGCAAGATGCTGTTGCACGCAAATATTATACCGATGCAATGTTGAAGATACTGAACAGCCATGATTGCCTTACTCAACTCCGTGTACCCGATGGGCGCCGTCGGCAAGGAACTATGCGTTATTGGGAAGCGCAATACGATGTACAGATGCTTCCCAATATGTTTAATTCACCCCATGGCTGGAGCGGATGGCGTGCGTATGCTACTTATTATGCTTATCTGCTGACAGGCGACGAGAAATGGCTGGAACAAACATTTAATGCGATGGGAGCTTTTGCCAATTTGATTGATTATAAAACGGGGCAGTTGCGTTGGGCTTTTGTTGTCGATCCGCATCTTGAAGTAGAACAGGCGTGTAGCGCTGATACTAAACTGGATTTTTCTGATCTTAGTTTTGGTAATCCGCATCCGAAATTATATGATACCCGTAAGTTTGTTATTGGTGAGCAATATGTCAATATGATTAGCGATTGGCAGACGGTCAATACTCAGGATAATGATGTGCACGAATTATTTAAATGTATCGGTGAAGCTGTTCTGACTAACGCTTTTGTCATAGAACGTCCGAATGGAGAAGTCGTAGGATACAATTGCCGTGTAACCCGGAAGGGGAATACATTGACTGTAAAGGCAGACGAGAAACAGATCGTGAATCTACATTGCAACTTGAAGCATTCTTTCTCTGTGTCTTTCGATGGTAAAACCTGTTCTTTGCCTGAAGGATATTGCAATTGGGCTTTTGGGCAGTCCGGTTATTGACTTTACAATAACTCCTGTTAATCCCATATACTCATAAGACGAAACATACGATATGTTTCAGTTTGTGAGTGTATGGGATATTTTTATGAGAAACAGTTTCTGTAGTAAGCTTGAAAAATAGTAGGAATACGTATCTTTGCATAAAATGAAAAAACACTAACATAAACACAAAATGAGACATTTATTTTTATTGGCAGCACTATTTTGTACCTGCATTTCTTATGCACAGATTCGTGTACAAGAACGACTTCCTAAAAGTAAAACCGGTTTTGCTTTGACTACTGCGAAAGCACGGGCTAAGATTTATTACGATGCGAATGATGCGCTTGTTATCAAGAGATCGGCAGAATTGTTTGCCCGCGATATTCAAATGGTGACCGGTCAAAAGCCTGAACTGATTCAAAAAAGGGAAAGAGCCAAAGCTCTGGTTATTGTCGGAACCATTGAAAAGAATCAATGGATCCGTGAGTTGGCGCAAAAGGAAAAATTGATATCCGGCCATTGCAGGGTGCTTGGGAACGGTATTTGATTCAGACTGTCGACAACCCTTCTGCAGGAGTAGCCAAAGCATTGGTTATAGCAGGGAGTGATCGGCGGGGAGCGGCTTATGGCCTGTTCTCTATTTCCGAAATGATGGGAGTATCCCCTTGGTATTGGTGGGGTGATGTCCCGGTAAAAACGCACAAGGCTTTGTATGTAGATGCTCCGCCCACATATTCTAAAACACCTTCCGTGAAATATAGGGGTATTTTCCTGAACGATGAAGATTGGGGGCTGAAACCCTGGGCTGCTAAGACCTTTGAGAAAGAACGCGGTAATATTGGCCCCCGTACCTATGCGAAGATTTGTGAACTGTTACTGCGTTTGAAAGCTAATCATCTGGCTCCGGCAATGCATCCCGTATCTACCGCTTTTTATCAGATTCCCGAGAATAAGCTCGTAGCAGATACGTTTGCCATTGTTATGGGCTCCAGCCATTGTGAACCCTTATTGTTGAATACGGCCAGCGAGTGGCATAGCAAGACTATGGGACCCTGGGATTATAATGCTAATAAGGATAAGATTAATGAAGTTTTGGGCAATCGTGTGAAAGAAAATTGTGCTTATGAGAATGTATACACATTAGCCTTGAGAGGATTGCACGATGCTGCCATGGGTGGAGGAGACGTACCGATGAAAGAGAAAGTGAAAATGCTGGAGAATGCTTTGAAAGACCAGAGGAGCCTGCTAACCCGGCATATTGATAAGCCTGCCGAAACCATCCCGCAGGCATTCACCCCTTATAAAGAGGTGCTGGAAATCTACTCGAATGGATTGGAACTGCCGGATGATGTGACTATTATCTGGGCGGATGATAATTTTGGCTATATGAAGCGTTTGAGTGGCCCTCAAGAACAAAAACGTACAGGACGTGCAGGTGTATACTATCATATTTCTTACCTCGGTGTACCCCATAGCTATTTATGGTTTAGTACCACTCCTCCGGCATTAATGTATGAAGAGCTTCGCAAAGCGTATGATACTACGGCCGACCGTATCTGGTTGGCAAACTGTGGAGACCTGAAAGGGGCTGAGGCACAAGTATCATTTTTTCTCGATATGGCTTATGATATCGACCAATTCAACGAAAATAATGTGCATACTTATCCTGCCCGTTGGTTGGCAAAAATCTTCGGAGAACAATATTACGATACATTGAAAGACATTACCTGCTCACATATAAATTTGGCTTTTTCCAGAAAACCGGAATACATGGGGTGGGGATACTGGAATAACTATTGGGGTGGAGGTGAAAAACGTACCGATACCGAGTTTTCTTTTATAAATTACAATGAAGCCGGGAGGCGTTTGGCTGAGTACCGGCGGATCGGTAAAAAAGCAGAGGAAATGTTGGCAACTGTAGATAAAAAGGCAAAACCGGCGCTGTATCAGTTGTTGTATTATCCGGTGAAAGGGGCCGAACTGATGAATCGTATGAATATGACCGGTCAGCTTTATCGGCAATATGTTCGTCAGAAACGTGCTGCTGCCGATGATCTGAAGAGAGAAACAACGACTTGTCACGATAGTTTGGAGATTATTACCGACGGATATAATTCGCTCTTGGACGGCAAATGGAAATACATGATGTCACTAAGACAAAATTATGATGGAAGCAGTTCCTATTTTATGCTTCCATTGATGGAAGAAAGTTATGTGGCAACGGGCGATCCGAAGTTGGCCGTTCAGGTAGAAAGTGAGCAGTTGAATCGGGGAGGTTTTAGTTTCCGGGCTTTACCCGTGTTCAATACTTACTCCCGTAAAAGTCACTGGATCGATGTTTATAATCAGGGGGGAGGAATGTTGGACTGGAAATCGGAACTTTCTGACGAGTGGATCGTTTTGTCTCGTCAGTCGGGCAGTACTCGTACTGAAGATCGTATCCAAGTATCGATCGATTGGAATAAAGTACCATCAGGAGAGAAAGTCACAGGATTTATTGAGTTCTCTTCCGGAATGCAGAAAGAACGGGTGCTTGTTTCCGTATTCAATCCGAAGACTCCGGTACGCGACGAATTACAAGGACTTTTCATAGAGGAAAATGGCTACGTATCTCTGCCCGCTACAGCCTTCCACCGTAAGTTTGAGAGTGAAGATGTCAAGATGAGTGTACTTCCCGGTTTGGGCTTTGAAGGTGCTGCCTTGCAAATAGGAAGTCCGATAGCTCCCTTACAAATGTATCGTTCGTCCGAGGTGCCTAGAGTGGAATATGATTTTTATACTTTCAATGCTGGAATGGTTGATGTGTATACCTACGTACTGCCCACTTTCCCTTTGCATGCTGATCGGGATTATAAACTACCGGAGCATACCAATTCGGATACCAAATATAGTGTCCGTATCGATGACGGATCTATTTCTACTCCATCCACTTCAGCCATAGAATATTCCCAGATCTGGTATGACAGTGTGCTGAAAAATTGTAGAGTGAATAAATCCACTCTTTATGTAAAGGCCCCCGGTAAGCATACATTGCAGATTCGCTGTGGAGATCCCGGAACTGTGATTCAGAAAATCGTTATTGATATGGGTGGGCTCAAAAGGTCATATTTAGGACCTGAAACAACTCTTTGCCGTTAATATTATTTTTAATTAACATTCTTGCATGCAGGCTTTCTATGAATATTCTATTTCTATAAGTAGAGAGAACATATTTTGAATATCTAACGAAAAAAGAAATTTATTATGAAGATCTGTTCATGCTTGAATAAAGGAGTTATGATTGCAGTGGCAGTTGTTTGTTCTGCCGGTTTACAGTCTTGTCTGGATGACAATGATAAGTATTATTATGTGGAAGGATTTCCTAATGCTCTTGTTACGGTGAAAAATGCGACTGATGGTTCATTCTTCTTACAGCTGAATGATAGCACGACTTTGTTGCCGACCAATATGTCCTCTTCACCTTTTGGAGATAAAGAAGTCAGGGCATTGGTGAATTATGATGAAGTGAGTGAGTCTGGTGGCAGATATGATAAGGCGGTACAGGTGAACTGGATAGATAGTATTTTGACGAAATCGATTGCCCCGGATTTAGGATCAGAAAATGACGTTGTTTATGGAACGGATCCCGTGGAAATAGTAAACGATTGGGTGACTATTGCGGAAGATGGTTATTTGACCCTACGATTCAGAACAAAATGGGGTGATTATAATAAAGCCCATTTCGTAAATTTATTGTTGGGGCAAAATCCGTCTGACCCATATGAGGTTGAGTTTCGCCATAATGCATATGGCGATACATATGGTACGGTTGGTGATGGTTTGGTAGCCTTTAAGCTGGTGGGACTTCCGGATACGAATGGAAAAACGGTTCCGTTGACTTTGAAATGGAAGTCATTTAGTGGAGATAAATCGGCTGTATTTGATTATTGTACTCAAAAAACCGTTACACTGGCTAAACCGGCCATTGTTTCTGTAAGGAGCAATTTAAATTTAAAATAGTTTTCTTGGGCATACTGCGTTTCTATTCTTTTTGAATTGAGATCGTATTACTTTCCGAATATTCAGAAGTGCATAGAAGCGCAGTATTGTTTTCATTAACATTGTTAATGGCATTTCTCTTTCATTCTTTTTTTACCGGCAAAAAACAAGTCTTTAGCATCTCAAAGACTTGTTTTCTATCATTAAAGAACTTATTTTAACATTCTGTTAAATCAGGTGTTTTCCAAATACAAAAGGGAGAACGTTAACAGATTGATAATAAGTAACATATTGTAAGTTCAACTTCTTCTTCTTTATTTGTCTCTTTTGAAGTCGAATCCGTATACTTGTTATATTAGTACATTCGTTTGGAGGTGGAAACTACTTTGTTGAAATTCTCTAGGCTATCGACTGTTGTGTTGTTCCTTGACTGTTTCAAGCCAAAATACATTTAGATATGTCTTTTCCTGATGCTGAATTTAGTTTATCAGTAATTTGCTTAAAGGTCAAAGACGTGGTGAGAAGTACCTTTTTGATGAATGAGATCATATAGTAACCGCGATCTATAGTGTAGGTGTATTTGAAAAAAAACAATGTGTTAGGGTGAAACTATACATGGTGATGTTGTAGGTTGTATTTGGATTGCTAATTCATTGTTCAATAGTGAATTATCCTGTTGATAACTTCGGTTGGTATCTGTTGATAACTATGTTAATAACTTTGTTGACAACTGCGTGGGGGAATTAAGTGTCTGGAAATGTTAGGCAATAAAACAGCGTTTAAGAGTCTAAATTTCTTAAACGCTGATTTCTGGGTGTTAATGGAATTTGAAATTTGCCTAAGGCACTCGTAGGTATGAATTGGATACTAATCAATGATTTTCTATTTCTTTACGTTCCACGCATTTGCTTTTTTTATCGACAATTAGGTTGTTTCCCCTTTTTTTATGCTTTGTGCAATTTGGGTGTAAGGTGTTATTTTACAGTTATTTTATTGATTTTCATGACATGATAAACACCGGCATAATCGGCGGCAAAGCCTTCGTCTGATTTACCCATATCAATAACTTCTAATTCCACATATACAGGTGTTCCATTTTTGATTCCTTTTGTTTCACCATCATACTTTTGTAGGAGTTCTCCTGTTTTATCAACAATCCAATAATCAGTGGAATCCCCTTCTGAAGTGAAAGAACGTGTTTCATGTCCGATGATCAATTTACCTTTTACGGACAAAAGTTTTTGGGTAGGAGTGTCCGGTGTCGGTATAGCTTTTTCGTCTGGTATTTCATTCGTCTTGGAATACCTCAAAACCAACTCGCCTTTTTTGAGAATCAAACTGTCCTGAGTCAATTGCTCTACTGTTAGTGTATCTGTAAAGGATATACTTTGGTGGTTGCCGATGCTTATACCGGAAAGGAGTAATAAGTTTCCTTCTTTCTTCCATTTCTCATATTTCACAGTGGCCATATTGATGGAAGAAGCACTTCCGTTTGCTTCAAGCGTGAATCCTTGTTTTAAATTAGATATTCCGGGAACCGGTTCCACCCAAGAGCCTTCTATCGTAACATCATTACAAGCCACCAAGGTAGTTATGGCAAGGACAACGGTTAAATTTCTAAATATCTCCATTTTTATTATTCTTTAAATTATATCCCTAATACTATATTTACATCTATACTGAGTTTCAGGTTAATATCATAAATAACTCTCAAGATTAGTTCACCATGTTACATCAGACGGCTGCTGACACGCAAAGAGTGGCTCTCTGAAAGTACTTTTCTTTTTATTATTTTAAACTGTTACACTTTTTAGCTTGGTCATGTGTCTCTATTTTTAGTATCTGTAGCATCATGATTTATGCAAAAATAAATGTTTTGTTTTGATATACAATATATTCTTTGGGATTTGTTAGTCACTTTTTTATTTCATAAGGTGAGCAACGGAGTTTGTAATGCTTTTGAATGTTGAAATGGAAAAATTGAGTATTTTCCAGCTTGTTGATAGTCTTTTGAAAAGCTAGTTGATTGATATGGAGATAAAATACTTAATTTGTTGAATTGTAATCTGTTAACTTGTTAATAACTTTGGTGTATATCTGTTAATAACTATGTTGATAACTGTGTTAAGAATCTAACTATAGGAGAGTATGTGGCAATAAAAAAGCGCCCAAGAGTGGAAGCCTCCTAAACGCTAATTTTCTTTTGGTAGCGGGACCCGGGATTGAACCGGGGACCTCATGATTATGAAACGCCGCTAAAGCATTAACTCCCAGTTTCTTATATCTTCCTCTTGTTTCTTAAATACTTCTTTTACAAGGGCAAAGATAATATTTCTTTTTCATCCGTAATCATGCCTTTTCTTCTATTTTCCGGTGATTTGTGCAATTTTCGTGCAATATAGTTTATATAAAGTATAATTCATATTGTTCTTTGGCATGCCAGTATTGAGTTGGAAGTTTCTCTCCCTTATTTACTGGCAATCGTTGTTCATATATAGTTTGATTTATAGAATATGTATGCTTAAGAACAAATAAGACGAATGTTAAAGGAGTTAAAATTTTCGCACATGGAATACGGATGTTATCATTATTGCCTATATGCAAATGTGAGTATGCGTGTTGCAAAGGTTTATATCCTTGCTCATCAATGTCATAGCGAATTATATGGGCATGTATATTAATATTTTGCTCATTTTTAAATTGTTCAATAGTTAAATCGTCTATTGATTCTAACATTTCGTTATAGTCTTCCTCGTTTAAATTAATAAGTTCATCTTGACTATACATTTTATTCAATAAATCCTCTTTTGTTGCCGATATATGGGGATTTTGAATAAATGCGTATCTAGTAGGTGAAAATTGAAATATGGAATCGTCTTTCAAAAGAACTTCATAGTCAAATTCGCGAATGGCGACTTTATACATATCAATATGATTTCCTGTTCGCGAAATATCCTTAAAGGTTAGGGAATGTTCTCCTATATTTTTCACTCCCATGCTTTTAAAAAGCCCCATATCTTCTAAAAGCTTTTTAATATCTGTGTTTATTGATATTTTTAAACTCGTATCATTCATCTTTGAATTACTTTTTTTGGTTTAAATCTATCATTCTTAGTACATCTTCTGTTTGAACTCCCGTCTTAAGTAAGTCTGAGATTTTTTTATTAATCTGATTAATAAGACTTTGTCTTTCGTCCATCATCCGAAATATTGTGTTAGTGCTATCATGACTTGGTTGTGTGAATATAAATTTGTAGTCATTTTTTTGTAATTGCTCTATTTCTTTTTGAAAGAAATTAAATCTATCCCCCATTCCAGAAATTACAACCCAACCTTTTGTACGGGTTATTGCAGTAAATATTTTGTTTCTATAAACAGTATAGTCAATATTATTTTCAGAGAAAGCAGCATCCACACCGACAATATATACCATGCCTACTTCATTTCCTTTTGCCTTGTTTATAGAAGATAATGTTACATGATTTTCTATAGAAAAATAGATATTATTATTAGGTGCATTGAGAATATTAAATACCTTAATATCATTCTTCTGAAGTAGTTTTTCTATTCGAGAGAAATAGTTGCTTATATGTTTTTCATCCAAAGAAATAACACAAATATCATCGGGTCTTAATTTCTCGGTTCTTATTTGTTTGATAATATTCTTAGCGATAGCATTGCATTCCTCATCTATATCTCTAAATTTTTTAAATAGAATAGTATTCTCTCCGAAATATTCATTGGTGTCTATAGGACTATTCTCATTTGGACGAGAAATAATCATTTGTGCCCCAACACTAGAATCCCCTTTCTCGACTACGAAACCTAAATCATTCCAATGCTGGTTATCTTCTAGTCTTTGCAAAACTCTTGTATTATAAATACCGAGTCCTAAAGAAAAGGCTGCGATTAAAGCTCTTTTGGGATTTCTATAACATTTGTGCAATACAATATCTTGTAGTTGATTTTCATTTAAGGAAAAATCTACTAAAAAATGTCCATCTTTCTGTCCAAAAGTTTCTTTTTCATCTTGAATTTTTGTATCAAAAATATTTTGAAAATCATCAAAGGCCCATACTATTCTTCTATTTTTGGTTAATGCATAGCATAATCTATAAAAATGGATAGGAAAATCTTGCCCTTCATCTATTAAAGTCAAATCATACTTTGATTTTATATTATGTTTTAAAAGTGACATGCAAGCATAATCAAAAGGATTTTTAACATTATTTCTCCTTGCTTCAGGAAGTGACATGGGAGATATGTGATTATCCGAACATGCTTCAGAATAAACTCCAGCTAATGATGCACCTCCCCAACCATGTAAAATTTGAATATTATTCCAGTTAGGCTCTTGATTATCTGAAAAATCTCGATAATATTTTTCGATTAGATACTTTATTTGACCATATAAAGCTTTAGTAAAGTATGTATATAATATTAGACTGTCTGGATTTTGAAGATGATAAAGAGCCGCTTTCATTGTTAATATAATTGTTTTTCCAGAACCGGCTAAGCCACGTATTCTTTGTGGAGAATCAATTGTGTTTAAAGCTGCTCTCTTTTGCTCTAAATCAAAAACAGTTTCTTGCTGTTGAATCAAGGATAAAACTTTACCTTTAGTTAACTTTTCATCAGATATATCCCTGTCTTTTTTTTGTTTAGAGCGTTTGGTCCCTTCAATCGTTGCAACTAATATTTTAAAATCATTTGATGATAATTCTTCGGTTTTATTCTCTTCTATACATTTTTTAATTCCATTTATTGAAACAATAGAAAAACCGTCATTGTTTTTAGAATCTCCATCACATACAACAACAATTGGTGTAATATTTATTTTTAAATCTCGACGTCCTTTACGGAGCTCTTCGATTTTATTTATTTTACTAAATAGATGACTATCTAACTCATCTATTTGTTTACGCATATGCTCATTTAATTTATCTATTGAAGCGATAATACGGAATGCGATTATTCCATAAATTTTAGAGATATAAAGAACGTGAGCTTGAACTAAATCATCTAAAGTTTCTCCCCTATAAAAGGAAATTATAATATATTAAAGCCTCGTTATCCAAATCTAGACTTTTAATTTTCTCTATTACTAATATAGCTCCTGCATCATGACGGAGCTTTAATTCATCTGCTATTATATTCATAAGTTTTTTCTTTAGTTCTTTCTATCAGATTCACAAATATAGGAAATAAATACATCTTTTCAAAATAGCTTTTGATTTATAATATAAGACGATAAATCTCAGATATAATTAGTCAAGAAATAAGGTTTTCATTCTCATTATTATGCAATCACAAATCAAAATTATCTTTTTAATTTTCGCAGTATATTTTATACAAACTCTTTCTAGAAAAGCCTGCGAATGCCTATTGAAAGCCCTGTTTAACTTATAATCTCGTTGAAAAATGGATATATTACTTGTAAACAATTCCGTTTACAAGTAATTTAAAAATCCATGATTAAAATCATTAAAAACGGTGTTGTCGTATCTGTTATACTTGACACTCGCACCATTAATAAGGAAGGTACTTATCCGGTAAAAATCAAAGTGTATTATCAAGGCAAGCCAAAGTATTATTCTGTCGGCCTCTGCCTGACTTCAAAAGAAGAACTTGAAGAAGCGCTTGAAGGTAAATCCAAAGAATGTCGGGAAATTCAGGAAGAAATTGGAAAAGAACTTAGCCGCATTCTTAAGAATGTAGAATATCTGGCAGAACGTGGAACATTTTCTTTTGACCGTCTCAATACGAGACTTGGAAAAAATATTGGTGGGACTATCAATGAAATGCTTGAAGCCAAGATTAAGGAACTGGGTGAAAATAATAAATTCGGCTCCAAAACCTTTTATCAAAGCACACTCTCGCTGATTAAACGGTATAAAAAGAATGATGTACCAATCCGTGATATTACAGCCGAGTGGCTGCGTGACTTTGAAAAATTCTGTTTGAAAACTGTGAATCAAACAACGTTAGCTATCAATATGAGGAATATTCGTGCCATTATGAATATTGCCAAGTCTGCTGGGATGATTAGGGAGGCCGATTATCCTTTCGGAAGAGATAAATATCAAATTAAGGAAGGTTCAGGCAGAAAAAAAGCACTCAACAAAAAGCAACTTAAAGCTATCGCCAATTATTCAGACGGTAACGAATTTACGGAGTTTTATCGTGACTTGTGGCTATTCATCTATTTCTGTAACGGTATCAATGTTGCCGATTTGATAAACCTTAAGTTCTCCGATATTCAAAACGGGGAAATTTCATTTATCCGTCAAAAGACTAAAGACCGAACTCGTGACTCAAAACGGATTTATGCACCGATAACTCCGGAAATGCAATTCATTATCGATAAATGGGGAAATAATCCGAGAAAGAGTACTTATATATTTCCCTTTATGAAAACCGGCGATGATGCTTGGGAGCATGAGAAGAAAAAGAAAAACCTCACCAAGCATATAAATGACAGGATGAAAGTTATCGGTGAGAAGTTGAATATAGGCAAGATTACGACATACGTTGCCCGCCACACTTATGCGACCGTATTGCGAAACGAAGGTGTTCCGGTAGCTATTATATCTCCCATGCTGGGACATACGAGCATAACCACTACCGAGATATACCTTGCTGATTTGGAGTCTGAAAATAGAGCCCGAAATGCCCATTTATTGAGCTTTTAATGTCCATATTTCTCCTAATTGGGATGAGCTAAGCATATAGTCCGATTCTCTTGTTTAGTGGGGAATCGGGCTCTCTTTATGCTAAATTACCGGTGCGAGGGTTTAAATCAGGTTAAGAATATAGTTAAAATTCCTTTTCCTTTTATATCCCGGCAAAAAAGTGGATATATGTATTAACCGAAAATTCAATGACTCGGAAAATTATTAATGTCAAAATAAATAAAGTTATGACACGTAAGAAAAGAACCAAAGAAGAACAACCTTTGGCTACTGAGGTTGTAGGAGCTAAAAAGAAATCTACCAAAGAAAAAGAAAGCAGTAGAAGAAAAGCCTGTTATTGTTCAAGAACAGGAAGCGAGCGTAAACGAGCCTATTACCCAAGAAGAAGCTGTGGAGAATACTCCAGAGAAAAGAGAGTATACCATTGACGAGCTTATCGATATGTTAGGGCCGGATATTGAGTGCGAGGATGAAGCAGAGGTTGAAGATACTTCTTCATCAGAGAAAGAAGATAACGGAGAAGATATATTTGCCGCTTTGGATGATTGGAACGAAGATGATGATGAAGAGGAAATTTCAGATGAAATCATTGATATGTTTGATAAAACACTTGAAGAGAAAGGACTCGGTGACGCTTACTTTGAGCGGTTGGAAAGGAATATCAAAGAACATGAGGAAGCTCAAAAGGAACGCGAACTTTATATTGATGAAGTGCTGAATGAAGAATAATATCTAATTTTGTAACTTGCAACAGTCTCTTTATGAGATGTTACTTTGTGATGTGCCTTATTTTATCTAATTTTGTACCGTCATGGCAACGTGACGGACATGTTAGAAATTTAAGATACACGAAAGTGTTTAACTGATTCTCTACGACGAAGTCTGGTAAACTATCTGTAGAACGGGAATAAGTTAGCATCTCTCGCGTCATATCCGTATATGGCGTGGGGACTGTTGCTTGTTTTAGTTCAAGGTTTTACCAGAGCCCGTCGTATAAAATGAGTTAATAGCCTCACGCTTTCTACATTTTAATAACTCTTCTGATTTGGGGCTTAAGAAGAACGACATTCTGGTAATTATGAAGAAAAATTATTGTTTCGTTTTAAGTTTGTTCCTGTTTGGGACAATTCTGTCAAGTTGTGAAAAGAGTGGAAACTATCAGGAATTTGACCGTAATGAAATCTACAAGCATCTTTCCTCTGTAAATGTCCGTGATGCAAAGATGATTTATACGAAAGAAGGTACTAATACTCGTTCTGGAGAATCTGGAGCTTTTGGTGGAGTGTGGAAGATTGACCAAAATGGCAATGAATCCAAACTAATAATCACAGGTTCTGACGGCAAAACAAATGTTTTGAACATCTATGAAATCAATAAATTATCAGATAAGATATTATTGATGTACCCCGATTTTTTTGATACAAATAGAATCCGCGAGGAATGGGAAAAAGCGCATAATGATGACCCGGCAGATTTTGCGACGAGTGTTGGACCTGATGGAAAACCTATACTACATGGTGCGGCAACAGAATACGCAATGCTCTTGAATAAAGAAACTGAGAAATTATATAGGTTTCCGGAAAACGTATCGACACCAAGGAAAGATGATGATATATTTACGGACAAACAAGGCAATATCTATTACAAAGGTTATCTGAACGGTGAACAGGTCTTCAAGTTGTCGCCGGAAACTATGACTATTGAGGCTTTGTTACCAGATGATATACGTTTTGATAATTTTTCGGTAACCGGCGATGGATTTGTAGCATACTGGAATGGAAAACGAACAACAAATTTGGCTGTCGTGTCAAAATGTCCGGGTGGTAAAATCTATCCGATTGCAGATACGCA
>ENA-OQIF01000233-OQIF01000233.1-human-gut-metagenome-genome-assembly--contig:-NODE-233-length-27699-cov-6.364718_pt1 | contig 27699 bp, 25 predicted proteins | sample MGYA00242574_ERZ504738 | MGnify/ENA primary metagenome ERZ504738 (study PRJEB26092, sample SAMD00036437) | human gut metagenome | host: Homo sapiens | study: EMG produced TPA metagenomics assembly of...
GGTTTTGAAGTTGAGGTTGCAAATGATGGAGAGACAGGTTTAAAGAAAGCATTGGAAAATGATTATGATCTGTTTATTTTGGATTTGATGCTTCCGGGAGTAGATGGATTTGAGATCTGCAGACAGGTTCGAGATGAAAAAAATACGCCGATTATTATGGTTTCGGCAAAAAAGGATGACATTGACAAAATCCGAGGACTTGGTCTTGGAGCAGACGATTATATCACAAAGCCGTTTAGCCCTAGTGAGTTAGTTGCCCGTGTGAAGGCGCATATGGCACGTTATGACCGTTTGATTGGAAGCGCAGCAGAAGAAAACAAGGTGATCGAGATTCGTGGACTGAAGATTGATACGACGGCGAGACGTGTGTGGGTGAATGGTGAGGAGAAGCCTTTTACGACAAAAGAATTTGATCTGCTTACATTTTTGGCTTCACACCCAAATCATGTATATACAAAAGATGAATTATTCAGCGAGATATGGGATATGGAATCGATTGGAGACATTGCAACAGTTACGGTTCACATTAAAAAGATCCGTGAGAAGATAGAATTTGATACGTCGAAACCACAGTATATCGAGACTATATGGGGCGTTGGATACCGATTTAAAGTATAATTAAGAAGGGAACGCTATGGAATATTCATCGCTTAAAAAAATCAGGTTCAGCACGATGCAGTTATTGGCAATGGGATTTATCGCGACCATTTTCCTTGGTGGGATTTTATTAACATTGCCGATTTCTAATACACAGCCGATTCGTTTTATAGATGCGCTTTTTACGGCAACAAGCGCAGTCTGTGTAACCGGACTTGTAACAGTTGTGCCGGCGGTACAGTTTACGGTATTTGGAAAAGTCATTCTTTTGATTTTGATTCAAATCGGTGGACTGGGTGTAATCGCGTGTGTGACTGGTTTTTTTATTATCTTAAAAAGAAAAATCACAGTGCGGGAGCGGGTGATTATTCAGGAGAGCTATAATCTGAATACACTGTCCGGAATTGTGGCGTTTGTACTAAAGATTATCAAAGGTACTTTTTAGTAGAAGGAATCGGCGCGCTTCTTTTTGCAGTTGTGTTTGTACCTGAATTTGGAGCGCTGAAGGGGATTGCATATGCAATATTTCATTCTGTCTCGGCGTTTTGTAATGCAGGAATTGATATTTTAGGAGATGGAAGCTTTACGCAGTATGTTCGTAATCCGGTTATCAATCTGACGACAATGATGTTGATTATAGCCGGAGGAATCGGTTTTACAGTATGGAATGACCTGATTGGAAATTTTAAGAAAGTAAAAGCGAAAAAACTTGTGTGGAGTAAATTTTTTACCAGATTATCTCTTCATTCGAAGCTGGCGATTACGATGACGGTTTTGCTGATTATAACAGGAACCGTGTTTGTGTTTGCATTGGAATATGACAATGCGAAGACGATAGGGAATCTATCATTCGGAGAAAAGATCATGGCATCGGCATTTCATTCGGTATCCACGAGGACAGCGGGATTTGCAACGGTAAGTCAGGATGGATTGACGGCAGGAAGTAAGTTCTTGTCGTGTATTTTAATGTTCATTGGAGGATCTCCTGCAGGAACGGCCGGCGGTATCAAGACTACGACTGCGGCAATGCTCATTTTGACATGTATGACGGTTGTCTATGGGAGACGTGATACAGAGTGTTTTGGCAGAAGAATTCCGGTGGAGAATTTTAGGACGGGCTTTGCAGTGGTAATGCTTGCACTTCTGTTTCTGACGGCGGGAGTGACAATGCTTACGATATTTGAACCGGGGAAGGATTTCTTGGATCTGTTATATGAGGCAGTATCAGCAATTGGTACAGTGGGGCTTTCGGCAAATCTTACACCAAGTCTTGGATTTGGAAGTAAACTTGTGGTGATGAGTTTAATGTATGTGGGACGTATCGGTCCGATTACAATTGCATTGGTATTTGGGGGAAAGAAAAACCCGAAAGAGTTCACAAGAGAATTACCGGAAAAGAGAATCATGGTTGGATAGGAGCAGAATATGAGAAAACAATATGCAGTATTGGTTTGGGAAATTTTGGGAAGCATCTTGCGCTCGGATTGGAAAATCTGGGATGTGAAGTGGTTGTGGTGGACAATTCCATGGAAAAAATTCAGGAAATCGCAGACAAGGTATCATATGCAATGTGCGCCAATATTGAGGATCCGGAAGTGATAAAATCACTGGGAGCAAGAAATTTGGATGGCGCAGTGATTGCAATTTCTGAAAACTTTGGAACAAGTATTATGGCTACGATCATGGCAAAGGAGATTGGAATACCATATGTACTTGCAAAAGCACAGAGCAGTCTTCATGCGACCGTATTAAAAAAAGTAGGGGCAGATGCTGTCGTCCATCCGGAAAAGGAGATGGGGCGCCGTATTGCAAGAACGATGGTGTCAGGTAATTTTGCTGACTGGATAGAGTTGTCGCCGGATTACAGTCTGGTGGAAACAGAAATTCCGGATGAATGGATCGGGAAAAGGCTTGTTGATCTTCAAATTCGTGAAAAATACGGAATTAATGTAGTAGGAACTATTGAAAATGGTGTTGTAGATGTTACAATTAATCCGCAGCGGCCGTTTAATAAGAATCTAATCGTGATATTGATCGGTTCGAATGAAGCGTTACAAAAGTTGAAAAAGGAATAGGGAATATGATTACAAGTACAAGCAATCCACAAGTAAAAAATTTATTGCAGTTACAAAAGAAAAGTAAGGTGAGAAATGAGGAACAGGTATTTATTGTAGAAGGACTTCGGATGTTCATGGAAGTGCCGCAAGACCAAGTAAAAAAAGTATATGTTTCTGAATCACTTTATAATAAGAAGAAAGAAGAATTACATTTGGAGAGATTCCCAGTGGAAGTGTTAGCGGACAAGGTATTTCAACATGTGTCTGACACAAAGACACCGCAGGGGATATTATGTGTTGTAAAGCAGCGAAAATACGAGATAGAGGACCTGATTTCCAAGGAAAATCCGCACTTTATCGTGCTGGATAACCTACAGGATCCAGGAAATTTAGGGACGATTGTCAGGACAGCGGAAGGAGCCGGAGTGACGGCCGTTTTTATGAGCAGTGACTGTGTGGATATTTATAATCCGAAGACAATTCGCTCTACAATGGGATCGATTTATCGTGTGCCGTTTGTGTATGTGGATAATCTATTAGCGCTTTTGGATAAATTTCAAAAGAAAAAGGTAACAACTTATGCGGCGCATCTTAAGGGAAAAAATACTTATGACAAGGAGAATTATCAGTCAGGGACAGCAATTCTCATTGGAAATGAGGGAAATGGACTGAGAGACGAAGTGGCAGAAAAAGCGGATGTCTGGGTTCAGATTCCGATGCAGGGAAAAGTAGAATCGCTCAATGCGGCAATTGCCGCATCAATATTGATGTTTGAGGTTTATCGCCAAAGGCGATAAACCTTTTTTCTTTTAGGGGTTGACAGGTTGGCAAATAGATGTTAGGATATCACTTGTGTTTGAAAGATGTAACAAATACGTAACATTTGTAATAAAAATGAATTAAATACGTATACTATTGTAATAGTCAGTAAGGTTATTGCAACAAACCAGGAGGTAATTTATGAGACGAGAGAAAAAGAGAGTGATTATAAGCTTCGCGCTGACAGCTTGTATGGTGTTTACCACAGAGTTCGGCAGTTTGGCAGCTGATACACAATCTGATGCTCAGCCAATCGAAACAATAAATCACGAAACGACAATTTCACCATTAGCGGAGACATGGAATGAAATTCCAGAGACAGCAGCAGTTGCGGAGGCTACACAGGTGTGGCATGGAAAAGCGCTGGCAAATGTAGAGTCAGAAGCGGATGTGCTTGCGGAGGCAGTTGATGGCGGTGAAGTAGTCGGAAAGATGTATACAAATACAATCTTGACTGTGGAAGAAAGAGGAGATGTATGGTCAAAGGTTTCTTCAGGTTCGGTTGTAGGATATGTAAAAAATGAAATGCTTGCATTTGGGTCAGACGCAGTAGCAAGAGCAGCAGCGATTGATATGACAAATCCGCAGGATGCAAAGACGTTGGAAGAGATTGCTGCCGAGGAAGCAGCAAAGAAAGCGGCAGAGGAAGAAGCTGCCAGAAAGGCTGCAGAAGAAGCTGCAAGACAGTCAGGAAGCAGTGTAAGATATGATGAGGCAATGTCAGCGTCCGCAGACGACCAGACATTATTGGCAGCAATTATTTACTGTGAGGCAGGGAACCAGCCACACGATGGAAAAGTAGGGGTTGGGGCGGTTATTTTGAACCGTGTAAGAAGCGGGTCTTTCCCGAACTCAATCAGAGAGGTTATTTATCAGGCAGGACAGTTTGGTCCGGCAATCACAGGAAAGCTTGACAGAGTATTGGCAAGTGGCAATATCCCGGCAGAATGTTATCAGGCAGCAGCTGATGCACTTGCAGGATATAACCCAATTGGAGATGCATTATATTTCGGAAATGGAAATTATGGTCAGTTGATTGGAGATCACTATTTCCACTAGAGGGAGTATTTTTAAATAGAAAGACAGTGACCGAAGGGCTTTTATCACCTTTCGGTCACTGTCTTATTTATTCTAAATTGTCGAGATACCGATAGTTACTTCCTCCAGGACATCGAGCAGTACGCGCACGGTGTCAAGTGAGGTGAGCATGGTAATATTGTTTTCGGAGGCACATCGACGAATTGCAACACCATCTTCATAGTGGATACCGGAAAGGATGGCACGTGTACAGATGACGTAGCTGACATATCCGGCGCGAATAGAATCAAGTACTTCTTCGCTGCCCTCAGATGGCTTGCGCAGGATACGGGTTCGAATACCCTGCTCTTTCAAAAAGAGTGCGGTGCCAACAGTTGCTTCGATATTAAATCCCATATCGTAGAAACGCCTTACCAGTGGCAGTGCCTCCTCTTTATCTTCGTCGGCGAGTGTCACAACGACAGTACCGTAGTTTTGTACTTTGATTCCGGAAGCAATCATTGCCTTATACATTGCGCGGTGCAGTTTATTGTCGTATCCAATTGCCTCTCCGGTTGATTTCATCTCCGGTGACAGATAGGCATCCATACCGTGTAATTTTGAGAAAGAGAACGCAGGTGCTTTTACATAAAAACGTTCTTTCTCTTTTGGGTAGAGAGTATGAATGCCTTGTTCCGGAAGACTTTTGCCAAGTATTGCAAGGGTCGCGATATCTGCAAGGCTGTATCCGGTTGCTTTCGATAAAAATGGTACCGTTCTGGAGGATCTTGGGTTCACTTCTATAATATAGACGTTTTCGAATTCATCGACAATAAACTGGATATTGAACAGTCCGATGATTCCGATGCCAAGTCCCAGTTTTTGTGTGTAGTCAAGAATCGTTTCTTTTACTTTCTCAGAAATACTGTGCGTTGGATAAATGCTGATAGAGTCTCCGGAATGGACTCCGGTACGTTCCACCAGCTCCATAATACCCGGTACAAACACATTTTTTCCATCGCAGACAGCATCTACTTCCACTTCTTTTCCGCGGATGTATTTATCTACAAGTACTGGTTTTTCCTCGTTGATCTCTACTGCAGTTTTTAAATAATTCCGAAGAGCCTCTTCTTTTGCGACAATCTGCATCGCTCTTCCTCCGAGTACAAAGCTTGGGCGCACAAGTACCGGATAACCAATCTCGTTTGCGGCTCTTACGCCGTCTTCGATACTTGTGACTGCCTGTCCCTTTGGCTGTGGAATATGTAAAGAGGCGAGGAGCTTTTCAAAGGAATCACGGTTTTCAGCACGCTCAATTGCATCGCAGTTAGTTCCGATAATATTTACCCCTCTTGTCCGGAGAGGCTCTGCAAGGTTGATCGCCGTCTGTCCGCCGAGGGTGGCGATCACGCCGTCTGGCTGTTCAAGCTCAATGATATTCATGACATCTTCCACGCAGAGCGGTTCAAAATAAAGCTTATCTGAGCAGGTGTAGTCAGTGGAGACGGTTTCAGGGTTATTGTTAATAATAATTGCCTCATAGCCGGCAGACTGAATCGTCTGAACAGCATGTACTGTGGAATAATCAAATTCTACACCTTGTCCGATACGAACCGGACCGGAGCCAAGTACGATGATCTTGTGCTTGTCTGATACAATGGACTCGTTTTCCTCTTCGTAGGTAGAGTAAAAATAAGGAATATAACTGTCAAATTCAGAGGCACAGCTGTCAATCATTTTATAGACAGGAAGGATGCCGTGCTGCTTTCTGATATGAAAGATATCCTTCTCGTCCATTTGCCAAAGCAGACCAATCTCTTTATCAGAAAATCCGGTTTGTTTTGCCATTTTCAAAAACTTGCTGTCGCCAGGATGTTCCTGAAGAAGCTGCTCCATCTGAACGATATGAGAAAGCTTTTGAAGAAAGAACGCATCAATGGCAGAAACAGAGTGAATGCGGTCAGTATCACAGCCAAGGCGAAGCAGTTGGGCGATGGCATAGATACGGTCATCAGTGCCAATCTGAATATAATCGAGCAATTGCGTTTCCGTCATATCATCGAATTTTGCGTCATACAGGTGAAAAAGTCCGATCTCAAGCGAACGAACAGCTTTCAGAAGGCTTTCTTCTACAGTTCTTCCGATGCTCATGACTTCGCCGGTTGCTTTCATCTGGGTAGAGAGTGAGTTGTCTGCATCGGCAAATTTGTCAAATGGAAAACGTGGCATTTTTGTCACGACATAGTCTAAAGCAGGCTCAAAAGAAGCCGGTGTGTTTGCAAGCGGTATCTCATCTAATGTCATGCCAATACCGATTTTAGCCGAAACGCGGGCAATTGGGTATCCACTCGCTTTTGAGGCAAGCGCAGAGGAACGGGATACACGTGGATTTACTTCAATCAAATAGTATTGGAAAGAATGTGGATCCAGTGCAAATTGTACGTTGCAACCGCCCTCGATGCCAAGCGCCCGAATAATTTTTAAGGCGCTGTCGCGCAGCATTTGGTATTCTTTGTTTGTAAGTGTCTGCGAAGGGCAGACTACAATAGAGTCACCGGTATGGATACCAACTGGGTCTAGATTTTCCATGTTACAGATTGTGATGGCAGTGTCATTGCTGTCGCGCATCACTTCATATTCAATCTCTTTATACCCTTTGATACTTTTTTCGATAAGAACTTGATGAACCGGCGATAGAGATAAGGCATTTTTCATCAGTGCCACGAGTTCCTCCTCGTTATCTGCAAAACCGCCGCCGGTACCGCCAAGTGTGAAGGCAGGGCGAAGAACAAGGGGATATCCGATTTTTTCTGCTACCTTCAATCCCTCCTCGATAGAACTTGCAATGTCGGACGGAAGTACGGGCTCTCCAAGTTCTTCACAGAGCTCTTTGAAGAGCTCCCTGTCTTCGGCACGTTCGATACTGCTGATTTTTGTTCCAAGAAGTTCTGTGCGACATTCCGCCAGGATTCCCTTTTTTTCAAGCTGCATGGCAAGGTTGAGTCCGGTCTGCCCTCCAATACCAGGCAAGATGGCGTCTGGGCGTTCGTAGCGAACGATTTTTGCCACATATTCCAGTGTGAGAGGTTCCATGTAAACCTTATCGGCGATGGAAGTATCTGTCATGATTGTGGCAGGATTGGAATTGCAGAGAACAACCTCGTATCCTTCTTCTTTGAGAGCGAGGCATGCCTGCGTTCCTGCGTAGTCAAACTCCGCCGCCTGACCGATGACAATCGGACCGGAACCAATGACAAGTATTTTTTTAAGATCTGTTCTTTTCGGCATGTTGGCATCCCTCCTTGATAAGTGTGATAAATTGATCAAACAAATAGGTGCTGTCCTGTGGACCAGGAGCACTTTCCGGATGATATTGAACGCTGAATACACGATCTCTTTCGCATACTACACCTTCTACTGTCTGGTCGAGCAGATTGATGTGTGTCACAGAAAGCGGTGTCTCTAAGAGACTGTCTGCATCAACCGCATAGGAGTGATTCTGCGATGTAATCTCAATTTTATTCGTTTTTAAATTTTTTACCGGATGATTCCCGCCGCGATGTCCAAACTTTAATTTATAAGTTTTGGCACCATAGGCAAGTGAAATAATCTGATGTCCGAGGCAGATTCCGAAAATCGGATATTTACCGATTAATTTTTTTATAGCTGTAATCGTCTGTGGTACGTCGGTTGGATCCCCGGGTCCATTAGAGATAAAGATGCCGTCAGGAGAGAGCGTTTCAATCACTTCTGCAGGCGTGTTCCACGGAACGCATGTCACTTTGCAGCCACGTGCATTGAGAGAACGAATGATATTCATTTTGATACCACAGTCGATTGCAACAATATGGAACTTTTCGGTATCTGCTGGATAGACCAGCGTTTGCTGACAGCTTACGCGAGCGACTGAATCATGTGCAAGCGCTGTAGCGGCTAAGATGTTCAGCCCTTTCTCAACAGGTGTTTTTACGTCTGTCAACAGAACCTTTTGCGAGCCGTGATCGCGTATAGAGCGGGTCAGTCTGCGGGTGTCGATACCGTAAATACCGGGGATCTTATAGGTGCTCATAACTTTCCCAAGTGTTGATTCACTTCGAAAGTTAGAGGGAACGTCGTTATATTCTCTTACAATGAGAGCACCGATGGTCGGTGTGATGGTCTCATAATCATCTTCTGCCATTCCGTAATTTCCTATCAGTGGATAAGTCATTACGACAGCCTGTCCGGTGTAGGACGGATCAGACAGGATTTCCTGATAGCCGACCATTGAGGTGTTGAAGACAATTTCACACACGCTGTCGGCAGTGTCGCCAAAGGCATATCCATAATATTCCTGTCCGTCCTCTAAAATTAGTTTTCTGTTATATTTCATGATCATTTTGAGGACTCCTTTATATCTGATAAACGTTTTTCAAAACGGTCTTTTCGTGTGTCATCTGGGATGGCGGTAGGATAACAGCCGTCAAAGCAGGCGCTGCAAAAGCTGCAGTGAGACGTAAGCTCTCTAAGTTTTTCTAATGGAAAATATCCAAGAGAGTCTGCACCGATAATCTCAGCAATCTCGGAAACCGTATGTTTGCAGGCAATCAGATGATCTTCTGAATCAATATCTGTGCCATAATAACAAGGATGTAAAAACATCGGAGAAGAAATACGGATGTGTACTTCCTTTGCACCTGCATTGCGCAACAGTTGGACAACACGCCCGATTGTGTTTCCGCGGACAATGGAATCGTCAATTAGCACGACACGCTTCCCGCGGATACTTTCCTCCACGGCAGAGAGCTTGATTTTTACACTGTCAAGCCTTGCTCCCTGTCCGGGAGAGATGAAAGTTCTGCCGATGTATTTGTTTTTAATCAGACCGATACCGTATGGAATTTTAGATTCCTGACTAAATCCAAGGGCGGCATCCAGTCCGGAATCAGGCGCACCAATGACGATGTCTGCGTCGGTTGGGTGTGTCTGTGCTAAAATTTTTCCGGCAAGTACACGGGAAGCATGAACGGAAATACCGTCAATGACCGAATCCGGGCGTGCAAAATAAATGTATTCAAAAATACAGAGCCGTTTTTCTTTTGATTACAATGTTCTTTGCGGGAAACTGCACCATGTTTGGAAAAGACTAGGATTTCACCCGGTTCCACATCCCGAATGACTTCTCCGCCCACTGCTTTGATCGCGCAGGATTCAGAAGCGACGATATATGTGCCGTCAGGAGTCTGCCCGTAGCAGAGCGGTCGAAAACCATAAGGATCTCTTGCACAGATTAATTTTTGTGGTGACATCAGTACGAGAGAGTAGGCTCCGTCCAACGTATTCATCGCGCGGCTGAGTGCATCTTCGATGGAAGGTGCATTCAGCCGTTCGCGGGTGACGATGTAGGCGATTGTTTCCGTATCGCTCGTAGTGTGGAAAATGGCACCGGATAATTCCAGTTCATTTCTGAGTTTGGCGGCATTTGACAGATTACCGTTGTGCGCAAGCGCCATCCGTCCTTTCTGGTGGTTGACTTCAATCGGCTGACAGTTATTTCGGTTTGTTCCGCCGGTTGTGCCATAGCGGACATGACCGACCGCCATGGTGCCGGATGGGAGCGATGACAGGATATCATTTGAAAAAACATCGCCGACCAGCCCCAGGTCTTTGTGGGAGACAAATACGCCGTCATCGTTCACAACGATTCCACAGCTTTCTTGTCCCCTGTGTTGCAGGGCGTATAGCCCGTAATAAGAAATATTAGCGACGTCTACAGGTTTTGGTGAGATGACGCCGAATACCCCGCATTCTTCGTGTATACTCATAAATTACCTCCGCTTTGATGTGAGAGAGCTGCCTGAATAAATCCTTTGAAGAGAGGATGTGGTCTGTTCGGGCGGCTTTTGAATTCCGGGTGATATTGAACACCGACATGGAATGGTCGGTCAGTAATTTCAACGGTCTCAACAAGTCTTCCATCAGGCGAAGTACCGCTGACTGTCAGACCGGAAAGAGTGATCTGTTCTCGATAGTCATTGTTAAATTCATAGCGGTGTCTATGACGTTCGCTGATTGTGTCAACACCGTAGCAGCGATGCATAGTTGTTCCTGCCTGGATGTTACATGGATAAGCGCCAAGCCTTAATGTGCCGCCTTTGTCGATGTTGTCATTTTGTCCGGGCATGAAGTTGATCACTTTATGCTTACACTGCTCGTCAAATTCACCGGAATTTGCATCTTTGATTCCGACAACATTTCTTGCATATTCGATTACGGCGATCTGCATTCCGAGGCAGATTCCAAAGTATGGAATCTGGTGTTCTCTCGCGTATTTTGCAGCCAAGATCATGCCCTCAATTCCACGGTTACCAAAGCCCCCCGGAATGAGAATACCGTCCAGAGCAGAGAGAGTTTCTTCTATATTAAAATCTGCCAGATCTTCTGAGTCAATCCAGCGAATCTTTATGGCTGTATTATGAAAATATCCGGCATGTCGAAGCGCTTCTGCTACAGAAAGGTAGGCATCGTGCAGTCCCACATATTTTCCGACAAGACCGATTGTGACATTGCCGGTATGATTTTTGATATGTTCTACCATTTCTGTCCATTCGCTGAGATTAGGCTCTTGTGTCTCGATACCAAGTTCACGGCAGACAACAGATGAGAAATTTGCTTTTTCCAGCATAAGTGGAGCTTCGTAGAGATTCGGAAGTGTAATGTTTTCGATGACACAGTCCGGCTTTACGTTGCAGAATAAAGATATTTTCTGGAAAATGGATTCTTCTAAAGGTTCGTCACAGCGTAGGACGACAATGTTTGGATTGATTCCCATTCCCCGCAGTTCTTTTACGGAATGCTGAGTTGGTTTTGACTTATGTTCATCTGAGCCACGGAGGAAAGGTACGAGTGTGACATGAATGAACAAACTGTTCTTACTGCCAACTTCCAAAGAAATCTGACGTACTGCTTCCAAAAAAGGCTGGGATTCAATATCGCCAATTGTGCCGCCAATCTCGGTGATCACCACATCGGCATTGGTTTTCTTCCCAACACTGTAAACAAATTCTTTGATTTCGTTTGTAATATGAGGAATGACCTGTACTGTAGAGCCTAAGTATTCGCCACGGCGTTCTTTATTCAGCACATTCCAGTAAACCTTACCGGTAGTAAGGTTCGAATATTTATTCAGATCTTCGTCGATAAAGCGTTCATAATGTCCAAGGTCAAGATCTGTCTCGGCGCCGTCTTCTGTAACGTAGACTTCGCCGTGCTGATAAGGGCTCATTGTGCCCGGATCGACATTGATGTAGGGATCAAGTTTCTGAGCCGCAACTTTAAGTCCTCTTGCCTTCAGAAGGCGACCGAGCGATGCGGCGGTGATGCCTTTTCCGAGACCGGACACAACACCTCCTGTTACAAATATATATTTCGTCATAATATCCTCCGTCATAATATCCTCCGTTAAATAGCTTAGATATGTTCGTTTAATCGTTTCATAATTTCCTGATAAGCGTCTTCCACACCGCCAAGGTCGCGACGGAATCTGTCTTTATCAAGTTTTTCTCCTGTTTTAGAATCCCAAAGACGACATGTATCCGGACTGATTTCATCGGCAAGCACAATTGTACCGTCGGAAAGTCTTCCGAATTCCAGCTTAAAGTCGACGAGTGTGACACCACATTCTTTCCAGAAAGCTTTTAACTGTTCATTGACACCAAAAGCATATTTTTCAATTGTTTCGATTTCTTCTTTGGTTGCAAGTTTCATTGCGAGTGCGTGATATGTATTTAGCAGTGGGTCGCCGAGATCGTCATTTTTATATGAAAATTCGATGGTAGGTGATTCGAAGACAAGCCCTTCTTCTACACCATAGCGTTTAGAAAATGAGCCTGCAGCAATGTTTCTTATGATTACTTCCAGGGGAACAATAGAGACTTTTTTGACAAGAGTTTCGCGGTCGTTGATTTCTTCAATGAAATGAGTTGGGATTCCCGCTTTTTCGAGACGCTGCATGAGTAAGTTACTCATTTTGTTGTTGATAACTCCTTTGCCGACAATGGTTCCTTTTTTGAGACCGTTAAATGCAGTCGCGTCATCTTTGTAAGAGACGATCAAAACCTCTGACTCCTCTGTTTTAAACACTTTCTTTGCTTTTCCTTCGTAAAGTTGTTCTGCTTTTTGCATGACTTATGTACCTCCATTTTCATTACTGTTTGCAATAAAAAAGGCAATGATGCCTTAATGTGTAAACATTAAAGACGCCATTGCCTTTCCAGCCGATATGATACTCTTTTTTCGGATTATTGTCAACTAGTCTTTGAAAGGTTTTATAATTATTTTGGCTTATTTTCCGCTGTCCCCGTAGTTTGCAAGAACTCTGGCAGAAGGGTCATTCACATCACAGCCTTCCCAGTCGCGGTTTGGCATCCAAAAGCCGGAGATCATTTCGCCCTGACCCGGGTAGTATTTTTCGAAAATTTCACGATAGAGAAGAGATTCTTTGGTGAAAGGGCGAGCGTGCGTATATTTTTTGCATCCGGCTTCAAATGCTTCTTCTGTATAATGCTGTTCGGCGTACTCTTTCAGATAGTCGACCATGGAATGACCTACAGCATCTGAGAATGCTGCTTTTTCACGCCACAGAATTTCTTCTGGGAGATAGTCGCCTGTTTCAAATGCCTTGCGAAGCAGGTATTTTCCTTTTCCGTAGACATTTTGTTTGATCGATGGATCCAATGCCATGACATATTTCACAAAATCAAGATCTCCGAAAGGAACTCGCGCTTCCAGTGAGTTTACGGAAATGCAGCGATCGGCGCGCAGTACGTCATACATATGAAGTTCACGGATACGTTTTTGGGATTCTGCCTGAAAAGCTTCCGCTGATGGGGCAAAGTCCGTATATTTGTATCCGAATAATTCATCTGATATTTCTCCTGTGAGCAGAACACGGATATCGGTCTGCTCGTGAATTGCCTTGCACAGGAGGTACATGCCCATGCTGGCGCGAATTGTCGTGATATCAAATGTTCCGAGTATCCGAATCACTGTCTCTAAAGAAGAAAGTACATCGTCCGGTGTCATATAAATTTCTGTGTGGTCACTGCCAATATAGTCGGCGACTTGTTTCGCATATTTTAAGTCGATGGCATCTTCGCTCATGCCGATAGCGAAGGTCTTGATTGGCGAAGCGCTTTCCCTTGCTGCGATGGCGCATACAAGTGACGAATCGAGCCCGCCGGAAAGAAGAAATCCGACCTTGGCATCTGCGACAAGCCGCTTTTTAACACCGGCAACGAGTTTGTCATGAATCTGTCCGTATACGGTTTCCAGATCATCGTGACAGATGGTATCCGATGAGGCAATGTCACAGTAGCAGATAAATTCCCCGTTCTTATAATAATGTCCGGGTGGAAACGGCATGATCGCTTCGGCGAGCCCGACAAGGTTTTTTGGTTCACTTGCGAGCAGGAGTGTCCCGGCTTCATCAAAACCATAATAAAGCGGTCTGATGCCGACAGGATCTCTTGCTGCAATATATTCGCCGGTTTCGCCGTCGTATATGATACAGGCAAATTCGGCATCTAACATTGCAAACATATCCGTTTTGTACTCGCGGTACAAGGGAAGTAATATCTCACAGTCGGACTCGCTTTGAAAAGTATATTTTTCGGAAAGCTGTTCTTTGAATTGTTCAAACCCATATATTTCTCCGTTGCATACAACAAAGCTTCCATCCAGCTCAAACGGCTGCATGCCGGAAGGGGAAAGCCCCATAATGGCAAGTCTGTGAAATCCAAGAAAACCATTTCCGGTATCTATGATACGGCTTTCGTCCGGACCTCTTGTAATCGTCCGGTCAAAACCTTTTTTAAAAATATTAAAATCGGCATTACTGCCACAATAACCCATAATAGAACACATAAAGTAACCTCCGTCTGATTTATTTTACACCGAACAGTAAATCTGCATAGGTAGGGAAAGGCCAGTAGCTTTTTGCAGTCAGTGTTTCAGCCTCATCACAGGCAGCTCTCAGTTCATTCATCAAGCCAAGTACATGGTCACGGATAAGGAAAGATTCTGCAAAAATATCTTCTGCCGTTTCAAGAGAGCGCAGTGCCTCGTTTAGTAAATCTACTTTTGCGGCAATCGTGTCAGTCAGGGTAGAAAGTGTTCTGACAAGATTGGTCTCATAACTGCAAGCAAGATTTGCATCCAATGCCTTTTTGGATACAGCCGCATCTGCAACGTGCGCGGCGTAGCTTTCCACAGCCGGAGCAATCTGCGTTTTTGCCATCGTGACCATTGTGTTGGCTTCTATAATTACAGATTTACAATAGTTATCAAGCATGATGTCACAGCGTGACTGAAGCTCTGCGATGGAGAATACACCTTGTCCGGTCAGCATTTTGACATTCTTTTCATCGAGCAGATGAGGCATACAGTCCACAGTTGTGCGGTAGTTGATAAGACCGCGCTTTTCAGTAGCCTCTTTAATCCAGTTGTCGTCATACCCGTTGCCGTTGAAAATAATGTGTTTGTGGTCTTTGATGGTCTTGCGGATCATTTCATGAAGCGCTGTCTCAAAGTCCTGTGCCTGCTCCAGTCTGTCTGCATAGATTTTCAGTGATTCTGCCACCGCACTGTTGAGCATAATATTTGCGCATGCGATACTGTTCGAAGAACCGAGCATACGAAACTCGAATTTATTGCCGGTGAAAGCAAACGGAGAAGTCCGGTTACGGTCGGTGTTGTCCCGGTTAAATTTCGGAAGCACATCGACGCCGAGTTTCATTTTTGTTTTTTTGGCGCCCTGATAAGGGGTGTCATTTTCAATTGCCTCTAATACGGCATTTAACTCATCTCCAAGAAAAATAGAAACAACAGCCGGAGGAGCTTCGTTAGCACCAAGTCTATGGTCATTGCCGGCAGTCGCAACGGAGATACGAAGCAGATCCTGATAGTCATCTACTGCTTTTATAACGGCACAAAGGAACAAAAGAAATTGAGCATTTTCATAAGGTGTCTCGCCAGGAGAAAGAAGGTTTTGTCCTTTGTCTGTTGAAATCGACCAGTTGTTGTGTTTTCCGCTTCCGTTCACACCGGCAAATGGCTTTTCGTGAAGAAGACATACAAGACCATGCTTTGCAGCAATTTTTTGCATGATTTCCATTGTGAGCTGGTTATGATCGGTTGCAATATTAGTAGTTGTGTAGATTGGTGCCAGCTCATGCTGTGCAGGTGCAACTTCATTATGTTCTGTTTTTGCGAGAATTCCAAGCTTCCAAAGTTCTTCGTTGAGTTCTTCCATATATGCGGCTACACGAGGTTTGATCACGCCGAAGTAGTGATCGTCCATCTCCTGCCCTTTCGGAGGCTGCGCTCCGAATAAGGTACGACCGGTAAAACAAAGATCCGGACGTTGGTCGTACATTTCTTTGTCAATCAGGAAATATTCCTGCTCCGGACCGACGGATGAGCGGACACATTTGGCGGAATCGTTGCCGAACAGGCGAAGAATACGAATAGTCTGTCTGTTGAGTGCTTCCATGGAACGCAAAAGCGGCGTCTTCTTATCCAGAGCGTATCCGCCATAAGAACAGAATGCTGTAGGGATACAAAGGCTGTTGTCTTTGATGAACGCATAGGAAGTAGGATCCCAGGCAGTGTAACCTCTTGCCTCGAAGGTGGCGCGAAGCCCGCCGTTTGGAAAGGAAGAGGCGTCTGGTTCTCCTTTAATCAGTTCCTTGCCGGAAAATTCCATAATGACACCGCCGTCAGGTGACGGGGTGATAAAGCTGTCATGCTTTTCTGCTGTAATCCCGGTCAGTGGCTGGAACCAGTGCGTAAAATGGGTTGCTCCCTTGGAAATCGCCCAATCCTTCATAGCAGTTGCGACTGCATTGGCAACGCTGATATCCAGTTCACATCCTTCGTCTATAGTCTTTCTGAGAGAAGAATAAACTTTTGCGGAAAGGGTTGCTTTCATAACTCTGTCATCAAATACCAAATCTCCAAAATAATCTGTTACCGTTTTCATAGCATGTCCTCCATTTGTGTTCTCTTAAATCATTGATGAGTTTACATTAAATAACAGGAAAGGCGCCCTCAATGTTTTTCACATTTAAGACGCCTTTTCCCTTATCAAACAAGTAGGATTTAATTAAGATTGAAAACAAAAAAGCGTCTCTGAGTGCTTTCACTCAAAAACGCCTTTGTCTTTACGAATTGCACTATACACCTGAAAAAAGCATTTGTCAATCTTTTTTGAAAAAATCAGCTTGACAAGCAAGTGGAAAAAGAGTATAACACAGATAAATGAGCAAAGGCGTTCGTTCCGGAGTGATCGGAATGGACGTCTTTTCGTTTGCTTAAAATCTTATATTTACACCATTACACACAGGAAGGAGAACAATGGTATGAAATTAGAAGGTCAGGTACGTATCCCATCCGGATGTGCAATTGCAGCTGTTATTTCAAAAGAAGGGAAACGCATGTCCGGTGAGATGATCACAAATGCGATGAAGCCGATGCACGATCGTTCCAATGGACTTGGAGGAGGTTTTGCCGCTTATGGAATCTATCCGGAATACAAAGAGTTTTATGCACTGCATATGTTTTTTGACAGCCGTACAACAAGAAAAGATTGTGAAGTATTTTTGAAAGAGTATTTTGAAATCGTACAATCAGAGATTATTCCGACACGCAAGATTCCGGAGATTACGGATGAACCGATTATTTGGAGATATTTTGTCGCACCGCTCAAATCTGTGCTGGCATCTATGCAGCTTGATGAAAAAGAATTTGTGGCACGGATAGTTATGAAGATCAACACAGAGCTCAAAGGCGCCTATGTCTTTTCAAGTGGAAAGAATATGGGGACGTTCAAGGCGGTCGGATACCCGGAGGACGTGGGAAAATTTTACAAATTGGAAAAGTACGAAGGCTATTCATGGAGCGCGCACGGCAGGTATCCAACCAATACACCGGGCTGGTGGGGCGGTGCACATCCGTTCACTTTGCTTGACTGGTCCATTGTTCATAACGGAGAGATTTCTTCCTATGATGCGAATCGTCGGTTTATAGAGATGTTTGGTTATAAATGTACGCTGCAAACGGATACAGAGGTTATCACATATATTATGGATTATCTGGTGCGTGTGCAGGGATTGACGCTTGAGGAGGCAGCGAGCGTTGTGGCAGCTCCGTTTTGGAGCACGATTGAAAGGAAGACAGATTTGGAGGACAAGGAGAAACATATTTATCTGCGCACCTTGTTTTCCAGTCTTTTGATCACAGGACCATTTTCTATTGTTCTTGGGTTTGAAGGAGGTCTTATGGCATTGAATGACCGACTGAAACTCCGGTCTATGGTGGTAGGTGAAAAAGAAGACAAGGTGTTTATCGCCAGCGAGGAAGCGGCGATACGGACGATGGAGCCGCATGCGGAAAATATCTGGGCTCCTGCAGGCGGAGAACCTGTGATCATTCGAGTAAAGGACGGTGCATGTAAATGAGTTATAAATTCGTATATCCGGAATTTGAAGTAATCCGGAATGATAATCGCTGTATAAATTGTCGTCTGTGCGAAAAGCAGTGTGCAAATGAAGTGCATCATTTTGATGCGGAGCACGGAATTATGGTTGCTGATGAGACAAAATGTGTCAATTGTCAGAGATGTGTTGTGCTATGTCCGACAAGGGCGTTGAAAATTGTGAAAAGTGATGCGACATTTCGGGAAAATGCTAATTGGAAAAATGATACGATCAAGGAAATTTTCAAACAGGCTGAAAGCGGAGGAGTGCTGCTTTCTTCTATGGGGAATCCAAATCCACTGCCGGTATATTGGGATAAGATACTGATTAATGCATCTCAGGTGACCAATCCGCCGATCGATCCACTACGCGAGCCGATGGAGACGAAAAGTATTTCTGGGAAAAAAAGGATCAGAAAATCGTAAGAGACGATAATGGAAAAATCCGTTGTGAGCTTCCGCCACAGTTAGAGCTTTCTATGCCGATTATGTTCTCGGCGATGAGTTATGGTTCGATTAGCTACAATGCACATGAATCACTTGCACGCGCGGCTTCTGAACTGGGGATTTTTTATAACACCGGTGAGGGTGGGCTTCACGAAGATTTTTATTGCTATGGAGAGAACACGATCGTGCAGGTAGCTTCCGGACGTTTTGGCGTACATGAGGAATATCTAAATGCCGGAGCTGCGATTGAAATTAAGATGGGACAGGGTGCAAAACCGGGAATCGGAGGGCATTTGCCTGGGACGAAGATTGTTGGAGACGTCTCTCGAACCCGTATGATTCCAGAAGGCTCTGACGCAATCTCGCCGGCTCCGCACCATGATATTTACTCTATCGAAGATCTGCGGCAGCTTGTCTTTTCTGTGAAAGAGGCGACAGAATATAAAAAACCGGTTATTGTCAAAGTGGCAGCAGTACATAATATTGCGGCGATAGCAAGCGGAATTGCACGGAGCGGGGCAGATATTATTGTGATAGATGGATTCCGTGGAGGGACAGGCGCAGCGCCGACAAGAATCCGTGACAATGTGGGAATTCCAATCGAGCTTGCACTTGCAGCTGTCGATCAGAGACTTCGAGACGAGGGGATTCGAAATAACGTATCCCTTGTAGTTGGCGGCTCAATACGAAGTGCATCGGATGTTGTCAAGGCAGTCGGCTTAGGTGCAGATGCCTGTTATGTTGCCACGGCGGCACTGCTTGCGATGGGGTGTCATCTTTGCCGTACTTGCCAGACTGGGAAATGTAATTGGGGAATTGCGACACAGCGTCCAGAGCTGGTGAAGCGCCTCAATCCAAATGAAGGAAGCGCCCGTCTTGTCAACTTGATGCATGCTTGGAATCATGAGATTAAGGAGTTGATGGGAGGCATGGGCATTAATTCTATTGAAGTCCTTCGCGGCAACCGTCTGATGCTGCGTGGCATTGGTATGACAGAAAAAGAGCTTGAGATTCTCGGTATTTTTCATGCAGGAGAGTAGAAAACGGAGGTGTGATAGCAATTATGTTGATAAATGCAAAGGAAATGGACTATAAAACTTTGAATGAGAAGCTGCGTTTTGCAGACGAGGATGTGACGATAGAAAATTGCTGTGGACAGCGTTTTATCGCATCTGCAATGTCGGGACATGCCGTCACAATTGAAGGGGTTCCGGGGAATGCCTTAGGCGCGTATTTAAATGGCGGAGAGATCACTGTTTACGGAAATGCCCAGGATGCAGTCGGAGATACTATGAATGAAGGGAAAATAGTCATACATGGAAATATCGGTGACGCGGCAGGATATGCAATGCGGGGCGGCAGGATTTTTGTAAAGAACAATGCCGGATATCGTGCCGGCATTCATATGAAGGCATACAAGGAGAAAGTTCCGGTTATGGTTATCGGAGGTACAGCGGGAAGTTTTCTCGGAGAATATCAGGCTGGCGGAGTGATCGTTGTCCTTGGTCTGGAAACAGAGCAAGAGAAGATTGTCGGATTTTTCCCATGCACAGGAATGCATGGGGGAAAAATGTTTTTGCGCTCGGACTGTAAAGATGTAACGTTCCCGGAGCAGGTGACGGCAAAGAGGGCAGAGGCACAAGATATGGAGGAGTTACGGGCGTATGTGTCAGAATATTGCGACTTGTTCGGATATGATATCGAAACAGTTTTAGAGGCACCGTTACTGTCGTAACACCGGACAGACAAAAATCCGTATCGACAGATGTATGTAGCCAATTAAGAGTAGTTTTTCTGTGTATTTTTGTTAATGACTCTGTAATGATATTGTAATCTTATGGACGCTGAATTTAGTTGTAATATTGGGGAAAGTATAGTAAGATAAAAAATAGAAACACTAATGGAAATAATAAGGAAAGAGGCGATTCGTAATGCAAACAATTTTCTGGCTTATTTTGTTCGTAGTGCTTGTAGTGATTGAGATTGCTACGCTTGGACTGACCACGATATGGTTTGCCGGGGGTTCCATTGTTGCCTTTATTTTGGCGATAGTAGGATTTAGCTTACCGGTACAGATTGTGGCATTCCTCGTATCTTCTATCTTACTGCTCGTCCTGACAAGACCAATCGCAATAAAATATTTTAATCAGGAACGAAAGCTTACGAACGCAGAGAGCCTGATCGGACAGAAGGCGGTTGTCATTGAGACAGTAGATACACTTCATAATGTCGGAAGAGTGGAAGTAAACGGACAGGAGTGGTCTGCAAAGACGGATGAACCGCACGAAGTGATTGAGAAGGACGCGGTTGTATCTATCGAAGGGATACAAGGAGTGAAACTGATTGTAAGACTAAAGGAGGCGTAAAATTATGGATGCAGGGAGTGTAGGAAGTATCATTACAAGTGTTGTGTTAGTGGCTATCATAGTCATTGTAGTAGGTCTTTTGATATCGTGTGTAAAGATTGTTCCGCAGGCGCAGGCTCTTGTTGTGGAGAGACTGGGAGCATATCAGGCGACATGGGCAGTTGGCTTGCATTTTAAGATCCCGATTATCGAAAGAGTGGCAAGACGTGTGGATCTCAAAGAACAGGTTGTAGATTTTGCACCACAGCCGGTTATCACAAAAGATAACGTAACAATGCGGATTGACACGGTTGTATTTTATCAGATTACAGATCCAAAGATGTTCTGTTACGGAGTTGCCAATCCGATCATGGCGATTGAGAATCTGACAGCGACTACACTGCGTAATATTATCGGTGATTTGGAATTAGACCAGACATTGACATCCAGAGAGACAATCAACACAAAGATGAGAGCATCTCTTGATGTGGCCACAGATCCTTGGGGAATCAAGGTTAATCGTGTGGAATTGAAAAATATTATTCCGCCTGCAGCGATTCAGGATGCGATGGAGAAACAGATGAAGGCAGAACGTGAAAGACGTGAAGCGATTCTTCGTGCAGAAGGAGAAAAGAAATCTACAATTCTTGTAGCAGAAGGTAATAAAGAATCTGCAATCCTTGATGCAGAGGCAGAAAAACAGGCAGCAATTCTCCGTGCGGAAGCTGAAAAAGAAAAGATGATCAGAGAAGCTGAAGGTGAAGCTGAGGCAATCTTAAAAGTGCAGCAGGCGAATGCCGATGGTATCCGTTTCCTGAAAGAGGCTGGTGCCGATGAGGCGGTTCTTACGATGAAGAGTCTGGAAGCATTTGCAAAGGCGGCTGACGGCAAGGCGACGAAGATTATTATTCCATCTGAGATTCAGGGAGTTGCAGGACTTGTGAAATCCTTGGTAGAGGTCGGAGCGGAAAAAGACGGTTAGATGTTGAGGGGTGTGCGAGAGCATGCCCCTTTTGTGGTATCAGGAGGGAAGAAAACGTGAAAGCGAAGATAGACTTGACGAAAGAGTATGGACTGATTTTAGATGGCGGAGGTGCAAGGGGAGCTTATCAGATTGGTGCGTGGAAGGCGCTTGTGGAGGCAGGTGTGAAAGTGAATGCAGTAGCCGGAACCTCGGTTGGCGCATTAAATGGAGCATTGATCTGCATGGGAGATGTAAAGCAGGCGGAAAAAATCTGGAGTGAGATGACATTTTCGCGTGTGATGGACGTAGATGACGCATGGATGGAACGGTTGTTCAACAAAGAAAATACACTCGGTGAAGTGATTTCAGAGATGAAAAAGAGACTGTCAGACGGTGGGATTGATATCACTCCGCTTAAGAATCTGATCCATGAGATGGTGGATGAGAAGAAGATAAGGGAGTCTGGAATGGAATTTTGTCTGCTTACGTTTTCCATATCGGATATGAAGGAGCTGGATCTTAGTATTCATGATATTCCGGAAGGTCTTTTGGAGGATTTTCTGCTTGCAAGTGCATACCTGATTGGATTTAAGAATGAAAAACTGCACGGAAGAACGTATGTGGATGGCGGAGTCATCAACAATGTGCCGACAGGCTCACTTGTGAAAAGAGGATATAAGAACCTGATACAGATTCGTATCTATGGTCCGGGAAGAGAACCGCGGGTTAAGCTGTCAGAGGATACGACGATGTATGAGATTGCGCCGCGAGTGAAACTTGGAAGCATCATTGAATTTTACGGAAAACGCAGCAGACAGAATCTAAAAATCGGCTATTACGATGCGAAACGGATGATTTATGGACTTGCCGGAACGATTTACTATATTGAACAAACACGAAAAGAGTGGTATTATGAAAAAATATTAAGTGGTTTGAGTGAGATTGAGAAGGCAGAGATTGCGTTTGTGCTGAAATTGTCTCATGGATTCTCCGATGAAACACTCTATATGGCAATGCTTGAGGCGAGTGCAAAATTACTTCATGTGCCAAAGTATCAGATTTATACGGTACAGGCATTAGAAGAGGCAGTATATCGAAGATATGAGCGCCTCAGAGATCAGATTAATTTACCAAGATTTGTACATGTGTTCATGGAAATCAGAAAGGATAGTAAAATGAATTTAAAAGGACGTAATTTTTGACACTGAAAGACTTTACTCCAGATGAGATTATGTATCTGGTTGATCTGGCAGCAGATCTGAAAGAAAAGAAAAACAGGGAATTACCGGAAATTCTCTGAAAGGGAAGAACATTGCATTGATTTTTGAAAAACCGTCTACAAGAACTCGGTGTGCATTTACCGTGGGTGCGTGTGATGAGGGCGGTATTCCGACTTATTTATCAGAGCATGATATTCAGTTGGGACACAAGGAGAGCATTCAGGATACAGCTCGTGTTCTCGGGCGTATGTTTGACGGGATTGAATTCCGCGGCTTCAAACATGAGCATGTGGAAGCACTTGCAAAATACAGTGGAGTTCCGGTGTGGAATGGTTTGACAGATGAGTATCATCCAACACAGATTCTTGCAGACCTTTTGACGATGAAAGAACATTTTGGATATGTAAAAGGGCTGAAATTCGTATATCTTGGAGATGGGAGAAACAATATGGCGAACAGCCTTATGATCGGATGTTCGAAAGTAGGTGTTGATTTTGTTATCATTGCGCCAAAAAAACTGTGGCCGGGAGAAGAACTGGTTACTTTGTGTGAAGGGTACGCAAAAGAAGCCGGTTCCTCAGTCTGTGTGACAGATTCCATCGATGCAGTTGAGGGCGCGGATGTGTTGTATACGGATGTATGGTGCTCTATGGGTGAGGAAGATAAAGCGGCTGAGCGAATTGCGCTTTTAAGTCCTTATCAGATCAATCAGGAACTGATGGACAAGACCGGCAAAGAGGGAACAATCTTCATGCACTGTCTTCCGGCGGTGAAAGGCAAAGAGGTGACGGAAGATGTATTTGAAGGAAAGGCATCAGTAGTATTTGATGAAGCGGAGAACCGTCTTCATACAATCAAGGCGGTTATGGTCGCAACACTTGGAGAATAAGCAGAGAAAGAGGACGAGTTGTGAAAGCAGAGATTTTGAAAATGCTTCGGGAAAGTAAAGAATATGTGTCGGGTCAGCAGTTGTGTGAACGGCTTCAGGTATCGAGAACGGCAGTGTGGAAAGTAATCAAGCAGCTGGAGAATGAAGGGTATCAGATTGAGGCCGTAAGAAACAGAGGATATCGAATTGTGGAATGTCCGGACGTGCTTTCACAAGAGGAGATAGAAAGCCTGATGCAGACAGAGTGTATAGGAAGGCATGTCATTTATTATGAAGAGACAGACTCGACGAATACAAGGATCAAACATCTGGCGGAACAGGGAAAAGAGCATGGCACATTAGCGGTCGCTGACCGTCAAAATTCCGGAAAAGGAAGGCGTGGAAGAGCTTGGGAATCTCCGCTGGGTGAAAATATCTATATGTCTCTGCTTTTAAGACCGACGATGGAGCCATCGAAAGCGCCCATGCTGACATTGGTGATGGCGTATAGTGCGGCGATGGCGATCCGAGAGCAGGAAGGACTTGAAGTTGGGATTAAATGGCCGAATGATCTTGTGATTGGAACGAAGAAAATATGTGGAATTCTAACGGAGATGAGTGCAGAGGTTGATTATATCAACTACGTTGTAATCGGAGTCGGAATCAATGTGAATATGCAGTCTTTTCCGGAAGAACTTTGTGAAAAGGCGACCTCATTGCGTGTGGAAAAGGAAAGCCCGATAAAACGTTCTGCATTGATTGCATGTATCATGAAAAAGTTTGAAGAAAACTATGAGCGGTTTGTAAAAGAACAGAATTTAAAATTTTTGCAGGAGGATTACAATCGTCTTCTGGTAAGCAAAGAAAAAGAAGTGAGAGTTCTGGAGCCTGGAGGCGAATATAACGCCTATGCATTGGGCATCAACGAGACAGGTGAACTGCTTGTGAGAAAAGAAGATGGCGAAGAGGAGACGGTTTTTGCGGGAGAAGTCTCTGTGCGCGGAATCTACGGGTATATTTAGGAGGAATGTATGTACGAAGAAAAATTGTACTGTGTGGTGCGAATTCATATGATAGAAAGTTTTATCTGAATCCGGATTTTGAGGCACTTCCAGACAGCATCAAAGATGAACTGAAGATCATGTGTGTATTGTACACGGAGGACGTCGGAGGGATTCTGACATTGGTATTTGAAGAAGATGGAGAGCTTATGTTTGAGGTTACGACAGAGGACAATGATCTGCTTTTTGATGAAATCGGAAGTCATCTGAAGATTAAAGAACTTCAGAGAACAAAAAAAGAACTGCTGGAGTCTTTGCAGTTGTACTATAGAGTCTTCTTTTTAGGGGAGGAAGTATAATGCTGCTGGTAATTGATGTGGGAAATACAAATATCACTCTTGGGGTATTTGAAAAAGAAAAATTAGAGGCGACATTTCGCATGACGGCGAAACAACCAAGAACTTCGGATGAATATGGAATCAAGCTCTGTACATTACTGGAACACAGAGGATTTGATATCGAAGAGATTGATGCGGTGATCGTGTCGTCGGTTGTGCCGGACATTATGCACTCCCTTGGGAGCGCGATCATTAAGTATTTCCATATAAAGCCACTCATCGTATCGCCAAATTTGGAGACCGGACTTCAGATAAACACAGAAAACCCGAAGGATACGGGACCTGATCGAATTGTAGATGCGGTTGCTGCTTATGAAAAATATGGCGGTCCGGTCATAGTCATTGATTTTGGAACTGCGACGACCTATGACGTGGTAAGTGAAAAGGGAGTCTTTGAAGGTGGTGTGATTTCTCCGGGAATCCGTACATCGGCTAGAGCATTGTGGGGCGGAGCATCTATGCTGCCGGAGATTGAGATAAAGAAGCCGGAGTCTATTCTTGCAAAAGAGACTGTATCCAGTATGCAGGGGGGGCTTGTGTTCGGCTATATCGGACAGACAGAATATATTGTCAACAAAATCAAAAAAGCTGGATTTGCAGACGCAAAGGTTGTAGCCACAGGCGGACTGGGGAATATTATTGTATCTGAGACAGATGTTGTGGATATCTATGATCCGGAATTAACGCTGGAAGGGTTACGCATTATTTACGAAAAAACAAAGGGTTAAATTAGAATGAAAACGTTAAAAATTGGAACGGTAGAATTAGAAAATCCATATATTTTAGCACCGATGGCAGGGGTGACAGACCTGCCTTTTCGTTTGCTGTGCAAAGAGCAGGGAGCGGGACTTTTGTGCATGGAGATGGTAAGCGCGAAGGCGATACAGTATAACAATAAGAATACAAAGGCATTGTTGGAGATTCATCCGGAAGAATTGCCGGTATCTCTCCAGTTATTTGGATCTGATCCGGATGTGATCAGTGAGATTGCAAAACGAATAGAGGAACTTCCATTTTCCATACTGGATATCAATATGGGGTGTCCGGTTCCGAAGATTGTAAAGAATGGAGAAGGTTCTGCATTGATGAAAAATCCGAAACTGGTGTATGAGATTGTCAGAAAGACGGCAAGGGCAATTCAAAAGCCGGTCACAGTGAAAATCCGAAAGGGATTTGATGATACTTGCATCAACGCGGTAGAGATTGCGAAAATTATTGAGGATGCCGGAGGAAAAGCGGTGGCGGTTCATGGAAGAACGAGAGAACAGTATTATTCCGGAAAAGCAGACTGGGATATTATCCGTCAGGTGAAAGAGGCGGTATCCATTCCGGTTATCGGAAATGGAGACGTTGTCTCAGGAGAAAGTGCAATTGCGATTCAAAAAGAGACAGGCTGTGATGGCGTGATGATCGGAAGGGGAGCACAGGGAAATCCGTGGATTTTTTCAGAACTTTTGGAATATGAGCGAACCGGAAAGATGCCGTTACGTCCGAGTGTGGAAGCGATTAAGAAGATGATGATTCGTCATGCACAACTTCAGATGCAATATAAGGGAGAATATCTCGGAATCCGCGAGATGAGAAAACATGTATCGTGGTATACAAGTGGACTTCCAAACTCAGCAAAACTGCGAGACGAGATTAATCGGGTAGAGAGTTATGAGGAATTGGAGCAATTATTGGAAGAAAGACTGAAAGAAGAGATTTGATCAGTGGAGTTGTATAAAATATCCTGTAGATGTGAAATAAAACATTTGTACAGGATATTTTTTTGTTTCTTTTCTTGTAGACAAATATTAGTGTGATGATTATAATAGAAAATAAGTATGAAACAAGAAGATAATTGTTGATTTTATACAAACTTGTTTGCTCGTATTGTGCTTAAAGTAAATTTGGGAGGAAAGAATATGAAAAAGAGAAGAAGAGTTTTAGCGTTGTTGCTCGCTGCGACTTTGACATTCAGCAGTTTTTCGGGAATAGCCATGGCGAAATCAGAGACAAGACCTGCGAATGGAACAACAAAAGAGCAACCGTTTTGGAGTGGAACAGGGGGAAGTGATAAATTCCGTATTCCTTGTTTGGTATCTTTGAATGATGGAACGGTCGTAGCAGGATGTGATGCCAGATGGACAACTTACGCAGATGGAGGGGGATTGGATACAATTGTATCTTATTCCAAGGACAAAGGAGACAACTGGAATTACACATTTGCAAACTATTTAGGGGATAACGGCAATGTTTGGAACAATGCATCAACAGCGTTTATCGATCCGGCAATGGCAACAGACGGGGAAAATGTCTACATGATTGCGGATCTTTATCCAGCTGGATATGCATTAAATGGTGCAAAAGCATCTCCGGTTCCGGGAAAGAGTCATGATGCGAAAGGAATATTCTTTTTGGGCAGATGCAAAGAACTGGAGCGATGTGTGGGGAACAGAGCGTACACAAGC
>ENA-OQIF01000234-OQIF01000234.1-human-gut-metagenome-genome-assembly--contig:-NODE-234-length-27672-cov-5.501071_pt1 | contig 27672 bp, 28 predicted proteins | sample MGYA00242574_ERZ504738 | MGnify/ENA primary metagenome ERZ504738 (study PRJEB26092, sample SAMD00036437) | human gut metagenome | host: Homo sapiens | study: EMG produced TPA metagenomics assembly of...
CGAATTCGCCCCGGATTCTTTGATATAAATGGAGCAACCGCACTTTCTGACGGCGTATGTTTTACCATCCATTCACAAGGTGCCACTTCTTGCGAACTTCTGCTTTATGAGCCTTATGCAAAAGAACCATTTGCTATTTTAAAATACCCTGACAACTACCGCATCGGAAATGTTTTTCCATGATTGTATTTGACCTTGATGTGGAAGATTTTCAATATGCTTTTCGTCTTGACGGTCCTTATGATAAGAAAAAAGGTCTTCTATTTGATAAACACAAACCACTTTTGGATCCATATGCCAAAGCTGTCGTCGGACAAAGTGAATGGGGGCAAAAACCGGATGCATTTCTTGGATACCGGGGCAGGGTTGTGAAAAACAATTTTGATTGGGGGATTACCAAACCTTCGATTATCCCCATGGAAGATCTGATCATTTACGAAATACATGTACGCGGTTTTACAAAAGATGCTTCTTCCGGTGTTGCGCATCCCGGCACATTTCACGGAATTATGGAAAAAATCCCATATTTGAAAGAACTTGGAATCAATGCAGTCGAGCTGATGCCCATTTTTGAATTTGATGAGATGCGGGATCACCGTGTGATTGATGGAAGGGAACTGCTTGATTACTGGGGATACAACACAGTCAGCTTTTTTGCACCAAATACAAGCTACGCATCTGATAGAGAATACAATCATGTCGGTACAGAATTAAAGCAACTGATAAAGACACTCAAAGAAAACGGTATTGAAGTCATCCTGGATGTCGTATTCAATCATACTGCCGAGGGCAATGAAGATGGGCCGTTTTTCTCCTTCAAGGGGATTGACAATAATGTGTATTACATGCTCACTCCGGATGGAAACTATTATAATTTCAGTGGTTGTGGAAATACCGTAAACTGCAATCATCCGGTTGTCCAACAGATGATTGTGGAATGTCTGCGATACTGGGTTACGACATACCGGGTGGATGGTTTTCGTTTTGATCTTGCCTCGATTCTTGGTCGCAATGAAGATGGAACTCCGATGGATAAGCCTCCTCTTTTGCAGACACTCGCTTTTGATCCGATTCTCGGTGATGTGAAATTGATTGCGGAAGCATGGGATGCAGGCGGTCTCTATCAGGTAGGAAATTTCCCTTCCTGGAAGCGTTGGTCGGAATGGAACGGAAAGTACCGGGACGATCTGCGCGACTTTCTAAAAGGAGGGTACTGGAAAGCGCCGGAAGCTGCGCTTCGAATTTCCGGATCCAGCGATCTATACAATCCATTTGAACGTGGAACAAATGCTTCTATCAACTTTATCACCTGTCATGATGGTTTTTCATTATATGATTTGTACTCATACAATCACAAGCACAACGAAGCAAACGGCTGGAACAACACAGACGGCAGCGACGACAACCGGAGCTGGAACTGCGGCGCAGAGGGCGACACAAAAGATCCTTTGATTTTAAAACTCCGCTACTGTATGATCAAAAACGCTTTCGCTGTATTGATGTGCAGCCGTGGGACTCCGATGTTCTTATCCGGCGATGAATTCTGTGACACCCGGTTTGGCAACAACAATCCCTATTGTCAAGACAATTTGACCTCTTGGCTTGATTGGAAATTACTTGATACTCATCGAGATATCTTTGAATTTTGTAAATATATGATTCATTTTCGCCGCAATCACCCGGCGATACGAAAAAGCATCGCACAAAGCCACTGCGGATTTCCACCAATCAGCCAGCACGGCGCCACGCCGTGGGATGATAATTTCACTCAGGATTCCAAAATAGTATGCACCATGTTCGCCGGTCACGATGAAAAACAGGACTTGGAAGACATTGTCTACCTCGCTGTCAATCCCTATTGGGAGTCTATTCTCATCCATTTGCCAAAACTTCCGGAACCGCTGCAATGGCATCTTGCTGTGGACACCTCCCTGTCAGACACTGGCGGATGCACGTTTGAAAAGGAACAGATGTCCCATGTCGGCAATGATTATCTGATTGGGGCACGTACTGTCGTCGTCCTGACCGCCCACTAAAATAAGGAGGTACTTACGTACCTCCTCACTAATCTTCAAAGGACTCTTTTAATTTATCCATAAATCCTTTTTTCTTTCCTTTTTCTTATCCGTCTTCTCGGAATCGATATCCTGATTCAATGTGTTTCCAGTCAGTGCATCGAATTTACGAAGCGCTTCTTTCGCTTCTGCACTCAATTTCTCCGGTGTCTGGATGACAAGTGTCACATAGTGATCTCCTCGAACCTGTTTGTTGCGAAGCGATGGTACACCTTTTCCTTTGAGACGTACTTTTGTGTCTGTCTTTGTTCCTGGTTTTACATTATATAGAACATCCCCATCCACCGTCTTAATGCGCACATCTCCACCGAGTGCCGCCTGCGCAAATGAAATCGGCGCAGTAGAGAAAATATGCATATCCTGACGTCCAAAAACAGGATGTCTAGATACCGTTACTTCTACCAGCAGATCGCCTCTTGGACCACCGTTTGTTCCCGGTTCTCCTTTTCCACGGATTCGGATACTTTGTCCATTATCGATACCTGCCGGAATGGATACCTGTATCGTCTTTTTGCTTGCCACATAACCTGTTCCCGCACAATCAGAACATTTCTCTTTGATAATCTTCCCTGTTCCATGACAATCCGGACAAGTCTGTACATTCTGTACGGTTCCAAAGAAGGACTGAGAAGTATATACAACCTGACCTTTTCCACCACATTTTGGGCAAGTCGCCGGAGAAGTTCCGGGTTTTGCACCTGTTCCGTTACATGTTGTACATGGGTCCTTGATGACCACTTCCAATTCTTTTTCACATCCGAATACAGCTTCTTCAAATGTAATCCTTACACCTTTTCGGATATTTGCCCCCTGCATCGGTCCATTGCCAGCACGACCTCCACGGCGACCTCCTCCGAACAAATCTCCGAAAATATCTCCGAAAATGTCTCCAAAATCCGCACCGTTGAAATCGAAACCGCCGAAGCCGCCACCTGCTCCACCTGCCCCGCCTTCAAATGCTGCATGACCAAACTGATCATATTGACGACGTTTTTCGGCATCACTAAGTACGGCATACGCTTCCGATGCCTCTTTGAATTTCTTTTCTGCTTCCTTATCTCCCGGGTTCATATCCGGATGGTATTTTTTGGCCAATGCCCGATACGCTTTTTTCAATGCTGCATCATCTGCATTCCTGTCAACGCCAAGCACTTCATAATAATCTCTCTTCGTTTCAGCCATAACTTTTTAACCTTTCTATTTTTTCATAAGGAAGTTCTGCGAAACCTGATTTTACTCAAATTCCGCAGAACCCTATTCATCTCGCTAAGCCCGCTCGAACAGTCTTCGCCTAAGTGCTCTAGACTTCTTTGTAATCGCCGTCTACAACATCGTCTCCGTTAAATCCTTCCGGTGCCGGACCTGCTTCTGGTGTTGGTCCTCCTTGAGCTCCTGCTGCACCTGCTGCGGCTCCAGCCTGTTCATACATCTTTGTAAATAACTGCTGTGCACTTGCCATCAGTTTTTCTTTACCAGCTTTAATCTCCTCTACCTGAGCATCTGTCATCTCTTCTGGATTCGATTTTGCCAAAGTATCTTTCAGTGCCTGAATATCCGCTTCTACAGCTGCCTTTTCTGTTGCATCAATCTTATCTCCAACTTCTGAAAGTGCTTTCTCTGTCTGGAAGATCATTGCATCTGCATCGTTTCTTGCATCGATTGCTTCTTTACGTTTTTTATCCTGCGCTTCAAACTCAGCAGCTTCTTTTACAGCTCTGTCGATATCCGAATCTGACATATTGGATCCTGCTGTAATCGTAATATGCTGCTCTTTTCCTGTTCCCAAATCTTTTGCAGATACATTTACAATACCGTTTGCATCGATATCAAATGTAACTTCAATCTGAGGAATTCCACGTGGAGCCGGAGCAATACCGTCAAGTCTGAACTGACCGAGAGATTTGTTATCTCTTGCAAACTGTCTTTCACCTTGTACGACATTGATATCTACTGCTGACTGATTGTCTGCTGCTGTAGAGAAAATCTGACTCTTCTTTGTAGGGATTGTTGTATTTCTCTCAATCAATCTTGTAGCAATACCACCCATTGTCTCAATAGATAATGAAAGTGGAGTTACATCAAGTAAAAGAATGTCGCCTGCACCTGCATCTCCTGCTAATTTACCACCCTGAACAGAAGCTCCTAAAGCAACGCATTCATCTGGGTTTAAGGATTTGCTTGGCTCTTTTCCTGTAAGCTGTTTTACTTTATCCTGTACTGCCGGAATACGTGTAGAACCACCGACTAACAATACCTGACCTAATTCAGAAGCTGTAAGACCTGCATCTGACAATGCTCTTGTAACAGGTTCTGCTGTTCTCTCTACCAAGTCATGTGTCAATTCATCAAATTTTGCTCTTGTAAGGTTCATATCAAAATGTTTTGGACCTTCTGCTGTCGCTGTGATAAATGGCAGGTTGATATTTGTTGTAGTTGCAGATGAAAGTTCTTTTTTCGCTTTTTCTGCTGCTTCTTTTAATCTCTGAAGCGCCATCTTATCTGTAGAGAGATCCACACCTTCCATGCGTTTGAACTCTGCTAACATGTAATCTGTGATCTTCTGGTCAAAGTCATCTCCACCAAGTCTGTTGTCTCCGGCTGTAGATAATACTTCGATAACGCCGTCACCAATCTCAATGATAGATACGTCGAATGTACCACCACCAAGGTCATATACCATAATCTTCTGTTCTTTTTCGTTGTCAAGACCATACGCAAGTGCTGCTGCTGTTGGTTCGTTGATGATACGTTTTACATCAAGACCTGCAATTTTACCAGCATCTTTTGTTGCCTGACGCTGAGCATCATTAAAGTAAGCCGGTACTGTGATAACTGCTTCTGATACTTTTCTCCAAGATACCCTTCTGCATCTGCTTTCAGTTTCTGAAGGATCATTGCTGAAATTTCCTGTGGAGAGTATTTTTTATCATCGATAGATACTTTGTGATCTGTACCCATCTCTCTTTTAATAGAAGAGATTGTCTTGTCAGCGTTTGTAACCGCCTGACGTTTTGCAGGTTCTCCTACAAGACGTTCTCCTGTCTTTGTAAATGCTACTACCGATGGTGTTGTTCTTGCACCTTCTGTGTTGGCGATAACAGTTGGCTGTCCACCTTCCATAACTGCTACACAGCTGTTTGTTGTTCCTAAGTCAATACCAATAATTTTTCCCATGATTTTGTCCTCCATTTTCTTGGTTTTTATAAGGAAGTCCGATTCACTAGGCCCGTGAAATACCTCGCCAAGTTCCTTCGGACAACCTTCGCACTAAGCTCGAAAACACCTCGCTAAGTGCTATAGGTTTAGTTTGCTACTTTTACCATACTGTGTCTTATGACACTGTCTCTATAAGTGTATCCTTTTTGGAATTCTTCTACGATGATATTCTCACCTGCTTCCTCGTCCTCCACATGCATCACTGCATTGTGAAGATCCGGATTGAATTCCTGTCCTACTGCCTCAATTACTTTTACCCCGACTCCGTCGAGCGTTGTCATGATCTGTTTGTAGATCATCTCCATACCTGTCACAAAAGAATCATCCTTTTGTTCTTCTGTCACTGCGCTAAGACCTCTCTCAAAATTGTCGATCACCGGCAATATCTTTTCGATAATATCTTTTGCTCCAACTTCATACATCGCTGATTTTTCTTTCTCTGTACGCTTGCGGAAATTATCAAATTCTGCCATCTGTCTTGTCAGTCTATCAGTAAGTTCTTCAATCTGCTCATCCTTTTTATCTTTTTTTCGGTTTGCGTTTGAATAACTTTTTGTCTTTCTTTTCTGCACCGTCTTCCCCTGCTTCTGAATCTTTCTCTTCCGCAAGTTCTTCGTCAGTTACCTCTTCTGATGTCTCTTCCATCTCTGTCTGCTGCTCTTTAGCCGCTTTTTTCGCTTCCTCCACGGCTTCTTTTACCATCTCTTCTTTGCTAAATTCTTTTTCCAATGGATCGTTCCACCTTTCTAATGTTCTTTATGGAATATTGTATCCAACTCTACCATCAGAGTCTTCAGCGTTGTCATTACATTTTCATAATCCATTCTCTTTGGTCCGATAATTCCTATCGTTCCCTGCATTCCCTCTCCCAATTCATAGGTCGCTGTCACGACACTGCAGTCCTTCATTGTCTGTACCGGTGTTTCATTGCCGATATAGACTTGAATTCCTTTGTTCTCCTGACTGGAAAGTGTCTGTGTCACAAGCTCTGCGAGCTGTTGCTTTTCCTCGAAGGCACTGATAATCTCCTGTGCGCTTTGATTGTCGCTCAGTTCCGGATATTTAAAAATATTCGTTGCACCGCTTGTATAGATTTCCAAATCGTTGTCAAGCTGAATGGTATTTGCCACCGCATCAAGAACATCGCTGATCACTTCACTGTGAATCCCTGCCTGCTCTTTTAATCTTGCGATCATCCCTAAGTTGATCTCCTCGATTGCCATTCCATTGAGGTTCGTATTCAGAAGCATGTTAAGCTTTAGTAAGGTCTCATTGCTCAGTGTTTCTGAAACAGTCACAATCTTATTCTTAATGATGTTTCCCTCCATGACAATGACTGCAATAATCTGATTCTCATCAACCTGAGATAATTGAATGAATTTTAATTTGTTTCTATTATATGTCGGAGCGGAAATCATCGTCGCGTAATTCGTGTTGGCTGCCAAAACTTTTGCCGCCTGCTTTAAAAGCTGATCCATCTTGTCTGCTTTCACAAGCATCTGTTCTTTCATCTCTGTAACTTCCTGCTCTTTTTCTTCCATCAGCATATCTACATACAACCGATATCCTTTGTCTGATGGAATACGACCTGCCGATGTGTGAGGCTGCATGATGTATCCCAAATCTTCCAAATCCGCCATCTCATTGCGAATAGTCGCTGAGCTTAAATTCAAATCTGTGTATTTAGAAATTGTTCTGGAACCAACCGGATCACCTGTCTCCAAATATGTCTTGATGATCGTCTGCAAAATCCTCATCTTACGATCATCTAATTCATGATTCGATTTCATGTCCACCCTCCTTCTCGGTTTTTTCTATTAGCACTCTATTCTTTCGAGTGCTAACACCTTACGATTATTAAGATAACACTCCGGTTTTCGTTTGTCAACCTAGTTTATATTTTTTTTACATTTTTTGCAGACTTTGTGTATGGCCAAACTGTTTCACCTCTATGATATCGCCACACTCACATCTATCCTTCTTTTCTCGGAATCCATTTCCCTTTCCACGCATACAGTGCCATCAAAGCCGCCCCGATTGCCCACGAAATCGGATATGCAATGTAAACTCCACGGATACTGTCAAAGTGCGGAACTACAAGCTGTACCCACAACACCCTGTAAATGCAGAGCGAGAATAAAATGATTGCCATCGGCGGAATTGTTTTTCCGGTTCCACGAATGGTTCCCGCCATCTCATGCATGATGCTCAGCAGTGAATAGAACGGACAGAAATACCACATTGCCAATGTCCCAAAATAAATTACATCCGCATCTTTTGTAAATATGCCAATGATCTGGTGTGAGAAACTAAGTAGCAGCACTCCCGTCACGATTGTATAAACAATTCCCATGCAAAGAGTTACCCACATTCCTTTCTTTACACGGTCAATCTTGCCAGCACCGATATTTTGTCCGGTAAATGTAGTTGCAGCCATACTAAAACTCATCACCGGAAGAATATTAAATCCGTCTACTTTTATATAAGCCGCAAATCCGGCCATCGCTTTCGCTCCAAATCCATTCACACTAGACTGAATCAGCACATTTGAGAACGAAATGACCATGTTCTGAATTCCGGTCGGCAAACCGATTTTGATGATACGGTTTGCCATCGGGACATCCCACCTTATCTTTTTCAGTTCCGCACGATATGGCTCATCTACACGCGTCAAAAAACGTAGGATGAAAATACTTGACAACACCTGACTGATATCTGTTGCAATCGCAACACCTGCCACACCCATATGCAGTCCCATGACAAACACAAGATCCAATACGATATTGGAAACAGATGCGATTGCCAGATAAACCAAGGAACGTTTGGAATTGCCGACTGCATTTAAAATTCCAGCTGCCATATTGTAAATCACATTGAACACAAGTCCTCCGAAGAAAATCCGCAGATACAGAACCGAATTCGGCATAACCACCTTCGGAGTTCCCATCCACTGCAAGAGCAGCGGACTTGCCACTATTCCTACAATAGACAGGATTGCTCCTGTCACCACTGCAATCGCCAATGTTGTATGCACTGCATCCTGCACTCTCTTTTTGTCGTTCGCACCATAATACTGGGCAATGACTACTCCGGCACCCGCAGACGCTCCCATGCAGAACGATATCAAAAGATTGATCAGCGAGCCACTGGAACCGACTGCAGCCAACGCCTCACTTCCCACAAAATTTCCTACAATAATGGAATCTGCCGTATTGTAAAGCTGCTGAAGCAGATTTCCCAAAATCAAAGGAATGGAAAAGAACAGAATCTGTTTCCAAATATTTCCCTCCGTCATTAATGTTGTCTTTTTCATCGCCATATCATATCCTTTGTAATTTCTTTTAAACTATTTTGCTCCACACATTGCCATCGTATCCGCAAGCTCTGAACCGATTCTTTCTATATATAATTGCACTCCGTCTGCGCCTCCTCCGTACGCAGCCGTTACAAATGGGCGACAGATAATCACACCGTCTGCACCAAGTGCCAATGCTTTAAACACCTCCACACCGGATCGGATTCCTCCATCCACGAAAATCTTCATTTTTCCCTTCACCGCTTTTGCAATCTCTTCCAAAACTTCTGCTGTAGCCGGACATTGATCCAGCACACGTCCTCCATGATTTGACACGACGATCGCATCTGCTCCTGCTGCCTCTGCTTTCAGTGCTCCTCTCACAGTCATGATTCCTTTCACAATAAACGGGACGCGGGTTGATGCCGCAATTTTATGTAACTCTTCCACGGATTTTCTTCCTGCCGGCGGAGTCATATTTTTCAAAAATGGAAGTCCTGCCGCATCCACGTCCATTGCAACAGCAAATGCCCCGGAATCTTCTACTTAATCTCATTTTTTCTTTAACCGTTTCCAAATTCCAAGGTTTTACAGTCGGAATTCCAATGCCTGCTGATTTTTTGATTGCCTCTGTCGCACATTTCATCACATCTGCATTGACTCCATCACCTGTCATAGCAGCAATCCCCGCCTTAGCACAAGCCGAAACCAGCACCTCATTGTAAGATGCATCATTATATTTTTCTCCATAGTGTAGATTTACCGCTCCGACCGGCCCCGCAAAAAACGGATATCTGAATGATTTTCCAAAAATATTGAGACTTGTATCTACCTTCTTATTTGCGCAGAGTGTATCCATATTAATACGGATATCCTTCCATTTTTCATAATTGCGAATTGCCGTATCTCCCACACCTTTTCGCTCCCGGTCCCGGCATCTGGTTCCCACATGCCTTCCCGTTACATACCGGACATGCCTTACAATATTTTCCCATCTCTGGTCTTGCGTTTTCTAATAATTCTTCGTATGTCATTTTTTGCTTCCTCCCTCATGTAATCAGCATTTTTATTGATATAGTATTTCTGCAAATACATAGTTACTCACATCGATTCCTTTTTTTGTCAGACTTAAACAGCCTTCCCGTTGCTTTAACAAACCTTTTTCCATGACTTTCCTGATATTTTCTCCGTAGCAGTCCCAAATTGTTTTTTGGAAACAATTCCAAAAAGCCTGTTCTGAAATGCCATTCATCTTCCGAAGTCCTAAAAAAATAAATTCCTCCATCTGCTCTTCCTCCGTCAGATGCTCTGTGTTTTTTCTGATCTTCTCTGGCTGTCCTGCACACTCTGTATATTCTCTTAGATTCTCAGTATTACTATAACGTCTGTTATCTAATAAAGACGACGCTCCAAGTCCGAGTCCTAGATAATTTTTCCGTTCCCAGTATCCCAAATTATGCCGACATTCCATTCCCTCTTTTGCATAATTGGAAATCTCATAACGATGATATCCATTTTGGTCTAATATTTCTTCGGTCTTTTCATACATGAGACGCTCTTCCTCCTCACTTGGAAGATCTCGCTCCAGTGGACTGCCTTCTCCATACAGTTTTGCGAATGACGTGCCCTCTTCAATAATCAAACTATACGCCGAAATATGCTCCGGCTTGAGGCGTATAATTCGCTTTAGTGTCTCTTCCCAGCTTCTTACTGTCTGCTTTGGAATTGCCGAAATCAAATCTATGTTAATATTCGTGAATCCTGCCTTTCTTACCATCTCATAGCTTTCCAAAAATTGCTCATATGTATGGATTCTTCCAAGCAGCTTCAATTCTCCATTGTCTGCCGACTGTAAACCAAAACTGATACGATTGATACCAAGTTTTCGATAGGCAGACAGCTTCTCTGGTGTCACTGTTCCAGGATTTGCCTCCACTGTAATCTCTGCATCTTCTGCAATCTCAAACACCTCATGTAACGCCTCAAAAATTCGCTCCATTTGATTTCCTTCTAAAACAGACGGCGTACCTCCGCCAAGAAAAATAGTCACTACTGTGTCATTTAGGGACAGGGCTTGGTAAGCTTTGATCTCACTTATCAGTGCCTCCACATAATTTTCTATTGTTTCCCCATTTTCCGAGCTTGAAAGGAAATCACAGTAGGCACATTTCCTTACACAAAACGGAATATGAAGATATAATTCCAGTTCGTTTTTCATTATCCACCTCCAAAAAGGGACAGGGCTACATTTAATTGGGGACGTAGTAAAATTCAATTTTACTACGTCCCCAATTACTATTTATCGTCTAGTTTCAACACGCTCATGAATGCTTTCTGCGGAATCTCTACGTTTCCAACCTGACGCATTCTCTTCTTCCCTTCTTTTTGCTTTTCCAAAAGCTTTCTCTTACGGGAAATATCGCCACCGTAGCATTTTGCCAGCACGTCTTTTCGCATCGCCTTCACTGTCTCCCGCGCGATGACTTTGCTTCCGATTGCCGCCTGAATCGGAATCTCAAACAGCTGTCTTGGAATCTCTTCTTTTAATTTTTCACACATCTTACGTCCACGTTCGTATGCAGTCCCACTATGGACAATAAAAGATAATGCATCGACTTCTTCTTTATTAATAAGAATATCCAATTTCACAAGTTCTGACCGTTCATATCCTGCCATCTCATAGTCAAATGACGCATATCCTCTGGAACGCGATTTTAACGCATCGAAGAAATCATAAATAATCTCATTCAAAGGAAGAATATAGCGAAGCACTGCTCTTGTCTCTTCGATATACTCCATTCCCTGGTAAATTCCTCGACGTTCCTGGCAAAGATCCATGATCGCTCCGATAAATTCAGACGTAACCATAATCTCAGCTTTCACAACCGGTTCTTCCATATAATCGATTTCAGCCGGATCCGGAAGATTCGACGGATTTGTCAGTTCAATCACTTCTCCATTTGTCTTATAAACTTTGTAAATAACGCCCGGCGCGGTTGTCACAAGATCCAGATTGTACTCTCTCTCCAAACGCTCCTGAATAATTTCCAAATGCAACAATCCTAAAAACCACATCGGAAACCAAATCCAAGTGCAATCGATGTCTCCGGCTCAAACTGAAGTGCGGCGTCATTGAGCTGCAGTTTTTCCAGCGCATCTCTCAGATCCTGATATTTTGCTCCATCGGCCGGATAGAGTCCGCAATATACCATCGGCTGCACCTTTTTATATCCCGGAAGTGGTTCTTTGCAAGGTCTGTTCGCATCTGTCACGGTATCACCAACACGAGTATCTTTCACATTTTTCAAACTGGCGGTAATATATCCAACCATTCCCGCACTTAATTCCTCGCAAGGAATGAACTGTCCCGCTCCAAAATATCCAACTTCCACGACTTCTGCCTTCGCTCCTGTCGCCATCATCTGAATCGATGTCCCTTTTTTCACCGTTCCTTCTTTGATACGGCAAAAGACAATAACTCCCTTATAGGAATCATACAGAGAGTCAAAAATCAACGCCTGAAGCGGAGCCTTCGGATCTCCCGTCGGCGCCGGAATCTTTGCCACGATCTGCTCTAGTACATCTTCGATATTCAATCCTGTTTTTGCAGAAATACGCGGTGCATCTTCCGCCTCGATTCCGATGACATCCTCAATCTCTTCTATCACCCGTTCCGGATCCGCACTTGGAAGGTCGATCTTATTAATCACCGGCACAACATCCAAATCATGATCCATTGCCAGATATACATTTGCCAATGTCTGCGCCTCTACTCCCTGTGCCGCATCCACGACAAGAATCGCCCCATCACACGCCGCAAGGCTTCGGGAAACTTCATAATTGAAATCCACATGCCCCGGAGTATCAATTAAATTAAATATATATTCTTCACCATCTTTTGCCTTATATACAATACGAACCGTCTGTGCTTTTATCGTAATTCCACGCTCACGTTCCAATTCCATGTTATCAAGCACCTGAGACTGCATCTCACGGCTTGTCAATAATCCGGTCTTCTCAATGATCCGGTCTGCCAATGTTGACTTTCCATGGTCAATATGCGCAATAATACAAAAATTTCGTATTTTACTCTGATCTATTCCTGCCACTGTTATTCCTCCAACTATTACTTTCTCACAATTTTTTATTATAACGTAATTTCAAACGGGATTCCACTATAAAAACATTATTTTGCGGAATACTTCATTATAAACAGCTCTACCCCAAGCATATCACTCAGCCGCCCCGTCTTGACAGCCTCTTCCATATCCACGCTGTCTTCAATAATTTCACGAAGTGCCTTGCTTGAAAATGCCCTTGCCTGCTCCTGATATTTTCCCACTACAAATGGATGCAGTCCCACTTTTGATGCAATCTCTTTTCGTGGATATCCTCTTTTGTCCATGTCCTTAACTTCCAAAAGCAGTCGAAACTGTCTGGTCAACAAGAACAAAATCCGCATCGGCGGCTCTTTCAGCGCCACTAGATCATAATAATAATCAAGTGCCTTTCTCTGCTGCTTTTCTGCAACTGCATTGACCATATCAAAGATCTGATTTGTAATCTGTGTCGTACAGATCTCTTCCACATCCTGTGCGGTAATCTCCGACTTATCCAATGTATAGCAGAATAATTTTTCCAGTTCCCTTTGGATATTCTCCATATCAGTTCCAACCTTTGTCAAAAAGAACCGAATTACCTGCTCCGTAATCTGCTTATTCTCGCGCCTCACACTCCCCGCAATCCACCGAAGAATTGTCGCCTCATCCTGCCGTCCGAGTTCCACGATCCTTCCTTTGTCTTTTACCGCCTTATAAAGCTTTCCTCGCTTATCGATCTCACTCTCGACAAAAATCATAGAAGTGGTCTCCGGAAGTTCCTTGATATAATCCGAAAGTTCCGGAGACGCATTCTTAAAAAATCCGCTGTTTTCCAAAATAATCAATCTGCACTCTGCAAAAAACGGCAGCGTCTCAGCAAGATCAATGACTTCTTTCGCGTTAATTCCTTTTCCTTCATAGTATGCGTAATTCATCGTATCATCCGATGGAACAATCGCATAGTGCAGCTTGTCTTTATACTGTCTTTTTAAATATGCCTCTTCGCCATACAAAAGATATATCTGTTTCAATTGTCCGGTTTTCAAATCTTCATTCAGACTTTTCATATTCACTACACTCCATCTACTTTATCTTCTCTTAGTCTAAATGCAAGTTTCTGAAATGTCAATGAAATCCGACAATCGAAAGCGTATTTCCATCACTTTTCAATGTGATCGCCCCATTTTCAATTGTACTGTAAACCGCACTGTCTATAGCGTTCAGTCTCTCCAGTGTCTCTTTATGCGGATGCCCGTATCGGTTTCCTTTGCCAGCCGAGATTAGCGAAATACTTGGCTGGATTATCTTTAAAAGCTCTTCCTTGGTCGAATTTTTTGATCCGTGATGTGCCACTTTCAGAACCGAATACACCTTTTTTTCCACCTGCTCCAGCAAAATTTCCTCCCCTTTTTCCTCAACATCACCTGTACAAAGCATACCAAACTTCTGATAACAGATATCAAGTACCATAGAGGAAGCATTTCCAATTTCCCCCGGGGAACTCCTCCTCCGGTTGAATGCAGGTCACCTGAAAATCCCCTTCCTGGAGTCTCATGCCGGGACGAATTACCAACACCCTTATTCCAACTTTTTTTGCAAGTGCTGCGAGTTTTGTTAACGCCTCATCTTGTTGATAAGTTGCCGGAAGCACAAGGTTTTTGATTCTTACCCCGACATCCTGTCTTGCGATCATCTCCTCAACGCCACTGTAATGATCACTGTCTCCATGCGATATCAGGACATAGTCTAAAGTTCCAATCCCCTGTGATTTCAAAAAAGGTTCTATCCGGTATTTTCCTACTTCTTTGACATCACTGCTTCCCCCGTCAATCAGGTAAGTTCCGTTTTTCGGTCCCCGAAGCAGAATACCGTCTCCCTGTCCCACATCAATTACCGTCACAAAAAGCTTTCCTCCCGTCCCATGACCGATAGAAAACCAAAATAGAATCATTGGAAACACACCCCACACACTCCTTCTAAGAAACCGAAACAATTCTTTTTGTTACATTTCAACACAAAAATAACACTCCCAAATACCAAAAGATAATAAACACTGACCTGCCACCACGCCGGCTGTCCAAACACTATTCTTGCCCCCGGCAATCGTCCTGCGAATCGACTCATCCACTCAAACAGTTCCAAAAATATTCCACACACTTTTACCAAAACCATACCTATCGGCTGACAGATTGGCAAAAACAAGCTGCCGATAAGTCCAAGTCCCAGAACCCACGACATCATCGGTATCACTGCTATATTCAATAAAAGTGAATATAGTGGAAATTCAAAATAAAAGTACAAAAGCACCGGAAACAGCATTAGATTAATGCCTATGCTCGCATACATCCCTTTCACAATCTGATATTTGCACGGGAACAGTTTTTCTATTGCAGGAAGAATGGTTAAGATCCCAAGTATCGCTCCGTATGAGAGTAAAAATCCGGCGTCTGCAAGGTATAATGGCTGCCAAAGGACAGTCACTGCCCCTGCGAAGAATAATCCAGTAGCCATATCATAGACTCTTCCTGTCATGTCTGCGCCAATGCGAAGTAAAAGCATAATCGCAGCACGTATCACTGACACAGAAAAACCAATCATTAAGACATACAGAAAAAGCAGTATACCAGATCCGATCCCGGCAACAAAATAAGGACTTCCGACTTTTCGGAAAATCTGATACACACTCAGTCCAATAAAAGATATATGAAGTCCTGAAATCGCCAAAACATGTCCTATCCCATTTTTCTGATACAACTCCTTGATCTCTGCATCCATCTCCTTCTTCTCACTCAATAAAATCGCACTTAAAACAGCGCCATTTTTTTCACCCATTGTCTCTGTCAGTTTCTCCTTCCATGCCTGCTTCAGACCGTAAAGAGAATTCATAAGTCGATTAGCCTTTCCACTCACTTCCACAATCTGTTCACTCCAGACCATTCCATAAATATTTTGTTTTGCATAATATTGCCTTTGGTCAAAATTCCCCGGATTGTGTGCCGTTTCAAACACATTGGCTTTCCCACGCAATTTGACCGTTTTCCCAATCGCAATATTTTGAAATGTCTTATCATATACTATTATCTTGGATTCATAAAATGATTCATTTTGACTGTTTATAGAATTGTTTTTTAGATATAAGATCTGCATCTTTGATGTGCTCGTCTTTTGATATACCTGCCCCTGCAAGATGACTTCTTTTTCTTTCTCTTCCTGAAAAATAGAATCGGCAGACAGTCCTCCCGACTGCCCGCCTGTCAGAAGCAGGAGCACGCTTTTTATCAGTAAAAAGACCAGACACACATAACATAATGGTCTTTTTTCATTCTTCTTTTTTCTCCTCGATTAATTCTGAATTCCATTCCAAGGGACGATCCAATTGGATACTTCCCTTATACGTCACATCACTTGCACCGTTGACCAATATCTGTACACGGCTCGCATTCCCACTTTCGATAATGGAATTTACAGTCGAGTAAATTGCCACCTCCGGCTTCTGATTATAACCTTCCGTCAAAAATGTGGAATCCAGATTCACATAGCAAATGCCATCTTTTACAGATACTCCCAGCAGCTTTGTGTCCTTCGGGATCGTCGCCTGCGCCTTGCTGGATGCCGGCCCCCGCATCAATTGTTCCACAATCAATTTCTCGATAGAGGTGTTGCTGCTGTAATGCACGTCATTAATCTTTTCACTCACAAGTTTTGTTCCATCCTCGTTTGAAAAATAAAGATTCAGCGACGTCACTTGATAACTGCTCAAAGAAGATCCTGTATTTTGTACAAAATCATCCGCGCTCATCAATCCGATCGGTACGCCTTCTCGATCTTTCAGCACGTCATCACCAACATAAAAAGATACAAAATCAATGCCATCAACCTGCACAAGCGTCTGCACAACTGCCGCCCTGCAAAGTACTTCCCTTGACTTTTTCATTTTTTCATATGCTTTATTAAAATGCAATTCCAGACAATTGTCTTTGATCTCGAATGATTCCACCTTGACTTCTTTTGGGAATACCGACTTCATCTCAATCGACTCCGGCGCTTTTTTAAGCTCCTTAAGCATATCTTTCACGACAGTCTCCGCTTTCTCCGAGTTGTTTTCATACTCTTGCTTTTCCAACGCATCATCATCGGTATTCAGATAGTAAATATACATTCCCGCATCTTCCATATGTTTCCCTGACGTACAGCCACTTGCAAGTATCATGCACAGAAACAACACCGCTGCATATATTCTTTTTTTCATGTCATTCCCCTTTTCTCCGCCTGCATTTACACAATATAGTTCAGTGGAACACGCACGGTAAAGGTTGTTCCTGTCCCCTCTTCACTGTATACCTTCACAGCTCCACGGTGCATAACGATCGCATTTCTCGCAATCGCCAATCCAAGCCCTGTTCCGCCAATCTCTCTAGAGTGCGATTTATCCACACGATAAAATCTCTCAAAAATATGTTCAATCGACTCCTCCGGTATTCCAATTCCAGAGTCTGCAACCTTCACATAAAAATATTTGTGATCCGCGTTGAGTGACACATGTACCCACCCATCTTCTTTATTGTACTTGATTGCATTCTCCACTAAATTCGATATAGCAAGAGAAAGCTTTACTTCATCAACTTCTGCTGTTACCGGTCGAAAGCTTTCAAACACAACTTCTATATTGCGCACTGCCGCAATCGGGCGCACCCGCTTCAATATCCGTTCTACCAACTCGTTAATATTCTCCGGTTTTACATTCAGATCAGAGGCTGTCTTATCCATCTTTACAAGAGAGAGTAAATCGTTGATAATCTTGTTCTCACGCTCAATCTCCTCTGTAATATCTCCCATAAATTCCTGATATAGTTCTACCGGCACATCCTCCTGTGCAAGAAGTGAATCTGCAAGTACTTTCATAGACGTAAGCGGCGTCTTCAATTCATGCGACACATTGGATACAAACTCCTGTCTAGAGTCATCCAATACCTTCAAACGTCCCAACATCTTGTTAAACGCATCAGAAATCTGTTTCGTCTCCGTATAGGCATTCTCTTTCAGATAGTCATTGTCATACCCTTCTGTCACATCCTCAATCGCCTGAGTGATTCTCGCAAACGGTTTGACCATCTTATTAGACAGAAACGATACTATGACAACCAAAAGTAATACTGTCATCCCTAAAATAATATTGGCATTTGATTCCAGCATCTCCAATGTATCCAAAATACTATCCGCAGAGATGCTAATGAGAACAACTCCGATAATCTCTTTGCCGCTTCCCGCCATAATAGGGGACGTTACCTCAATATAACGCTCCTTCGCATCATAATGGTTCGTCGATTTCCCGTCAAAACACTGAACAACATCAGAGGAGATGATCGTCTTTCCTTCTTCTGTTCCGAAAGTGTCCTTCACAATGCGATATTCTGAGTCAATCACCATCACTCGCCCATTATAAATATTCGACAACTGCAAAATCTCTGAGTTGATTGCCTCTGAAGCAGTTCCTTCCAAGTAATTAGAACTGCTCAACTGATTACACAGAATCGTTCCCTGATTCTGTACTTCAGCACTTTTTAGTGAAACCGCATTCTCCTCATACTGCTTCAAAAGCGTCTCTTTCAATACGATACACGGAAGTATACTGGTAATCATAATGAGCAGAACAAGTCTGGAACGCAGACTTTTAATAAGTTTACTTTTAATCTGCCATTTAACCCCTAAAATAGTAACCAACTCCCCACTTCGTATATACATATTTCGGATCACTTGGATGTTTCTCTATTTTTTCTCTCAAACGTCTGATATGTACATCTACCGTTCTTGCGTCTCCCGGGTACTCATATCCCCATACCAGATTCAACAGCTTTTCTCTGCTGTATACTTTATCCGGATTCTTTGCGAGCAGTTCCAAAAGATCAAATTCTTTCGCTGTCAGATTGATCTCTCGCTCCTGAATAAACACTCTTCTGCTCTCACAGTCGATCTTCATATCATGTTTGACCAAAACATTACTTTCTACCGTTTTTTCTTCTTTTCTTCCGGTTCTTCTCATAATGGCTTTGATTCTTGCTTTCACTTCCAAAATGTTAAATGGTTTTGTAATATAATCATCCGCACCATATTCCAGCCCCAAAATCTTATCCATGTCATCTCCTTTTGCAGTCAGCATGACAATCGGCACATCAGAAAAATCACGAATCTGCTGGCATACTGCAAATCCATCCATCTTTGGCAGCATGACATCTAAAAGGAGCAGATCATATTCGTTATTCTTCGCAAGTTCCAATGCCTCCTCCCCATCATAGGCACAGTCCACTTCCATACCGTCCTGCATCAGGCTGAAACGAATCCCTTTTACAATTAATTTTTCATCATCTACAACTAATACCCTTTTTCCCATTGTTTATCTCCCTCTATATTTAAACTGTAATAAGATCTTTTATTTTCTGAAAGACACCGTCTTTAATTCCTTCAATCTGCTTAATATCCTCTATGGATTGGAATTTTCCATGTTCTTCCCGATATTTTATAATACTGTCCGCTTTGGATTCGCCAATCCCGGCAAGTGTCATCAATTCTTCTTTTGTGGCGGTATTCAGATTGACTTTCCCACTCGCGTCACCTGCTTCGCCCGCTTCTTTTAATGAATGATCCACTTCGCCCGCTGCCGGCACATAAATCTGTTCTTCATCCTGCAAAAGCGCGGCTTGATTAATCTCTGATATATCCGCATTCTCTGCAAATCCTCCTGCTTTTTGTATCGCCTCATACACTCTGCTGTCTTGTTGTAACTCATATACACCTGCCTGCATAACAGCTCCGCAGACATAGACATATATGGTCTTTTTCTCTTTTGTCTCTTCTTGTTTGGATGTCTCTGACTTCTCAGATCCAATCTCTTCCAATTCTTGTATCGGCTGTTCCTTCTTCTGACACCCACAGCAGCCCAACATAAAAATGATCCATATAATACTTGTTTTTATAATCTTCTGCATAAACCCTCCATAGTATAAACTACTACAGACACCCCTCTATGCTTAGACATTCTTATTGTAACGAATTTCTTTTTAAATTACAACAAATTTTTACAGTCTTGTTACATTTCCATGAAATCTTTTAACGCTCCCATTGAAAGATAGCCACACCGATCAAAGCAAGCGCCATACCACCGATTTTTCTCCAGTCAACCGGCTGTTTATCGACACCGAACAGCCCCAGTAATTCAATGACATATGCGATGATAAGCTGCGAAATCACGATCAAAAGAGCTGCCTTTGCAGGTCCTAACTGTTCCATACTCTTGATAACCGTCCATGTAATCCCAGCTCCGATCACACCTCCAAGCAACATATATTTCGGCTCTACTTTTGCAATCGTCATGACATCGTCTCTTCCAGCGATGAACCATGCCACAAGACATACCGCAAATGCACTGAGCTGCACCCATCCATTTGACACCCACATTCCTGTCGTCTTCGTCACCTGTGTGTTAAACACCCCCTGTACACTCATCAGCGCACCTGATACTAACGCAATAAAAACCCAATCATTGAGATCCCTCCTAAAAATTTTTCACTTTTAGTCTGTCCAATGAATCGGGTTTTTATTTATTCTTCTAAATTTTATTCTTCCAGCGCTTTTGACAATTTCTCAATCATCTCATCCACATGTTCTTTTGTGATCACTAGCGGTGGTACAAGGCGCAGCACATTACCTCCTGCAGAGATTGTGATAAGCCCATGCTCCATTCCTTTTCGAATCACTTCTGTGACCGGTTTTTCCAAAACAAGCCCCTGCATAAGTCCTTTTCCGCGTCTTTCTTTCACAGCACTGCTTTCTTTCACAAGCTGATCTAACTGTTCTTCCAGATAGACGCTCACTTCCTTTACATGCTCCAGCAGATGTTCCTCTTCAAAAATCTGAAGCACCGTGTCAACCGCCGCACACACAAGCGGATTTCCTCCGTATGTCGTTCCGTGATCTCCCGGGAGCAGCGAAGCCTTTGCGACCTTCTCCGTCATCGCAAATGCCCCTACCGGCACACCGTTTCCAATCGCCTTTGCCATCGTCATAATATCTGGTTTGACTCCGTATCCCTGCCATGCAAACATAGATCCGGTTCTTCCCATACCGCACTGAATCTCATCAAAGATAAGCAAAATATCCTGCTCGTCGCAAAGCGCTCGAAGCCCTTCCAAAAAAGAGCTTTCCGCCGGGTAGATCCCGCCTTCCCCCTGCACTGTCTCCAAAATAATCGCACAGGTCTTGTCAGACAGAAGCGCTTTCACACTTTCCAAATCATTATAATCGGCAAATTTTACACCTTCCACCAACGGTTCAAATGGTTTTCTATATTGTTCTGTACCTGTCACGGAAAGCGCCCCCATACTTCTTCCATGAAAGGAATGGTTCATCGCAATAAACTCATACCGGCCACTCTGTTTCGTATAAGCATACTTTCGGGCAGCTTTCAGCGCCCCTTCAATCGCCTCTGTCCCGCTGTTTGTAAAAAATACACGATCCATGCAAGACACTTGTCTTAAATGTTCTGCCGCTTTTGCTGACGGCACGCTGTAGAACAGATTGGACGTATGTAACAACTTCTCCATTTGTTGTTTCAGACCTTCTGTATATTTAGGATGGCCATATCCAAGGGAACATACCGCAATTCCGGCTGCAAAATCTAAATATTTCTTTCCTTCTGTGTCATACAGATAGACGCCTTCTCCTTTTTCCAGAACAATCTGATAACGGTTATATGTATGAAGAAGTGATTGTTCTGCTGTCTCAATATAATTATTTTTCATGGTAAAACCTACTTTCTTCATCCTTTAAAATCGCAGTTCCAATCCCTTTGTTTGTAAAGATTTCCAACAACAGACAATGCGGGATTCTGCCGTCCAAAATATGCACTCTGGATACGCCGTTCTCAATCGCATCAATACAGTTTTGCAGCTTTGGAAGCATGCCTCCGCCGATGTAGCCCTCTTTCATAAGCGTTTCTGCCTGTTCTACCGTCAGCTCCGAAATCAACGTCTTAGGATCTTTAGGATCTTTGTAAACTCCCTCAATATCTGTCAAAAATGCAAGCTTCTCCGCCTCCATCGCACGCGCGATCGCACATGCCGCATCATCTGCATTGATGTTATAAGTCTCAAAATTATCATCCAGACCAACCGGACATACAATCGGCAAAAAGTCTTTTTCCAAAAGATCGTACAAAATCTCAGCGTTTACCTGTGTCACTTCCCCCACATATCCGATGTCTGCGCCGTCTGACAGTTTCTTTTCCACTTTCAACAATCCACCGTCTTTTCCGCTGATTCCGATTGCTCGAACCCCAAGAGACTCCACAAGTTGTACCAGACTTTTATTCACTTTTCCAAGAACCATCTCAGCAACTTCCATCGTATCGGCATCAGTCACACGCAGACCGTTGATAAACTGTGGCTTCATCCCTGCTTTTTCCACCCACTTGCTGATCTCTTTTCCACCACCGTGCACAATAATCGGCTTAAACCCAACAAGTTTTAATAAGGTTACATCCTCTATGACACGTCTTTTCAGGTCTTCATCCACCATGGCGCTTCCGCCATATTTTACGACAATAATTTTCCGGTTAAATCTCTGTATATATGGAAGCGCCTCGATCAGCACCTCCGCTTTACTTAAGAATTTTTGCATATTTGGACTCATCTTCGTTTTCCTCCCTTTATTAGCTTCTGTAATCTGCGTTAATTTCAATGTATCCGTGTGTCAGATCACATCCCCATGCCGTCGCTTTTGCATCACCCATCTTAACGTCAGCTGTTGCTGTCACAATCGGCTGTGATAAAATTTCAGTTGCCTTCTCCTCACTGTAATCTACAGCAGTTCCATTTTCTGCAATCTGAATCTTTCCTGCCGCACTCTCAAAAAACAAATCCACTTTCTCTGGATCAAATTGTGCTCCTGAGTATCCCATCGCACAGATAATACGACCCCAGTTCGCATCGTGTCCCGCAATCGCTGTCTTTGTCAGATTCGAGCATGCAATTGCTTTGCTTAATAAGACAGCCTGCTCCTTTGTCTGTGCTCCGACAACATTTACTTCGAATAATGCAGTCGCCCCTTCTCCATCTCCTGCAATCTTCTTTGCCAGATATTCATTAATCTCATGAAGCGCCTCTGCAAACACCTCGTATTCCTTCGTTCCTTCCACAATCTCTTCGTTTTCTGCCATTCCATTTGCTATGACAAGCACCGTATCGTTTGTAGATGTGTCTCCATCCACAGAAATCATGTTATAAGTATCGTCGACATCCTCACTCAATGCTTTTTGAAGCGCTGTTTTGGAAATCGCAGCATCTGTCGTGATAAAGCTCAGCATCGTACACATATTCGGGTGAATCATGCCGGAACCCTTCGCCATTCCGCCAATCGTGACTGTCTTGCCGCCAATCTCAATCTCCACTGCAATCTCTTTCTCACAGGTATCTGTCGTCATAATTGCTTTTGCAGCCTCTGTCCCGGCCTGAACAGTATCACTTTTCGCCTCTGCAAGCATTTTTACTCCTGCCTGGATGCGGTCAATTGGAAGCTGTTTTCCGATGACCCCTGTCGATCCAAGAAGAACACTGTCTGCCGAAATCCCCAACTCTTTCGCTGCCGCATCCGCAGTATCTTTGCAGTATCCGTATCCTTCTGCCCCTGTGCAGGCATTAGCAATCCCCGAATTCACAATGATCGCCTGTGCCGCTTTGCCTTCCTTTACAATTTTCTGATCCCATGTAACCGGCGCCGCTTTTGCCACATTCGTCGTAAATGTTCCTGCCGCCACACATGGCTCTTTGCTGAAAATGATCGCCATATCTGTACGTCCCTGATACTTGATATTTGCCTCGACACCTGCCGCCTCAAATCCTTTTGCTTTCGTCACTCCACCTTTTACAATCTTCATCATGCACATCTCCTTTTTATTTATTAAACGCAGTAATATTTGCTTCATTCAACGTAAATTCGTAATAATTTAAATCTTCCCGCTTCGTCCATCCGATTTCATTCCAAAATGCATTTCCAATATCGTTTTCCATAAACGCAATCAATGATACTTTATTAATCTTCTCTTCTTTTAATGCCTCCATCGCTTTCACTACCATACTCCGTCCGATTCCGTGCATCCGATACGCTTCGTCTACACATACATGATAGAGGCATCCCCTTCTTCCATCGTGTCCACACAGGATGCTTCCTACAATCTTTTCATCCTCCACTGCGACAATACTTGTTGTTGGATTCCGTTTCAAAAAACGTTCGACCCCTTCTTTCGAATCGTCAATACTCCGGATTCCAAACCCGTGAATCTTCATCCACAGTGCATAGACACCTTCATAATCTTCTATCGTCATTTGTCTAATCATGTTACCCTTCTCCTGACTGTTTTATGGAAACATCGGAACAAGCTCAAGTCCTGTCGTCTCCGGCAGTCCAAACATCAGATTCATATTCTGTACCGCCTGACCTGCCGCACCTTTTACAAGATTGTCCATCGCTCCCATCATAATGATTCTGTTCGTCCGCTCATCGATTTTAAAATTCACATCTACATAGTTGCTGCCCTCCACCCATTTTGTCTGCGGGCAGACATCTTTTTCCAATACACGCACAAATTTTTCTTTCTGATAATGCTTATCATAAATCGCCTTTACTTCCTCATAGGTCACTGTTTTCTTTAAGGCTGCATATGCCGTCACCAAAATTCCCCGATTCATCGGCACAAGATGTGGCGTAAAATTCAAAAGTATGTTCTCACCTGCGGCATAGCCAAGCTGTTCTTCAATCTCTGGTGTATGTCGGTGAACAGCCACCCCATACGCTTTGATATTTTCGTTGACTTCACAGTAAAGATTATCCACTTTCGCCCCTCTTCCGGCTCCAGAAGTTCCTGATTTTGCATCAATAATAACCGTGCTCATGTCAATCAGTCCTTCTTTTGCGAGCGGATAAACTGACAGCGTTGAGCATGTCGGATAACATCCCGGATTTGCCACAAGTCTTGCATGTTTTACCTCCTCACGGTTGATCTCACAAAGTCCATACACTGCCTCCTCGATAAACTGAGGACTTTTATGCTCGATCCCATACCATTTTTCATACGTCTCCACGTCCTTAATACGGAAATCTGCGCTCAGATCTATGACTTTTACTTTGGACAAAATTTCCTCATCGATCAGTGATGCACAAAGCCCCTGCGGTGTCGCCGTAAATATGACATCCACCTCATCTGCCAGCGCTTTCATGTTATCATCCATACAGACTGCATCAACAATCTGAAACATGTTCTGATACACTTCACAATACTTTTTATCAATATAACTCCTGGAGCCATACCACTTGATTTCTGCATGTTTATGTCCCATTAAAATACGGACAAGTTCTCCCCCCGCATAGCCGGTGGCACCAATAATTCCCACTTTGATCATACAACCAACATCCTTTCTGCCTTTTTTCTAATTTTAACACTTGCATCGCAAAATGCAACACAAACCTTTCTCACGTTACCAAAGTAACGTTTTACGATACATAAAAGAAATACTTGCATAAGTATACATCATTTTTGTATATTATGCAAGTATTTCTTTTCATTTTATCGAATCTGACCATCTCCGAAAATAATATATTTGGTTGTCGTAAGGGCATCCAATCCCATCGGACCTCTCGCATGAAGTTTCTGTGTACTGATTCCAATCTCGGCTCCAAACCCGAATTCAAATCCATCGGTAAATCTCGTCGAAGCATTCACATACACTGCCGCTGCATCTATCTCATCCTGAAATTTCAGTGCATTTCGATAATTCTCTGTAATAATAGATTCCGAATGCCCAGTATTATACGTATTGATATGGGTGATTGCTTCATCCATGGAAGAGACGACTTTCAGAGAAATCATCTTATCTAGATATTCCGTCCCCCAGTCATCGTCCGATGCTGTTGTAATTCTTTCGTCTATCGCCATCGAAGTTTGATCTCCTCGAATTGTAACCCCCTTTTGTGTCAGCCTGTCACAGATCATCGGAATGACCTGACACGCCACATCTTCATGGATTACCAACGACTCACATGCATTGCATACACCAAGGCGCTGTGTCTTGGCGTTGTCAATGATTTCCACTGCCATCTGAAGATCTGCAAACGCATCTACATATATATGACAGTTGCCCGTGCCTGTCTCAATAACCGGAACTGTACTGTTCTTTACAACGGTTTGGATCAATCCTGCTCCACCTCTCGGAATGAGCACATCAATATATGTGTTCATCCGCATCATCTCCTGTGCCACTGCACGATCCGTATTTTCAATCAGGATTACTGCATCTTCCTCAATCTGTGTGGCGTTAAGTGCTTTTCGAAGTACACTCACAATCGCCTTGTTGGAAAAAATACAATCACTGCCGCCTCTTAAAATCACAGCATTTCCTGATTTCAGGCACAGGCCAAATGCATCTGCTGTCACATTTGGTCTGGATTCATAGATGATTCCAATAACTCCCAGAGGCACTCTTTTCTTTCCGATGTGAAGTCCGTTCGGTCTCACTTTCATATCCGTCACTATTCCGATTGGATCTTCCAGATCCGCAATCTGTAACAGCCCATCTGCAATTCCTGCAATGCGTTCCCTGGTCAGCATCAATCGGTCTATAAGAGATTCCTTCATTCCTTTTTCTCTCGCATTCGCAATGTCTTTTTGATTCTCTTCCAGTAAAAATGCTGCTTGTTTCTTCAATTCTTTTGCTGCCTGTTTCAGCGCCTCGTTTCTTCTGTTCTGTCCCAGTAAGCCGATACTCCTGCTCGCCGCCTTGCTTCTCATTCCGATTTGTTCCATGTATTTCATATGATTTTCCTCCCGTTTTCCCTCTCTGCCATAAACAATGTTCCAATCTTTTTTCCTGCCATGATATCGTTGATTGCACAAATATTGGCTCCATTGGCAATAACCATATCTGCCCCGGACTTCGTCGCAACCTTCGCAGCTTCGATCTTCGTCGCCATTCCTCCTGTTCCCATAGCGCTTCCGGCTCCTTTTCCCATCCTCTCCAGTTTCTCATCAATATACCGCACCGTATGGACAAATCTGGCATTTGGATTCTTCCGAGGGTCATCTGTATAAAGTCCCTCGATATCCGACATCAGGATTAAAAGATCTGCCTCCACAAGTCTGGCAACATGAGCCGCCATTGTATCATTGTCTCCAAAATTTCCATACGTCTCTTCCTCCACAGAAATCGCATCATTTTCATTTACAATCGGAACGACGTTCATACGCAGCAGCTCCTCAAATGTATTTCTCGCATCCTGCCTGCACTCCTTACTCATAATGGATTCTTTTGTCAGCAACACCTGTGCCGTCAACTGATCATACTCTGCAAACAGTTTTTCATACATCATCATCATTCGTCCCTGTCCGACTGCTGCACACGCCTGCTTTATTGCACTTTCTTCTGGTCGTTCCCAGATTCCAAGCACCTGTCTGCCGATTCCAACTGCTCCAGACGATACAACAATCACTTCTTTTCCCTTATTTCTCAAATTGATTAAAATTCTCACAAATTTCTCAAGCTTTTCCAAATCAATGTTTCCCGTTTCCTTATGTGTGATCGTCGTTGTTCCCACTTTGATCACGATTCGTTTTTTGCTTTTTATTGTCTCTCTCTGTTCCATTTCACACACCTCTTGTTCTGCTTCTTTCTATGCCCTATGCCGTTTAAACGCAAAAACAGGATAGAAGTATACAACAAATACTTCTACCCTGAATATTCCTTGGCAGACACAGCATCTACTTCTCTACAACTACAATATTGAATTTATGCTTCGCTGAACACCCCGAGGGGATTGCACGGCACAAAAACAACACTGCGTGTAATAGGCAGCTTTCGATTAGATCTTTTTATGAAATTATAAGTTACATGATACTGTCTTTCTTCCATAACTCATTCTCCAACCTTTTCTGTGTGATATTTTT
>ENA-OQIF01000236-OQIF01000236.1-human-gut-metagenome-genome-assembly--contig:-NODE-236-length-27529-cov-4.408948_pt1 | contig 27529 bp, 22 predicted proteins | sample MGYA00242574_ERZ504738 | MGnify/ENA primary metagenome ERZ504738 (study PRJEB26092, sample SAMD00036437) | human gut metagenome | host: Homo sapiens | study: EMG produced TPA metagenomics assembly of...
TAAATAAAAATAAAAAATTCTTCCTAAAACATGAGCAGTGCTCTGTGCCGAAAGGCATGGGGCACTGTTTTATGGTACGGGAAATTTGGCTTTGGCGGAAGATGTTTGAATAAAATATTCGCTGGCAGAACAGTTCTTGTTACCGTTCACACCATTCCCCACCTATCCATGCGCAATCGTCGTGCTTGCGCACTCCAGTTCTGGACAGATTTACAGAAAATTTTTAGTATGCTACAATAAAAATTAACAGCTAGAAAAACAAGAAAGATACTTGGGAGGAACTGACATGGAAAAGTGGTTTGTGTCCATGAAGAAAGCGGATTTTACGCAGATTGCGGAAAAATATCATATTTCCCCGATCATCGCGCGCCTGATCCGAAACAGGGATATTTTAGGCGATCAGAATATTGACTATTATTTAAATGGAACGATTGCAGATCTGCACGATGGGATGCTGATGAAAAATATGGATACGGCAGTGGAGATTCTGGAGGAAAAAATCCGGGAAGGCGAAAAAATCCGTGTGATCGGAGATTATGATATCGACGGAGTCAATGCGACGTATATTTTGAAAACAGGATTAGAAAGTCTGGGAGCTTTGGTGGATACGGATATTCCGGATCGGATGAAGGATGGATACGGCCTCAATCAGATGCTCATTGACAGGGCATTGGAGGACGGTGTAGATACGATCATTACCTGTGACAATGGGATCGCAGCCGCTTCAGAGATTGCTTACGGGAAAGCGCAGGGGATGACGATCATTGTGACAGATCACCATGAAGTACCTTATCTAGAAGCAGGAGGAGAGAAAGAATATCTGATTCCCGATGCAGATGCAGTGGTCAACCCGCATTTACCGGGAGATCCTTATCCGTTTAAAGGTCTGTGCGGTGCGGCAGTTGTGTATAAAGTGGTGGAAGCGTTATATAATGTCATGGGGCAGGATGCAGATGATGTAGATTTTCTGATGGAAAATGTGGCGATTGCGACCGTGGGGGATGTGATGGATCTGGTGGATGAGAACCGGATTTTTGTAAAACAGGGGCTGGAAATGCTGAAACGCACGCAAAATGAAGGTCTGAAAGCATTGATGGAATGCACGCAGGTACCGATAGAGAGATTGTCTGCCTATCACATCGGATTTGTCATCGGACCATGTATCAATGCGAGCGGGCGACTGGATACGGCAAAGCGGGCATTGGAGCTCCTTGAGGTGAAGAACAGAAGAGAAGCTGTCATGATGGCAGAAGATTTAAAAGCATTGAATGACAGCCGTAAGGAAATGACAGAAAAAGGGGTAGAGCAGGCAGTTGAACAGATCGAGACAACGGATTTGAAAGAGGATCGAGTACTGGTCGTGTATCTGCAGGACTGTCATGAGAGTATTGCGGGGATCATTGCCGGAAGACTGAAAGAAAAATATTATAAGCCGGTGTTTGTTCTGACGCAGGGAGAACATGGCGTCAAAGGGTCGGGGCGTTCCATTGAAAGCTACCATATGTTTGAGGAAATGTGCAAATGCAGGGCGTTATTCACAAAATTCGGAGGCCATAAGCTGGCGGCAGGGCTATCTCTGGAAGAGGAGAATGTGGAACGTTTCCGCAGAACGATCAATGAACTCTGTGAGCTGACCAGTCAGGATCTGATGCCGAAGGTATCCATTGACATGCAGCTTCCTCTTGCGTATGTAACAGAAGAGCTGATTGAAGAACTGGAACTTCTGGAGCCTTTCGGGAAAGGAAATACAAAGCCGTTGTTTGCGGAAAAAAACTTAAAAGTACAGAATCTCCGTGTGATCGGGAAGAATCAGAATGTCCTGAAATTTCAGGTTCTGGATCGAAATGGACGGAAAATGGAGGCGATCTATTTCGGAGAGGTACAGGAGTGTATGGAGTATCTGCAGGGAAAAGAAGAGGTGGCGCTGACATTTTATCCGTCGGTCAATGAATACAGAGGAAACAAAAGCATACAGATTACAGTGGTAAATTATCAATAATGATGATATACTAATCCATATGGAATTTTACGATAAAAAGAAAAGGGGGATTTGATATGGCAGGTACGCTGGAATATGAACTTCTGAATAAAAATCTGGAAATGGTGGATGGCCATGCCGTGAAAGCACCTGAAGATTATCAAAACCCTGAGCAGTTATATGAAGCGTTGATTGCAAGGGTAAGAAAGTATCATCCATCCGCAGATATTTCTCTCATCGAGAAGGCGTATAAGCTTTCCAGAGAGGCACATAAAGAGCAGGTCCGCAAGTCCGGAGAGCCTTATATCATTCATCCGCTCTGGGTGGGGATCATTCTGGCGGATCTGGAGATGGATAAGGAGACGATCGTGGCAGGAATGCTCCATGATACGGTTGAAGATACAGAGATGACAGTGGAGGATATTACAAGAGAGTTTGGCGAAGAGGTAGCGCTGCTTGTAGATGGAGTCACAAAGCTGGGTCAGTTGTCTTATTCTAAGGATAAATTGGAAGTGCAGGCAGAAAACCTGCGCAAGATGTTTCTTGCCATGGCAAAAGATATCCGTGTGATCATTATCAAGCTGGCAGACCGCCTGCACAATATGAGAACGCTGGAGTTTATGGTTCCGGCAAAACAGAAGGAAAAAGCCAGAGAGACGATGGATATCTACGCTCCGATCGCGCAGAGGCTGGGTATTTCCAAAATCAAGACAGAGCTGGATGATCTTTCTTTAAAATATTATCAGCCGGAAGTGTATTTCCAGCTGGTAAAGGATTTAAATGAGAGAAAGACAGAGCGGGAAGAGTTTGTGCAGCAGATCGTGGCAGAGGTCTCTCACCATATGGAGAATGCCCATATTCAGGCAAAGGTATATGGAAGAGTGAAGCATTTCTTCAGTATTTACAAAAAGATGGTCAATCAGAATAAGACTCTGGATCAGGTGTATGATCTGTTTGCCGTGCGCATTATCGTAGATTCGGTCAAAGACTGTTATGCGGCGTTGGGTGTGATCCATGAGATGTATACACCGATTCCGGGGCGATTCAAAGACTATATCGCCATGCCGAAAGCGAATATGTACCAGTCTTTGCATACGACTCTGATGGGGCCGGCAGGACAGCCGTTTGAAATTCAGATCCGTACAGAGGAGATGCACAAGACGGCAGAGTACGGTATTGCGGCCCATTGGAAATATAAGGAGAGCGGCGGTTCGGCTAAGAATAATAAGAGCCGTGAGGAAGAAAAGTTAAGCTGGCTTCGGCAGATTCTGGAGTGGCAGAGGGATATGTCGGACAACAGAGAGTTTTTGAGTCTCTTAAAAGGCGATCTGGATCTGTTTGCAGAAGATGTGTACTGTTTCACTCCGAACGGAGATGTGAAGAACCTGCCGAACGGTTCTACTCCGGTGGATTTTGCCTATGCAATCCACAGTGCAGTGGGCAACAAGATGGTAGGTGCACGTGTCAACGGCAAGCTGGTCAATATTGATTACAAAATCCAGAACGGAGACCGTATTGAGATTCTGACATCTCAGAATTCCAAAGGTCCGAGCCGGGACTGGCTGAGCATCGTAAAGAGCACACAGGCAAAGAATAAGATCAATCAGTGGTTTAAGCATGAGTTTAAAGAAGAGAATATTATTCGAGGAAAAGAGCTGATTGCCGCATACTTTAAATCCAAGTCGATCGCACAGGCGGATATCATGAAGCCAAAATATCTGCAGATCGTCCAGAGAAAGTATGGATTCCGGGATTGGGATGCAGTTCTGGCAGCAATCGGACACGGTGGACTAAAGGAAGGTCAGGTAGTCAACCGTCTGGTAGAAGAGTATGGAAAAGATCACAAAAAAGAGATTACGGATGCGACGATCCTGGAGAAGATTTCTGAGGCAAACAATCAGAAGGTGCATATTGCAAAATCAAAGAGCGGGATCGTGGTTAAGGGAATCGATGACATGGCGGTGCGCTTCTCCAAGTGCTGCAATCCGGTTCCGGGTGATGAAATCGTAGGATTTGTGACCAGAGGAAGAGGTATGACGATCCACCGTACAGATTGTGTGAATATGCTGCATCTGTCTGCTGTGGAGCGGGAGCGTCTGATCGATGCAGAGTGGGAGAATAATGCAGAGACGGAAGGCGGAGGTCAGTATCTGGCAGAGTTGAAGATGTATGCAAACGACAGGCAGGGACTGCTTCTGGATGTAACAAAGGTATTTACAGAAGAAAAGATCGATGTCAGATCTATGAATACACGAACCAGCAAAAAAGGAACTGCTACACTGGAAATGGGATTTATTGTAAAGGGCAGAGAACAGCTGAATCTTATCATAAAAAAACTGCGCAATGTAGAAGGAGTTCTGGATATTGAACGGACAGCGGGGTAGAGAAAAATGAGAATCAAAAAATTTGTGATCGGAATGGTCGGCACCAACTGTTATGTGGTGTACAATGAAAATACAAAAGAATGTTTTGTTGTGGATCCGGCGGCACCATCTGCGCCGCTTGTCGAATTTATCCAGACAGAAGGTCTTCAGTTGCAGGGAATTCTCCTGACACATGGTCATTTTGATCATATTATGGGAATTGACACACTGCGCAGGGAATGGTCAGTTCCTGTCTATGCCAGTGCACTGGAGCAGAAGGTTCTGACAGATGCCAATGTGAATCTGTCTGTTGCATATGGAGCGGGCTATGTGTTTGCGGACGCCAAGTTTCTGGAAGATGGGGCATCTCTCGCACTTGCAGGATATCAGATCCGTATGATCTCCACTCCGGGGCATACGGCGGGAGGATGCTGTTATTATATAGAAGAAGAGGAGGTTCTTTTCAGCGGAGATACACTGTTTGCAGGCTCTGTTGGAAGAACAGATTTTCCGACAGGCAGTATGAGTACACTGGTGCGTTCGGTAAAAGAGCGATTGCTGAGCCTTCCGGAAGATACACAGGTGTATCCGGGACATATGGAGGCAACAACGATCGGATTTGAAAAGGAGAATAATCCGTTTTTGTAAGAAAACGGAAGAGAAATATGATGATACAGATCAGCAGTAAAGATACGTTATATATGTATAATTTATATCATATTGTGAAGGCTTTTTTCCCGAATGAGGAGATCAGCCAGAATCTGGACGAAAAGCAGGAATCTCTGGTTTCAGTGAAACTGGAAGAGAATTCTTGCTTTTATGTTCCTGTTTCAGAAATTGCAGACTGTCCGGACCGCCAGGATGGAAAGAAGAAGGTGACAAAGATTGTCTATGACTGGCTGTCAAAAGTGACCGGACGGATACTTGCCTGGGGGATGCTGACAGGTGTCAGACCGACAAAGCTGGCTATGCAGAAACTGGAAGCCGGTATGAGCCGAAAAGAAGTCTGCACATTTTTAGAGCAGGAGTACGGAGTCAGTCACCAGAAGGCAGAACTTGGCATTGCGATTGCAGAGCGGGAAAAAGAGCTGCTTGGCAGACTGGACTATGAGCAGGGATTCAGTCTCTATGTAGGGATTCCGTTTTGTCCAAGCATCTGTTCGTACTGTTCTTTCAGTTCGTCCCCTCTGGCGGAGTGGAAAGACCGGGTAGATGATTATTTAAAGGCGCTCTGTCAGGAAATCCGGGCACTGGGAGAGCGGGCAGAAGAAAGAAAGCTTAATACGATCTATATCGGAGGAGGGACTCCGACAACACTGGAGGCAGAGCAACTTTTTGAGCTTTTGGATACGATACAGAAGTCGTTTTCATTTGAGTATCTGCAGGAGTTTACGATCGAGGCGGGAAGAACGGACAGCATTACAAGAGAAAAGCTGGAAGTGATGCGAAGATTTCCGGTGACCAGGATTTCTGTCAATCCCCAGACCATGCAGCAGAAAACGCTGGATCTGGTGGGAAGAAAGCATACCGTTCAGGATGTAAAAGACATTTTCCATGCAGCCAGAGAGCTTGGATTTGACAATATCAACATGGATCTGATCGCAGGACTTCCGGGAGAGACGGCGGAGGATATGAGGGATACGCTTTGTCAGATTGAAGAGCTTTTGCCGGACAGTCTGACGGTTCATGCGCTGGCGATCAAGCGGGCGGCGAAGTTCGGCCAGGAGCAGCGCAAGATTGATCTGCATTCTGAGATCGAACAGATGGTAGAAGAGAGTGCCAGGGCGGCAGAACGCATGGGACTTGTGCCGTATTATCTGTACCGGCAGAAAAATATTGCGGGAAATTTTGAAAATGTTGGATATGCAAAGGTTGACAAAGCCGGAATATACAATATACTTATTATGGAAGAAAAACAGACGATCCTTGCAGCCGGGGCAGGTGCCTCCACAAAGATCGTGCTTCCGGAGAAGATCCGTCTGGACAATGGACGGGAGACGAATCTGATCCGCATAGAAAATGTGAAAAATATTACGGAGTATGAAAGCCGTATTGATGAGATGATAGAGAGAAAAGGAGAATGGTTATGGCGCTGAAAAAGAAACCGGTAACCGGAATGAAAGATATGATGCCGGCGGAGATGGAGATCCGCGATTATGTGATCGGACAGATCAAAGAGACATACCGCGCATTTGGGTTCTCATCCATTGAGACTCCATGTGTAGAGCACATTGAAAATCTCTGCAGCAAACAGGGCGGAGACAATGAAAAACTGATCTTCAAGATTTTAAAAAGAGGAGAAAAGCTGAAGATCGAAGAAGCAAAAGAAGAAAAAGATGTTGTGGACGGAGGACTTCGTTACGATCTGACAGTACCGCTGTCCAGATACTATGCGAACAATGCAAATGAACTGCCGTCTCCGTTTAAAGCACTTCAGATGGGAAATGTCTGGAGAGCGGACAGACCGCAGAGAGGACGATTCCGTCAGTTTATGCAGTGTGATATCGATATTCTGGGAGAGCCAGGTAATCTGGCAGAGATCGAGCTGATCCTGGCAACGACGACGCTGCTTGGAAAACTGGATTTTAAAAACTTTACGATCCGTATCAATGACAGAAGAATCTTAAAAGCAATGGCAGCATACAGCGGATTTGCAGAGAGTGATTATGAAAATGTATTCATCATCCTGGACAAGATGGACAAGATCGGTCTGGATGGTGTGGCAGCAGAATTAGAGGAAAACGGATATGCAAAAGGGTCTGTGGAAAAATATTTGCAGTTATTCAAAGAGATTACGAATGACGTGGAAGGCGTACGTTACTGTAAAGAAAAACTGGAAGGCTTTCTTGCGGATGACGCGGCGGCTTCGCTCGAGATGATTATTACAAGTGTGGAAAGTGCAAAGGAAGCGGATTTTTGCATGAAATTTGATCCGACACTGGTTCGGGGAATGTCTTACTATACAGGGACGATCTTTGAGATTTCTATGGACGAGTTCGGCGGTTCGGTAGGCGGCGGTGGACGTTATGATGAAATGATCGGAAAATTCACCGGACAGAATACACCGGCAGTCGGATTTTCCATCGGATTTGAACGGATTGTCATGCTGCTTTTAGAACGAGGATATCAGGTACCGACAGCCGCACAGAAGAAAGCATTTCTGATCGACAAGAAGATGCCGAAGGAAGGCATGCTCAAGATCCTAAATCTGGCAAAAGCAGAGCGCGCACTTGGAAAACAGGTGATGATCGTCAACATGAAGAAAAATAAAAAGTTCCAGAAAGAACAGCTGATGGAACAGGGATATACAGAGATTGTAGACTGCTATGCTGACAATGTGGAGCAGTTGTAGAGAAGAAGGGAGAAACAGAGAAATGGCAGAATCAATGCAGGGACTCAAAAGAACACACCGATGCGGGGAACTGTCCAGTGCAAACATTGGAGAGAAAGTAACCGTCATGGGATGGGTACAGAAGAACAGAAATAAAGGCGGAATCGTATTTATGGATCTGCGTGACCGCTCCGGAATCCTTCAGATCGTATTTGAGGGAGAAGAACAGGCAGAGCTGATGGAAAAAGCTTCAAAATTAAGAAGTGAGTTTGTAGTTGCAGTTGTAGGAAATGTGGAGAAGAGAAGCGGTGCAGTCAATGAAAACCTGGCAACAGGAGAGATTGAAGTGCGTGCTGAAGAACTTCGCATCCTCTCAGAATCCGAGGTACCGCCGTTCCAGGTGGAAGAAAACAGCAAGACAAAGGAAGAGCTTCGTCTGAAATATCGTTATCTGGATTTAAGAAGACCGGATCTTCAGAGAAACCTGCGTATGAGAAGTCAGGTCACAACACTGGCACGTCAGTTTTTCGCAGAAGAAGGCTTCCTTGAGATCGAGACCCCGATCCTCGGAAAGACAACACCGGAAGGGGCAAGAGATTATCTGGTGCCTAGCCGTGTACATCCGGGAAGTTTTTACGGACTTCCACAGTCACCACAGCTTTACAAACAGCTTCTGATGTGTTCCGGATGTGACCGCTATATCCAGATCGCAAAATGTTTCCGTGACGAGGATCTTCGTGCAGACAGACAGCCGGAGTTTACCCAGATCGATATGGAGCTTTCCTTTGTGGATGTAGATGACGTGATCGAAGTCAACGAGCGTTTCCTTGCAAAACTGTTCAAGGAAGTTCTGGATGTGGATGTACAGCTTCCGATCCAGAGAATGACATGGCAGGAAGCGATGGACCGCTACGGTTCTGACAAACCGGATACCCGTTTCGGTATGGAACTGGTGAATGTGACAGAGACTGTGAAAGACAGTGAATTTGTTGTGTTCAAAGGGGCGATTGAGAACGGAGGAACAGTCCGTGGTATCAACGCAAAAGGACAGGGAGCAATGCCGCGTAAGAAGATTGACAAGCTGGTGGCATTTGCAAAAGATTTCGGTGCCAAGGGACTTGCTTATATTGCAATTCAGGAAGATGGAACCGTGAAATCCTCTTTCTCCAAATTTATGACAGAAGAAGAGATGAACAATCTGATTGCAGCAATGAACGGAGAAGCAGGAGATTTACTGCTCTTTGCGGCAGACAAGAACAAAGTTGTATGGGATGTTCTTGGAAATTTACGTCTGGAACTGGCAAAACAGATGGAACTTCTGGACAAGAATCAGTACAATTTCCTGTGGGTTACAGAATTCCCGCTGCTTGAGTGGAGCGATGAGCAGAATCGTTATCTGGCAATGCATCACCCATTCACGATGCCGATGGAAGAAGATCTGCAGTATATTGATTCCGAGCCGGGCAGAGTCCGTGCAAAAGCGTACGATATCGTCTTAAATGGAAATGAGATCGGTGGAGGAAGTGTAAGAATCTTCCAGAACGACGTACAGGAGAAGATGTTTGAGGTGCTTGGATTTACAAAAGAGCAGGCATATGAGCAGTTTGGCTTCCTTCTGGATGCATTCAAATACGGAGTACCGCCTCACGCAGGACTGGCATATGGTCTGGACAGAATGGTCATGCTGATGGCAAAAGAAGACAGTATCCGTGATGTGATGGCATTCCCGAAGATCAAAGACGCATCCTGCCTGATGACACAGGCTCCAAGTATGGCAGACAATAAACAGTTGGAAGAACTGGGACTGAAGTTGGATGTAAAAGATGTAAAAACAGAAGAATAATGTGAAGAAGTGTGCATTTTTTGAAAAATGGTGCATACAGAACGTGAATTATGGAGAGCTCTCAACTACACAAGTAGTAAGAGCTCTTTTTGTATTGCTTTTGATTTATCAAAGGAAACGGAGAGGGAACTCAAGCAGGGATTGAACTGGAAGTGGAAGAAATGCCGGGTTTTGAAAATATAAAAAAGACTGTAAATCTTTCGATCTACAGTCTCTTAAGAGCGATAGACGGGGTTCGAACCCGCGACCCCGACCTTGGCAAGGTCGTGCTCTACCAGCTGAGCCACTATCGCGTTTGTTTTGTGTTCCCCTCGGAACAATATATACTATACTACAGGAGTTCTTATCTGTCAACAACTTTTTGAAAAAATTAATTTTTTGAAATTCTAATTGTATGTTCAAATCGTACTGTTTACACCAATCCCTGCCTGTATATTACAATATTCAAAAAGAGAATTATTCTCATCGACTTTTTTGCTATGATGTGTTAAAATCGAAAAGAATCATTCTTCAGTCCAAAAGAGGAGAATGAAATAGAGATCAAAAGGGATAAGGGAGCTAAGGAACAGGAGGAAAAGGTATGATGGCAGCAGCGATAGGAATGATAATTGTAGCATTGGCGCTTCTGATTTTTTGTGTTGCGGTAATGTGGAAAGTATTTTGTAAAGCAGGAGAACCCGGATGGGCGTCATTGATCCCGTTTTATAATTTGTATGTAATGACCAGGATAACCTGGGGGAGAGGATGGCTGTTTATTTTTGGATTCCTGCCGCTGGGGAATCTGATATTTGCAATTTTTACAATGATAAAACTGGCAAAAGTGTTTGGAAAGAAGGGTGGATTTGCCTGTGGGCTGATTTTCTTAAGTATTGTCTTTCTTCCAATCCTTGCGTTTGGAAAGGCAGAGTATACAGGTCCGGATCGGGAGAAAAGTACAGGAGCGATCATAGCCAGTGCGATCACTGGCGGAATCGGTATCATTCTGTTGGTACTTGAAGTGATAGCAGTTGTCGCACTGGGCCTGTTTGCAGTTTCAGATCTGACAGTACAACAGACACAGGATGCGGTGATTTCACAAGAAGTTCCGGAGGAAACACAGGAAGAACCAGATGTGAAAGAAGAGGAGGGCGTTCAGAGAGAATATGAGGGCACTCCGATTGAAGGATATGAGGATTTTGAGACAGTATCCCTGGATGGTTATCAATGGGTTACGGATGTCACATTGTTCAAGGCTGGGGAGAATACAGTTACGGAGTCCACAGCAACTTCCGCAAAAGATGGAATTGAGCTGAAAGCAGGTTTTACACTTCTGGCTGCGGATGAAACGATTGAGCAGAGAATTTCGGCAGAAGTGGAAAATATCCGAAAGACATTGGAAAGTCAGGCGGGAATCTATACGGATATTACTGTAGGTGAGATGGTAGCAGAAGACGGATTCGTGATGCAGCAGCTGATCTGCAATCAGATCGGGGCAGATGGAGTGGCTTATCCGTGTACTGAGATCATACAGGTTCAGTTGATGGAGGACCGGGAAATTCTGGTGAGCAGTGTATCTTTGAATACTTCTCAGGCAACAGAAAACACAGAGCGATTGTTTACACAGGCCTGTGAATTATATGGTATTGCCTTTCAATAAGGTCAGCTATAGATAGAAGCGGACAGAAGAATGTCCGCTTTACTTTTCGAAAAGATTTTGTTACTCTATAGAAACAGAAGTCTGTAGATGGAGCAAAGAAAAACAGTGGATTCAAAAACAGAGGTGAAGAGTATGGAAAATAAAAAGATCAAAGTGGCATTGCTGGGACTTGGAACAGTTGGAGGCGGAGTGTACAAATTGATCCAGAGGAGATCAGAAAGTATGATACACACAGTTGGCGCCGAGCTGGAAGTGGAAAAGATCCTGGTACACAGTCTGCATAAAAAAAGAGAAGGTGTGGATACAGAGCTTCTCACAACGGACTGGAAATCGATTGTAAACGATCCGGAGATTCAGATTGTGATCGAAGTGATGGGCGGGATCGAACCGGCAAAGTCCATGATCGAGGAAGCACTTGGAGCCGGAAAGCATGTGGTGACAGCCAATAAAGATCTGATGGCAGAACACGGAGGAGAGCTTTTGGACCTTGCGGCGGCACATGGCTGTGATCTGCTGTTTGAGGCATCGGTGGCAGGCGCCATTCCGATCATCCGTCCGCTCAAACAGTGTCTTGCCGGAAATGAGATCTCAGAAGTGATGGGGATCGTGAACGGAACGACAAACTATATTTTAACCAAGATGTTTGAAGAAAACATGAGTTTTGAAGCTGCACTTGCAAAAGCAACAGAGCTGGGATATGCAGAGGCAGATCCGACAGCGGATGTGGAAGGACTGGATGCCGGAAGAAAGGCCGCGATCCTTTCCTCCATTGCCTTTCATTCCAGAGTACAGTTTAAAGATGTTTATACAGAAGGAATCACAAAGATCACAGCAGAAGATATTGCCTATGCAAAAGAGTTTGACTGTGTGATCAAGCTGCTTGCAGTTGCGCACAATACGGACAAAGGGATTGAAGTGGGAGTGTATCCGGTGCTGCTTGGAAAAGAGCATCCCCTGTCGTCCGTGCGGGATTCGTTCAATGCTGTTTTTGTGCACGGAGATGCTGTGGATGATGCGATGTTTTACGGAAGAGGTGCCGGGGAGATGCCGACGGCAAGTGCTGTTGTCGGTGATGTGATTGATGTTGCCAGAAACCTGCAGTTTGGATGCAACGGAAGAATCAGCTGTACCTGCTATCAGGATCTGCCGGTGAAGCCGTTTGATGAAGTGAAAAATAAATTTTTCCTCAGAATGCAGGTGAAAAACGAACCGGGAGTTCTGGCGAAAGTGGCAAGTGTATTTGGCGGTCATAAGGTAAGTATCCGCAGAGTTGTGCAGAAGCATGTACAGGAAGAAGCGGCTGAACTGGTCATCAGTACAGAAAAAGTGAAAGAGTATCATATTAAGGATGCGCTGAGAGAGCTGCAGAAAATGGACAGCATTTCTGAAATCAGCAGTATGATCAGAGAATATTAGAAGGAGAAGATAAGATTGAGTTACGCAGATAAAGTATTTATAGAGATGTGCAGAGACATTATTGACAACGGAACGAGTACAGAGGGAGAAAAGGTACGCCCGGTATGGGAGGATGGAACCTCTGCGTACACCATCAAAAAATTTGGCGTTGTGAACCGTTATGACCTCTCAAAAGAGTTTCCGGCACTGACTCTGCGAAGGACAGGGATCAAGAGCTGTGTGGATGAGATGCTGTGGATCTGGCAGAAAAAGTCCAACAACATTCATGACTTAAACAGTCACATCTGGGACAGTTGGGCAGATGAGGACGGTTCCATCGGAAAAGCCTACGGCTATCAGATGCAGGTAAAGCATCAGTATAAAGAGGGAATGATGGATCAGGTCGATCGTGTGATCTATGATCTGAAGAACAATCCTTACAGCCGCCGGATCATGACGAATATCTATGTGCATCAGGATCTTCATGAGATGAATCTGTATCCGTGTGCATACAGCATGACATTTAATGTGACAAAAGAAAAGGACAGTGACAAACTGACATTAAATGGAATCCTGAATCAACGTTCTCAGGATGTACTGGCAGCAAATAACTGGAATGTGTGTCAGTATGCGGTGCTGCTTCATATGCTGGCACAGGTGTGTGATATGAAGGTCGGAGAGTTTGTTCATGTGATCGCAGATGCGCATATTTATGACAGACATATCCCGATGATCGAGGAACTGATCAAAAGAGAACCGCTTCCGGCACCGAAATTCTGGCTGAATCCAGAGGTAAAGGATTTCTATGAATTTACACCGGATGATGTACGGCTGGATGGATATGAGACACATCCTCAGATCAAGAATATTCCAATCGCGGTATAGGAGTTGTGCAAAAAAAGGAGGAAATGAATATGAACGCAATTGTAGCAGCCGATAAAAACTGGGCAATCGGATATAAAAACAAACTTCTGGTCAGCATTCCGGCAGATATGAAGTTTTTCCGTCAGATGACAGGTGGAAAGGTAGTTGTGATGGGAAGAAAGACGCTGGAAAGCTTTCCGAACGGTCTGCCGCTGAAGAACCGCACCAATATTGTGCTGACAGGGAATCCCAATTATCATGTGAAAGATGCAGTGATCGTGCATACAACAGAAGAATTGCTGGAAGAACTGAAAAAATACGATGAGGAAGAAATCTTTGTGATCGGCGGAGAAAGTATTTACCGGATGATGCTTCCTTATTGCAGCAAAGTATATGTAACAAAGATCGACCATGCATATCAGGCAGATACGTATTTCCCGAATCTGGATCAGCTGGAAGACTGGGAAATGACAGAAGTCAGTGAAGAGCATACTTGTTTTGATCTGGAGTATGTATTTTCGACTTACGAGCGCCGACAGTGAAGGCAGGCATATCATGAAATTTAGAAAAACATACAAGAGAAAACAGGCGGCAGTGCTGCTGAGTGTGTTTCTTTTGGTGACAAGTGTGGCCGGATGTCAGAGAGTGGGGGCTGTGAAAGAGACCGGCGAAGAGAAAGTAAATGTCGTGACAACCATTTTTCCACAGTATGATTTTGTACGTCAGATCGCAGGGGATAATGTAGAAGTATCGATGCTTTTAAAGCCGGGAGAAGAGACACACTCCTATGAGCCGACACCGCAGGACATTCTGAAGATCCAGAATTGTGATCTGTTTATTTATGTGGGCGGTGAGAACGATGAATGGGTGGAGGATATTCTGGACTCCATCGATACAGAACATATCAGACTGCTTCGCCTGATCGACTGCGTGGATACGGTAAATGAAGAACACGTAGAAGGGATGAAAGAAGAACGTGGTCATGAACATGAAGAAGAGGAAGAGCACGAGCATGAGCACGGGGAAGAGGAGCACGAAACACATGAGACGCTGACCCCGGATGAACATGTATGGACGTCTCCAAAGAATGCCATTGCAATTGTGGAGCAGATTGCAGATGTTCTGGGTGAGCTGGATCCGGAGCAGACGGCAGTTTATGAAGAGAACGAAAAAGCGTATGTGAGTCTTTTAGAAGAGCTGGATGATGAGTTTCGTGAGGTGGTAAGTTCGGCCAAACGCGATGTGCTGCTTTTTGGAGACCGTTTTCCGTTCCGGTATTTTGCAGATGAATACGGTCTGAAATACTATGCGGCATTTCCGGGCTGCGCATCCGATACGGAGCCAAGTGCGGCAACGATGGCATTTCTGATCAACAAAGCAAAGGAGACAGATTCCGGTGATCTTAAAGATGGAGCTGAGTAATGAGAATATTGCAAATGCCATTGCCGAGACGACACATGCGAAAGTGAAGACGTTTTACAGTTGTCATAATCTGACTGCAAAGGATTTGCAGACGGGGAGACTTATCTGAGCATGATGAAAAAGAATGTAGAAACATTAAGGAGGCTTTGAACTGATGGCATTGATAAAATGTGATGGAATTTCGATCGCATATGAGGGACAGACGGTTGTTCGGGATCTGTCTTTTTGGATCGAGCAGGGAGATTATCTCTGCATTGTGGGAGAGAATGGTTCCGGAAAGAGTACGCTGGTAAAAAGTCTTCTTGGATTAAAACCGCCCTTTAAAGGGCAGATTCTGCTGGGAGACGGATTGAAGCAAGACGAAATCGGGTATCTTCCCCAGCAGACGGTCGTGCAGAAAGATTTTCCGGCAAGCGTCTATGAGGTGGTACTTTCCGGCAGACTCAACAGCAGAGGCTGGCGGCCGTTTTACAGTGCAGCGGATAAGAAGGCAGCCAGAGAGAATATGGAGCTTTTAGGAATCCGGGAAATGGAACACCAGTGCTTCCGGGATCTTTCCGGCGGACAGAAACAGAGGGTGCTGCTGGCGAGAGCGCTGTGTGCCACAAAGAAGCTCCTGTTGTTAGACGAGCCCGTGACAGGACTGGATCCGCTGGTGACTGCAGAGTTTTACCAGTTGATTGAAAAAATCAATAAGGAGGCTAAAATTGCAGTTGTCATGGTGTCTCATGATATCGAAAGTACGATACAGTATGCAAGCCATATCCTGCATTTGCAGGAGAGCGCCCTGTTTTACGGAACTGCGCAGGAATATCAAAACAGTGCAGTCGGCAAGAGATTTCTGGGAGGTGAGGGAAATGCTTGATACATTTATGGAAATGATGTCCTATCCATTTATGGTACGGGCGTTTCTGGTGGGTTCCCTGGTGGCATTGTGTTCGGCACTTCTGGGAGTCAGTCTGGTACTGAAACGCTATTCGATGATCGGAGACGGGCTTTCTCATGTTGGATTCGGGGCACTGGCCATCGCGGCTGCGCTGAACATGGCGCCTTTGGCGGTTGCAATTCCGGTGGTCGTGGTGGCTGCGGTTCTGCTTCTTCGCATCAGCGGCAGCAGCAAGATCAAAGGAGATGCGGCAATTGCACTGATTTCTACGGGAGCACTGGCGATCGGGATTATGGTGATTTCGATGACGACAGGAATGAACACTGATGTTTATAACTATATGTTCGGAAGTATCCTTGCCATGAGTGGTGAGGATGTGCAGTTCAGTATTCTTCTGTCGGTTGCGGTGCTGATCTTATATCTGTTTTTCTATAATAAGATTTTTGCGATCACCTTTGATGAGACTTTCGCCCGGGCAACAGGAGTCCGTGCAAATCTGTATAATACTCTGATTGCGGTGTTGACGGCAGTTACGATCGTGTTGGGAATGCGGATGATGGGAGCACTTCTGATCTCCAGTCTGATTATTTTTCCGGCGCTGACTTCCATGCGGGTGTTTAAGACCTTTAAGGGTGTGATTCTGAATTCAGCGATTCTATCGGTTGTATGCCTGATTCTGGGAGTGACGATTTCCTATGTGTATGCAACACCGGCAGGTGCGAGTGTAGTTGTGGTCAATATGGCAATGCTGGCTGTCTACAGTGTGATCGGAGCCCTGAAAAACAGAAACAACGGGAAGTAAATGCGAATTGGATTAAAAAAGATCAAGAAAAGGAAATTGACAAAGATAAAAATACACCGTATAATGAGGATAAATTTCAGCAGCGAAAGCCTCTGAAATTCAGTGTATGAGGAATTTTATTCGCCCTGAGCTTTTTGACAGCTTGGGGCGTTTTGCATAAGGAGGGTGTGAAAGGTGAGGCAGATTTCAGGAAACAAATTATTTGTAAAAGCATTAAAAGAAGAAGACGTAGAAGTATTGTTCGGATATCCGGGCGCGTGTACGATCGATATCAGCGATGAGCTGTATAAGCAGAGCGGGATTGATGTGATCCTTCCGAGACACGAGCAGGCACTGGTGCATGAAGCGGATGCGTATGCGAGGACAACGGGGAAAGTCGGCGTCTGTCTGGTGACCAGCGGACCGGGAGCGACCAATCTGGTGACAGGACTTGCGACTGCCAATTATGACAGTGTTCCGCTGGTCTGTTTTACCGGACAGGTGGCGAGACATCTGATCGGAAATGATGCATTTCAGGAAGTGGATATTGTGGGGATCACACGGAGCATCACCAAGTATGGTGTGACGGTCACGAAGCGGGAAGATCTTGGACGGATCATCAAGGAGGCATTTTATATCGCAAGAACGGGAAGGCCGGGACCGGTTCTGATCGATCTTCCGAAAGATGTGATGGCGGAGCTTGGCAGTGCACAGTATCCGAAAGAGGTGAATATCAGAGGATATAAGCCGAATACCAGTGTACATATCGGACAGCTGAAAAGAGCGATCAAGATGCTTCACAAGGCAAAACGACCGCTGTTTCTGGCAGGCGGAGGGGTGAATATTGCGCGCGCCAGTGCATTGTTTACAGAAGTGGTGGAAAAAACACAGGTGCCGGTAGTGACAACGATCATGGGGCGAGGCGCCATTGCGACAAATCATCCGCTGTTTATCGGAAATCTGGGGATGCACGGCGCTTATGCAGCCAATATGGCAGTCAGCGGCTGTGATCTGCTGTTTTCCATCGGGACGCGCTTTAATGACCGGATCACGGGAAAACTGCATGAATTTGCGCCTCATGCACAAATTGTCCATATTGATATCGATACGGCATCGATTTCCAGAAATATTCATGTGGATATTCCAATCGTAGCAGATGCCAAAGAAGCGCTTACGAAGATGACGGAGTATGTGGAAGAGTGCGAGACAAAAAAATGGCTTGCGCAGATCGCGGCATGGAAAGAGGAGCATCCGCTTCGGATGAAACGGCATGCATTGATGAGCCCTCTGGATATTATTGAAGAGATGAACCGTCAGTTTGACGATGCAATCATCACGACAGATGTCGGTCAGCATATGATGCTGGTGTCTCAGTATGCGGAGATTACAGAAAAGAAGCAGCTTGTCATGTCCGGAGGACTGGGGACGATGGGATATGGATTCCCGGCGGCGATCGGAGCACAGATCGGTAATCCGGAGAAACGAGTGATCGCAGTTTCCGGGGATGGCGGTATGCAGATGAATATTCAGGAGTTTGCAACGGCAGTTCTGGAGGAGACACCGGTCATCGCCTGTGTATTTAACAATACATATCTGGGGATGGTGCGTCAGTGGCAGAAGCTGTTTTACGGAAAACGCTATGGGATGACCAATCTGCGCGCAGGAGCGCTTTCGAGACGGACAGATGGAGCCGAATTTCCGGAGTATACGCCGGATTTTGTAAAACTGGCAGAAAGCTATGGGGCAAAAGGAATCCGTGTGACAAAAACAGAAGAGATCTCGGCAGCATTTGAAGAGGCAAAGAAAATACAAAAACTCCGACCCTGATTGAATTTATCATTGATCCGGAAGAGATGGTATATCCGATGATCAAGCCGGGCGGAACACTGGAAGATATGATTATGGATTGTTAGGAGGAAGACGGACGATGGCAGATAAAAGTATGAAAAAAGATGGATTTCTCTGTATGTGGAAAATCAGGTGGGAGTGCTTTCTAAGATTTCCGGTCTGTTTTCCGGAAAATCCTACAACTTGGACAGTCTGACAGTAGGAACCACAGAAGATCCGACGGTATCCCGAATGACAATCGCCACAGTCAGTGATGATGAGACATTTGAGCAGATCAAAAAGCAGCTCAATCGAATGGTAGAAGTGATCAAGGTCATCGATTTTACAGATATTTTTGTGCGGATGAAAGAAATCCTTTATATCAAAGTCCGGAAGTGTACACTGGATCAGAAAGTGGAGCTGCATCAGATCGCAGAGACATTTAAAGGAAAAGTGATCGACTGTGACAGAGACAGCCTGCTTCTGGAATTTGTACAGACCGGGACGAAAAACGACGCAGTGGTGAAGCTGATAAAAGAAGAATTCAAAAGTATTGAAGTCGTCAGAGGCGGAAGTGTCGGGATTGAATCCATCAGTATGATGGAACGATAAAAAAACAGAGCGCACTCTTGATTTTTGAGCGTGAGAGTATTATAATTGCAACAAACAAGTTGCAAATACGTTCGATTGAGGAATGGAGGAGTTTTTGATGGAGAAGAAACAGATCGATTGGGAGAATCTCGGATTTGGTTATGTACAGACTGAACAGAGATATGTTTCCAATTATAAAGACGGAAAATGGGATGAGGGAGGACTGACAGAAGACGCCGGTGTGGTACTCAATGAATGTGCCGGAGTCCTGCAGTATGCACAGACTGTATTTGAAGGAATGAAAGCTTATACGACAGAAGACGGTAAGATCGTTGTATTCAGACCGGATCTCAATGCTGCCCGGATGGCAGATTCTGCGAGACGTTTGGAGATGCCGGTATTTCCGGAAGAACGTTTTCTGGAGGCAGTCAAAGAAGTGGTAAAAGCCAATGCAGCGTATGTGCCTCCGTATGGTTCCGGGGCAACACTTTATATTCGCCCATACATGTTTGGAAGCAATCCGGTCATCGGAGTCAAGCCGGCAGATGAGTATCAGTTCCGGGTGTTTGTGACACCTGTCGGACCGTACTTTAAAGGCGGAGTAAAACCATTGACGTTATGTGTATCTGATTTTGACCGTGCGGCGCCGCATGGAACAGGACATATCAAAGCCGGACTGAATTATGCAATGAGTCTTCATGCGATCGTGACAGCACATGCGAACGGCTATGATGAAAACATGTATTTAGATTCGGCAACAAGAACGAAAGTTGAGGAGACAGGCGGGGCAAACTTTATTTTCGTGACAAAAGACAATAAAGTGGTGACACCGCATTCTGATACGATTCTGCCGTCTATCACAAGACGTTCTCTGTTATATGTGGCAGAGCATTATCTTGGTCTGGAAGTGGAAGAGCGGGATGTGTATCTGGATGAAGTGAAAGAGTTTGCAGAGTGCGGACTGTGTGGAACAGCGGCGGTCATCTCTCCGGTCGGAAAGATCGTGGATCACGGAAAAGAGATCTGCTTCCCGAGCGGAATGGAAAAGATGGGACCGACCATTCAGAAATTGTATGACACACTGACAGGAATCCAGATGGGGCAGATTGAAGCACCCAAAGGATGGATTCAGGTGATCGAGTAAGGCAGTATAAAATACGTCTTTTACAGTAAAACTGTAAGAGACGTATTTTTGAGTTGTTGATGGTTCTTTCTTATCAGATGTTGGAAGAAGATCTCCATTGTGATTATGAAGGAAAAGGGCTATAATTGAATTTATGCAGAGAAGGGAGGCTAGGGTATGGCACGAAGAGTATCAATTGGATATCAGGAATTTGAGGATATTATTATAAACGATTTGTTTTATGTAGATAAAACACAATTTATAAAAGCGTGGTGGGAGAGAAGAAATCGTGTTACTTTAATTACCCGGCCGCGCCGCTTCGGAAAAACACTGACAATGAATTAGATGAATACGATACGTCAATGCAGGAAGCATGGTTTTGCTTTTTGCGGAAAGCAGGTTCTGATAGGGAGATAACGAAAAGATGCTTTAAAAACAGGCGGAAGAATTTCTCAAATTTCTGAACTTAAGTTGATATCCGACCGAAAATAGTGGTAAGATAGAGTTAAAATCAAAAGAGGAGGTTTTGAATCATGTCAGAAAACAAATATGCAGGAACACAGACAGAGAAAAACTTAGAGGCAGCTTTTGCAGGAGAATCACAGGCAAGAAACAAGTATACATATTTTGCTTCTGTTGCCAAAAAGGAAGGATATGAGCAGATTGCAGATCTGTTTCTGAAGACGGCAAACAATGAGAAAGAACATGCAAAAATGTGGTTTAAAGAACTTCAGGGAATCGGCGATACGGCACAGAATCTGGCAGCGGCAGCAGATGGAGAGAATTACGAGTGGACAGATATGTATGACGGATTTGCAAAAACAGCAGAGGAAGAAGGATTTCCGGAGCTGGCTGCAAGATTTCGTCTGGTAGCAGCGATTGAGAGACATCATGAGGAACGGTATCGTGCACTCTTAAAGAATGTGGAGACGGCAGAAGTATTTGCCAAAAGTGAAGTAAAGGTATGGGAATGCCGCAATTGTGGCCACATTGTAGTCGGAACAAAAGCACCGGAAATTTGTCCGACCTGCAATCACCCGCAGAGCTATTTTGAGGTTCACGCAGAAAACTACTAAAATGAAAAACGTACATCCAGAAGGAGAGTTATCCTTACAGGATGTACGTTTTTTATGCTCTTAAATAGTGCGCATAAATTCCGTTTTTTTCGATCAGTTCTTCGTGAGTCCCCCGCTCTGCGATTCCATTGTCAGCAATGACAAGAATCTCGTCTGCTCCCTGGATCGTGGAGAGTCGGTGTGCGATCGTGATGGTTGTTCTGTTTTTAGCGAGAACTTCCAGACTCTGCTGAATCCAGCGTTCACTTTCGTTGTCCAGTGCGCTGGTGGCCTCATCAAGGATCAGGATCGGCGGATTTTTCAGGAACACGCGGGCAATGGAGATCCGCTGTTTCTGACCGCCGGAAAGACGGGTTCCGCGTTCTCCCACAAAGGTGTCATAGCCATCCGGCAGACTTTCGATGAAATCGTGAATATTTGCTTTTCTGGCAGCATCGACGATCTCATCCATAGAGGCATTCGGTTTTCCGTAGGCGATATTTTCCTTGATTGTGCCGCAGAATAAATAGACATCCTGCTGTACGATTCCAATCTGGTTTCGCAGGCTCTCTAATGTCAGATCACGGATATCTTTGCCGTCGATCGTAATGCGTCCGCTGCTCACATCATAAAATCTTGGCAGAAGGGAGCAGATTGTAGTTTTTCCGCTTCCTGACGGACCGGCAAGGGCAATGGATTTTCCTGCCGGAATCTGGAAGGAAACGTTGGATAATACCAGGGTATCGTCATCACTGTAGTGGAAGGATACATCCTCGAAGGAAACCAGTCCGCGGACGTCTTTGAGTGGCTTTGCATCCGGGGAATCCTGGATTTCCGGCTCTGTCTCCATCACGGCAAGGAACCGTTTGAATCCGGAGAAGCCTTTCTGAATCATTTCCGTAAGCTCCACCAGAATCTGAATCGGGCTGATGAAAATTCCGATATACAGTGCATACATGGCAAGATCTGTCGCCTGCATTTCTCCTTTTGCGATCAGGTAGCCGCCGAATACCAGTGTGACAAGATACATCATTCCCTGGAAAAACAGGTTATAGCCCATAAAACTGCCCATGCATTTGTAGTTGGCATCCTTGGAGAGCAGAAAATTGTGATTGCTCTTGCGGAATTTTTCTTTTTCCACATCCTCGTTTGCGAAAGACTGAACCACGCGGATTCCGGCGAGGGTGTCCTGCAGACGGGAATTGACATCTCCGATTTTCTTCCGGTTTTCCATAAAGGTAGACTGCATTCGGCGGTTCTGGCTCATAGAAAATGCAAACATGCAAAACACCAGAAACAGAAGTGGAATTGCCAGCTTCCAGTTGATCAGGAAGAGGAAGATGAACGATCCGATGATCTTGATCACGGAAATAAACAGATTCTCCGGTCCATGATGCGCAAATTCTGCAATATCAAACAAGTCAGAGACAAGTTTGCTCATCATCTGTCCGGAGTTGTTCTGATCATAATAAGAAAAAGAAAGTTTTTCATAGTGGTCAAAAAGCTGCTGACGCATATCCCTTTCCATATAAGCACCCATCATATGCCCCTGATAGCTGACATAATATTTGCACAGGCTCTGGATCAGGTACATGATCAGAAGACCGGCTGCAATGGGAAGCAGTGCGCTTAAAATAGAGGAACTGCTTTTCGTAAACAAGGTATTGGTACAGGTACGCAGGATCTGAGGATATGCCAGATCGATTAGACTGATGATCGTAGCACAGATCAGATCCAGAAAGAAAACGGCTTTATATGGACCGTAGTAATGGATAAATTTTTTCAGTGTGTGCATAAATGTCCCCTCTTTCTATCTGTATGCTGATGGACCGCTTCGATGTCCATACGAAATCATAGTATCATAATTAAAAATGAGACACAAGCCGTATCCTGGAAAAAGCAATTGACAGAAAGAAAAAGATATGCTATGCTGTCAAAGCTAAAAAAATAGGTCATGTACAAAGCCATGTGGTTTTTCTGTTTCAGAATAAACAGAAACACATGGCTTTTTTTGAGGAATGGAGGGTATTATGGAAACAAACAAGATGGAGACAAGGGACATTTTTCCGCTTTTGATGAGCATGTCTCTGCCGATGGTATTGTCCATGCTGGTGCAGTCTCTTTATAACATTATTGACAGTATTTATGTATCGTATCTGGGAACAGGGGCTCTCACGGCAGTGTCACTGGCATTCCCGCTGCAGAATATCGTGCTGTCTGTGGCAGTCGGAATTGGTGTCGGGATTGCTTCCGTCTTATCGATCAGTCTGGGAAAAAAGGATCAGAAACGGGCAAATGAGGCTGCTACAATGGGGATGGCACTTACGCTGATCCATTGTGTACTGTTTGTGATCCTGGGCCTTGTGATCACAGAACCATTTATCGGATTATTTACAAAGGAACCCGAGGTCATGAAACAGGCATGTGACTATACGTATATTGTTCTTTGCTTTTCGTTTGGTTCTCTGCTTCAGATCGCGATGGAAAAAATCTATCAGGGCATCGGAGCAATGAAAACGACAATGATACTTCTGGGAGCAGGTGCAATGATTAATATTATCCTGGATCCGATCCTGATCTTCGGCCTTCTTGGATTTCCTGAAATGGGAGTAAAAGGGGCGGCAGTGGCAACTGTGATCGGGCAGATCAGCGCATTTCTTCTATATATTGTTGTTTATCTGCGAAAAAATCCGGGTGTTACGATTCATCCCAAATATCTGCATCTGGACTGGCGGCTGATCCGTCAGATATATTCGGTCGGAATCCCGTCTTCTCTGATGATGACGATGCCGTCTGTTCTGGTGGGCGGATTAAATGGAATCCTGGCTGCATTTTCGGATACGTATGTAGCAGTACTTGGAATTTATTTCAAACTTCAGACATTTATTTATATGCCGGCGAATGGAATTGTACAGGGAATGCGGCCGATTATCGGATATAACTACGGAGCCGGATCAAAGAAACGGGTGCGGGATACGATACGCTACAGTCTGATTTCTGCGGCAGTACTGATGCTGGTGGGAACGGTTGTTTCTCTGGCAATTCCGGACATCATTCTGAGTATGTTCCAGGCAGATGCAGAGCTGATGCGTGCAGGAATGGAGGCACTGCGATTGATTTCGCTTGGATTTTTGGTGTCGTCAGCAGGTGTGATCTTTTCCGGTGTGTTTGAAGCGCTGGGACGGGGCGGAGATTCTCTGATCATTTCACTTTTGCGCCAGCTGGTCATTATCCTTCCGCTTGGATATCTTTTGTCACGAACAATGGGAGCGGCGGGAATCTGGATCAGTTTTCCGGTGGCGGAACTGGTTTCAGCCGTGATTGCCTGCCTGTTGTTAAAAAGAATGGAAGGTGGAATATACTTTCCCTTTGATAAAAAAGAGATAATCAACAGAAAATAAGTGGCTTGTTGTTAAAAATGAGTAAAATTTCTGACCAAAATTCATCTTTTTTTGTCAATAGCCCAAATGGTTCTTTTTATGATACAATACACTACTATGGACAGAGTGTTTATTAAAGGAGGCTGAAGATGAAGCGCGCATTTCAGATTTTAAAAAGGGATATGAGACGGCTGGCTCACAATCCAATCGCAATGATCGTTGTGGCCGGCGTCTGTCTGCTCCCATCGCTGTACGCATGGTTTAATATTGCTGCGAATATGGATCCCTATGGAAATACGGGAGCAGTTCAGATCGCGGTGGCGAATCTGGATAAAGGAACAGAAAATGAACTTACCGGTTCGCTCAATGCAGGTGAGGAGATTGTAGATCAGTTGAAGGAGAATCATGATCTGGGCTGGAAGTTTGTGAAAAAAGAAGAGGCTGTAGACGGGGTGAAATCCGGCAAGTATTATGCTGCGATCGTGATTCCGGAAGATTTCAGTGAATCCCTGACCAGTGTACTGACGGGAACGATTGAACAGCCTAAATTTACTTATTATCTGAATGAGAAGAAAAATGCGATCGCACCGAAAATTACGGACAGTGGGGCGACAGCGGTGCAGAGTCAGGTCAATGAGGCATTTGTATCTGCTGCATCAGAAGCAGTTTCAGAAATTTTTAAAGATTCGATTGCAGATGCAGCGGGCAATCTGGATTCGCTGCAGGAAAATGTAGTTTCAGATATTCAGAAGGTATCTGACAATATCGCAAGTTATCAGCAGATACTGTCTGAGTTCCAGGCAACCTTTCAGGACAGTGATGCGCAGATCAAAGAGGTGCAGTCTGCCATGGATCAGGTGAAAAGCGCTGCTTCCTCAGGGGCTGCTGCTCTGGATGCAGGGGCTTTTGCACTTCAGGCAGGAAGAAACAGTGTCTCATCAGTTTCTTCTGCACTATCTGGAACGCTGACGGATGGGGAGAATCTTCTGTCCGACATCGGGAATTCCGCAGGGGCAGATTTGGGAAGTCTGAATGAAAAGATTCAGTCAGTCAATGGAAAAGTGGACAGTGCCATGTCTTCCATCAACAGTGTGATCCAGCTGAATGAAAAGATCATTGATCTGCTTTCACAGCTGGACAGTGCCATACCAGGCAGTCCGGCATCAGATCTGATCGCACAGCTGCAGGCAGAGAACCAGAGACATCAGGAGCTTTTGAATAGTCTGCAGGCAGGAAATGCGGGAATCGGCAATGCGGCTCAGACGGCAACGGATACAGCACAGCAGATTGGCAGTCTGGTAAAGGAAAATCAGCAGCAGCTTCGTGGAATCAAAGGCAGCTTTGAGCAGAATGTACTTCCAGGGCTGAACACATCTCTGGATTCTTTCGGACAGCTTTCCGGAAAACTCTCCGGTGTGTTAAGCGGAGTGGATCCACTGGTGGATCAGACGAAAGGAATTCTTGACAATCTCAATACAAGCCTGAATGACTCCAAGACGGCACTTGAGAGTACAGGAAATGCGCTTCAGAAAGTACAGGAAAAACTGAATTCAGTAACAGCAGATCTGAATGCGCTCAGAAGTTCCCAGTCCTATCAGGATTTTCTGAATCTGACAGGATTGGATTCGGAAGCAGTTTCGGAGTTTATGTCTGCACCGGTAGCTCTGAAAACAGAGTCCTTTTATCCGGTGAAAAATTATGGAAGCGCCATGACTCCGTTCTATACAAACCTTGCCATCTGGGTAGGGGGGATTGTGTTGATCGCAATTTTCAAACTGGAGTCTGATAAAGATGAAGTCGTGCCGAAGTTTACAGCAGTTCAGTCTTATTTCGGAAGATGGATGCTATATGTGGTGATGGGACTGATACAGTCGCTGATCATCTGTGTGGGAGATCTGCTATTGTTAGGAGTCCAGTGCAAGTCACCTGCGGCATTTATTTTTGCAGGATTGTTCACTTCCTTTGTATATGTGAATATTATTTATGCGCTTTCTATTACATTCAAACACATTGGAAAGGCAGTCAGTGTAATTCTGGTCATCATTCAGATTCCGGGTTCTGCAGGAACCTATCCGATCGAGATGACACCGGCGTTTTTCCAGAAGCTGCATCCGCTGCTTCCTTTTACATACGGAATCAATGCGATGAGAGAAGCGGTAGCAGGAATATATGGATTCCATTATGCAGAGAATTTGTTGTGTCTTGCAGTGTATGTTCCGATTGCGCTTTTGATCGGAGTTGTCGTACGTCCATGGCTTTTGAATCTGAACCATATGTTTGACCAGAAACTGGGAGAGACTGAGCTGATGATCTGTGAGGAGGAAGGTCTGACAAAAGAGAGATTCCGTATGACAGCAGTTGTGAGTGCGCTGGCAGACAAGAAAACATTCCGGGAAGAGATGTACCAGAGGGCAGAACGGTTTGAGAGAAATTATAAGAAACGGATCCGCAGAGGATTTGCGGCGATCTTGATCATTCCGCTGATCTTTTTGATCCTGATGTTCAGTATCAGTTCCAAAAATGGTATTTCTGCTGTTGTGGATCACATCGATCATTGTGATCGCGCTTTATCTGATCTGCGTGGAATATCTCCATGAAAGTCTGAAACGGAGACTGAAGGTGAGTCGGATGTCTCAGGAGGAATTGTTAGAGACACTGAGAAAACGGAAAGAACAAGAGGAGGAAGAAGCATGAAGAAGATAGGGCAAGTTTTTCTTTATGATATTTCACATATCAAAAAAAATGTGATCGCAATGATCGTAGTGCTCGGCTTGTGCGTTGTTCCGTCTCTTTATGCATGGTTCAATATTGCTGCAAGCTGGGATCCATATTCCAATACAAATGGTCTGAAGGTGGCGGTTGCAAATACGGATGAAGGGTATGAAGGAGAAATCCTTCCTCTCCAGATCAATATCGGAGATACTGTAATCTCAAGTCTCAGAGAAAATGACCAGCTGGACTGGACGTTTACAGGGAAAAAGGATGCAGTAGAAGGTGTCAAATCGGGAAAATACTATGCCGCGATCGTAATTCCGAAAAGTTTCAGTCAGGATA
>ENA-OQIF01000238-OQIF01000238.1-human-gut-metagenome-genome-assembly--contig:-NODE-238-length-27484-cov-5.088350_pt1 | contig 27484 bp, 20 predicted proteins | sample MGYA00242574_ERZ504738 | MGnify/ENA primary metagenome ERZ504738 (study PRJEB26092, sample SAMD00036437) | human gut metagenome | host: Homo sapiens | study: EMG produced TPA metagenomics assembly of...
GGGCCTGGGTAGCCTGTCCCATGGAGAGAGTAACAGCGAACTTGATGCCATATTTCTTACCAAGCGGCAGCCAGCTCGCCGACGATGTCCCTTTTCCGTCTTTATAAGGAGTATTGCGGATGCAATACTCCGTCAATTTGGGGTGGGGCCAACAGGCAGAAACCGTCATGATGCTTGGCGGTGAGGATCACACCCTTCATGCCTGATTCGACTAAACGTTTTCACCCATTGTTCACAGTCCAGTTTGGTTGGATTGAACGTTTTCGGTTCCGAATCGCCGTATCCCCATTCCCGGTCGTTGAAGGTGTTCAGACCAAAGTGAACGAAAGCATACGTTTCCATTTTCTGCCAGTCTACTTGTTTCTCTTCGGGAACGGGTAAGATGGCTTCGGGAGCTTTCACAGCTGGAGCGCAGGCGCCAAGTAGGGTCAGGGCGGCTCCGGCATACAGTAGTTTGTTTATTTTCATGATATGTTAAAAGGGTTAATGGTGCAAAGATAAAAAAATCCCCGGAAACTCGTTCCGGGGACTAACTAAAAAGCAATTATTCCCATCCCGGATTTTGCGGGAGAAGGTTATCATTTCTCTGAAGTTCCCCAGTCGGTATCGGACGCAAGTAGAGTCTGTCATTCCAGGTGCGGCTCTTGCCGGCTTCATAAGAGTAGTTATCATTGGTATAAGCAGGATATACAATCGCGTATTGGCCTTCTTTATAAGGCTCACGTTTTCCGATGTATGTCTTCACGTTGTTACAGATTGCACCGGCTTTCCAACGGGCCAGGTCGTCCCAACGGAATCCCTCTCCGGCCAGCTCGATACGGCGTTCGCGGCGAATCTCTTGTAACAGCGGAGTCAGGCTGTATCCCCATGCCGGCCAGTTGGGATCGGTGAAACCAACTTCCAGTGTCAGGTGCGGCATGCCCGCCCGGTCACGCAATACGTTGATGGTTTTGTTCAGATCCGCTTGCGTAATCGTTCCCAGCTCGGCTTTAGCCTCTGCGTTTATCAGCAAGGTTTCTGCATAGCGATAGGCAATGCCGTCATAAGTATTATTGTTTGCTTCGAAAGCTTTGTCTGTCGGTATGAAGTATTTGATGGATTTATATCCGGTCAGGCAGTATTGTGAAATGAAGTCTTCTTCTTTCTCGATGTATGTACTGTCATTGGTGGCTACAGTTACTCGTGTCGGAAAGTCCCAAGTCAGAATGGTTTGCTTCAGGCGCGGATCGCGGTCGGTCGTTTCATCCTTCATATTGGTATCCCCTTTATACTGGTCGTTTCCTGTAATGGGTTTACCATTTAGGCACAGATAGCTTTCTACAAAATCTTTTGAGAAACCTGTGTTTGCTTCTGCCAGCGTACGGCTCATGCCATGTTTTCTTTTACCATCCAGATAGGTGACCGGGAGAATGGCCTCTTTCAGATTCGTTTTGTCTTCCATCACAAATACGTCATAATAGTCTTTTTCCGGATGTCCGGTGTTATAGATTTCGTATTTACCGGTTGCCATGATTGCATCTGTTTCATCAGCAGCCATTTTCAGCAGGCGGTCAGCTTTGTCTGCCCATCCCAATTCGGTATGATACTTATAGTATGTACCTTCGTGCAGGCAAGTTCTGGCTTTCAGTTGGCGTGCTACATCTTTCCCTATACGTCCGGTAGCCGGTTTTTCGGGCAACCATTGGATGGCAAAATCAAACTCTTCAATGATTTTATCCATCACTTCATAACGTTTTAGTTTCGGACCGTAAAGAATATCCGTGTCGCCTGTACCCAGATCTTTATCCAACCAGGGGATATCACCGAATGTTCTCATCAGTCCGGCATATTGCATTGCCTTAAAGAAGCGGACTTCTGCTACATACTGGTTGATTTCCGACTCCTTACCGCTTACGGTCTGATAGTGAGTCAGGAAATAGTTGACTAGCCGGATCGGTTGCCATCCGCCTTTACTCCAATTACACCAACTAGCTGCTTCCGCAGGGGTGCTCAACTGATTCCAGAAGAACTGAGGAATACTGTTGGGCACCTGATTGTCACTTTCACCGTCTGCTATCGAGGTTACACCTCCGGGCAGATAACTGTAGAATTGATTGGCATACGTTTCTAAGTCTCCTGTGGTATTCCAGAAGGTTTTGTCATTGATCGCTTCCGGGGCTCTTTCCAGGAAACCGTCATTACAACCCGATAGGGCGAGTGTTGCCACTCCGATGTAGAATAGATATTTGATTTTCATAAGATGCTTTGTATTTAGAATGTGAGACTTAAACCAACAGATAATGATCTTTGCATCGGATATGTGTATGGGTTATCCAATTCCGGATCGAGTCCGTCGGGGGTATCTGAAATAGTGAAAAGGTTTTCACCGGTGAAATAGATACGTATCTTTTCGATAGAAGCCTTTTGAGTCAGTACTTTAGGCAATGTATAACCGATGCTGACTGACTTCAGTCGGCAGTAAGATGCATCTACCATATAGCGTGTCTGGGCTTGGTTGATGGCAGAACCACCATTGAAACGCGCACGGGGGAAATATGCTCCCGTATTTTCTTCTGTCCAGTAATCGTTGTTGTAGGCTGAAGGTACTTGCCATTCGCTTCCGTAGTGGCTTCGGAATGAAGTTCCCGGTAGATAGAGGTCACGTTTGCCCACTCCCTGGAAGAAGATACCCAGGTCGAAACCTTTCCAGTCGGCTCCCAGGTTGATGCCGTAATGATAGCGCGGAGTGCTGTTGCCGATGATTTTCTTATCACCCGGATTATCTACGGTGTTGTCACCCCAGTCGATAACGCCGTCGTTGTTACGGTCTACAAAACGGATGTCACCGGGCATCAGTTTGATACCTCCCGATACTTTGTCCTGATTGGCTGCTCCGGCTATTTCCTGTTCGGACTGGAATAAACCATAGGTTTCATACCCCCAGATCTCACCCTGTTTCTGACCTACATACCAGTTGCCCAATTCTTTCGATTCGTTATCGAACTTGGTAACTTCCGATTGATAGTCGGACAGATTGAACCCAACTGTATAGTGGAATCCGTTGGCCAGCTGATCATTCCAGCTGATCTCAAATTCCCAACCCTTTGTCAATGACTCGGCTGCATTTTCCTGAGGTTCGTTCGCACCCAGAACGCCCGGTAGAATTTTACCTGCGGCAAGAATATCGGACGTACGTCTTTGATAGTAATCGAAAGCACCTTTCAATCGGCTGTTCAGGAAGTTGAAGTCAAGTCCCAGGTCCCACTGTGTAACGGTTTCCCAAGTGATGGACGAGCTGACGAGGCCGCCGGGAACCACATACTGTGGTTGGTTGCTGCCCATGATCCAGCTGATCTGTCCCGTACTATAGTTAGAAAGATAAGCATACCAGCCATTATTGAGTGCCTGGTTGCCTAGGCTACCATAAGATCCTCTGATTTTCAGTTCGTCGAAGAAACTGTTTGTCCAGCTCTTGAACCAACTTTCGTTAGAGAGTCTCCAGGCTGCAGAGAACGAAGGGTTGAATACGGCACGGTCGTGCTTGGGAAATTTGGAAGAGAGGTCGTAACGGCCGTTTACTTCCAGTAAATAGCGCTCGTCATATCCGTAGTTGATGCGGAAGAAACCGCTTCGTGTAGCCCAGGAGTTATCACTGCTGCCTACCCAGCGGTCTCCTGTAGCATAACTTAAAGATCCCAGATCGTTTGAGATCAGCTGTTCGCGTCCGGCATTGAATCCGGTAGTATGTTTGCTTTCCTGATTATAACCGATCATTCCTTTCAGGTAATGTTTACCCAATGTTTTTTCGTAATCACCGAAGAAGTTGAAAGCATTGTATGTATCGTTGGCTTGTGATTGTGACACAGAATTCGGATTCGTCCATGCAAAAGTTTGCAGGAATTGTCCATTGGCTCCATATTCGTCAAATGACTTCATGTGAACCTTATTGTTTTCACTGTAGTAATTGAACGTGTAGTCCATGTTGATGCTCATTCCTTTGATTGGGGTCAGTTTCATCGTGATCGTGTTCCAAAGGTCATTCTTGTTGGTGAGCCGGCTACCGCCATCTTCAAGGATAGCAGGAAAATTGGTAAAGTCACCTTGTCCTGCCCAGTTGCCGTCCGGATGTTTCACCGGCATGATAGGACGGGTATCACCTCCCATAAAGTTATCACCATGTACATTGTCCTGATTCAGTCCTCTCAGTTTGGTGCGGTTAAAACTTGTCTTCATCGAGAGGTGTAACCAGTCGTTCACGTCATAATTGATGTTGTTCATCACATTGAACTTCTTGAACTGTTCGTTACCGAAACGAATCAGTGATCCCTGGTCGGTATATCCTAAGGATGTGTAGTAAGTTGCCTTCTTTCCACCTCCGCTGATATTGACATTATACTTCTGGACGGGATAGTTCTTTTTATACAATTCTTTCATCCAGTTTGTATTGCCGGCATACGTGTATTTGGTGCCGTTTTTACTGATACTCGGGTCCGAATGGATAAATACCGGAGAATTGTTCACCGGATCTTTATAGTAGGCTTCGATATGCTGCATCCACTCAGCATCGAAATAGTCGCGTCCCACGGTGTTCTGTTGCGCAGTGTTCATCCAGGTAGCATATTGCATGGAGTTCATATATGTTGGGCGGGTAGTAGGGCCGTTGAATGAAACCGATGCATCGAACGATACTTGTGTCGGCTGGTCTTTACGGCCTCCTTTGGTGGTAATCAATACGACACCATAAGCTGCACGTGCACCATAGATGGAAGCAGACGCGGCATCTTTCAATACGGAAACACTTTTCACGTCTTGCGGGTTAATCAGGTTCGGGTCCATTTCTACACCGTCAACCAATACCAATGGTGAACTTCCACTCATGGCAGTAGTACCACGGATATTGAAACTTGAACCTTGCCCGGGCCGTCCGCTGGTGGTTACATTTAAGTTAGGAATGGCACCTTGCAAACCTTGTCCGAGGTTGACAATCGGGCGATCTTCCAACACTTTACCATCTACGGCCGACACTGCTCCGGTCAGGTTGGCTTTTTTACGGTGGCATAACCGACTACCACTACTTCTTCCAAAGCCTTGCTGTCTTCGGCAAGTTTCACTTGAATAGGTTTTCCTGTATAAGGTATTTCTTGTGTAACGTATCCGATGTAAGATATTACAATAATATCTCCTTTTTTCACATCATTCAGCGAGAACTTACCTTCTAAGTCCGTAATGACACCATTGGTCGTGCCTTTTACCATGACACTGGCACCAATAACCGGACCCAATGCATCTTCAACTGTTCCTGTCACTTTTTCTTGAGTAACTTCAGGAACCAATACTTCTGTTGCTTGCGTTGCATACGAATAAGCTGGGAAGCTTAATGCACCGGCGAGCAAGAGCAGAGTAACTTGTCTAGTGATTTTTAACATAACAATTTTGTTTTGGGTTAATAATAAAGGTTTTGTTTGGTTCTTTTACATTCTTCCTTTCTTGTTGATTATCCTTTCTTATTTCTTTAAAAATGGATTAGTTCTGGCAGAACTATAACCAAACTAATTGATTTTAAAGAAATAGATTTTATAATGTATTAAAAAAGAACAGAATATTTTTGTTTTTTAGATTAACAACGTTGCAAATATAGCGATTATTTTAAAAATAGATAATAATCCCAAAAGTTTTTTTCATTCCAAGGCAATATTCCTTTCTCTTCTTACTCCTTCCGGAAACCAATCAAGAGAAGTACACTGAACCAAGTACAAAGGGTAGACAGAGAGGACTTCAGAAATTTCTGTTTTTGTCATAAAACACTAAATACCAAACACAATGCCAAACCAATCAGTAGAACAACAGGCTATTTCCATCTCTTACTCCCTGCCTATAAGTCCTTCATTATAAATACAGAGCAGTGATAAAGTATATATATCCGGTGATAATAAGGGAATTACATTTCACCAAGTTCTGCCAGGAATAATCTGCTTTATGTCATTTGATTTGTACTTAATGTGTTGTAATATAATGATCTATGAATTTAAGTCTAATGTGAATCAGGGTTTGTTGCGTAAGAGAGACGTTATAGGCTTATTGAAGAATGAAGAGATAATTTCGAATAAAATATTCAATATTTTTATAAACGAAGAGCTGGATTTATTATATTAATTTTATCTATATCTTTCTTTTTGTAGGCGTTACTTCTTCCTCTGCTCTCTTATCTGTGCTGTTTTTGTCAGACGTTTGTCTGGTATTAACTACTTGGTGGTGAGTTCGCTTCTTAAGATTGTGACTGCTTGGATGGATAAATAAATGATAGATTGGATAGCATGCTATAAACTTATCCCGAAAACGAAGTAGAACCGGTTCTCGTAAGGGTTTGCTATCAGTTTGCCAAAGATGGCCGGAGTAAATCCGGAGGAAATATTCAAGGTCTTGGTAGCCGAAAGTCCGACATTAACTACATTCAGTTTGTCTGCGTATTCTCCTTCCCACGGAGTGAATCCTGCTTCGACGGCCAAGTCTACTCCCTTTACTGTGAATGGGTAACTGAATTCACAATAACTGGACCAGGCACGCTCCTCATTTTCCCGATAGTCATTTCCGGCAAAGGTGGTGTACCAGCCTATGGATAAAGGGAAACGTTCACTGACTGTGTAGACGGCTCCTGCCTCAAAAGTATGTCCCGTAGTTCGGGGAGTATAGTGAAAGTATTTGAAAGGCTCGTCTTCGTTTTGATAGAAATAGTTGTTGAGACACAGTTGCAGATTTTTATATTCGTATTCCAGTGTAAGGTCTATTTCATTGTTTTCATTTCTGAATTCTGTCGATCCCCATGCTGATAAGGTCCATCCTTTCCACTCTACACCCAAAGTGGGTTGTACGGAAGCATTTCCATTCTTCATTCCACGCCAGATGTAGCTGCTGACAAGGTCTGCATTGATAAAAACTTCTTGTGCCTGTGTTGCAACCGAACAGATGGTCAGGACTGCAAGTATCCATATTTTCTTCATATTGCTGATAGGTATCTTTTTCGGGCTGCAAAGATAGATAATTACTGTTAAAATCCCTCTGTTCGTTGATTCTATTTCCTTTGCAGGCGACTTTATCGTCAAAAGAGCCCCCTTGGTCGACTTCTTTTGCAGGGGTAGGACAAAGGAGGTATTTTTGTAAACAGACATTCAAGACGAACTTTTTGGAGTATGAAACAAATTAATAAGCAGAAGTTACTGGAGCAGATGGTTTATCTCGTCATTTGGCTGACGGTTATCTCTGTGCCGTTGGTGGGTGATTATCTGTTTGCTTCCATTAGCCCGGTACATACGTTTAGTTGGCAGACCATACGGATGGCATGGTTGCTGACTCTGCCTTTCATTCTGCTTTTCGTAGTCAATAACTATTTTCTGGCTCCCCGGCTGTTACTTCGGAAACGGTATTGGGCTTATGCACTTTCATTAGCAGGAGTCGTGACTCTGCTTTTTATTTTGTATCCTTCTATCAATCCTCCTCAACATAAACAATTTCAGAATCTGATGCCGATGCAACCCCGCCGCTATCCGGAAGGAAAGGTGTCACCGGATAGGGAGAGGGAGTTTCCCAATACATTTCCGGAGCATTCGTCACCGCTCCTTTTGCCGAAACAGGAGCTTGATATGCGCTGGCGGGGCCCGCATCCTCTTCCGGGGTATTTTCTCGGACGACTTTCACTGGCATTACTTGTGGTAGGCATTAATGTGGCTATCAAACTCTTGTTCAAGTCGATGCGTGATGAAGAAGCATTGAAAGAGTTGGAACACCAGCATTTGCAATCGGAGTTGCAGTATCTGAAGTATCAGATAAATCCGCATTTTTTTATGAATACCCTTAATAACATACATGCGTTGGTCGATATGGATGCCGGCAAGGCAAAACGTACTATTGTCGAACTTTCCAAACTGATGCGTTATGTGCTTTATGAAGCCAGCAACCGGACGATTTTGCTTTCACGCGAGATACAGTTTTTGGACAATTATATTGCCTTGATGAAATTGAGGTATACCGGGAGAGTCCGGATCGAATGCTGTATGCCCGATGAGGTGCCGGAGGTGCAAATTCCTCCTTTGCTTTTTATCTCTTTTGTCGAGAATGCCTTCAAACATGGAGTAAGTTATCAGGAAGAGTCGTTTATCCGGGTTTTTATGTCTGTCGAGGATGGCAGACTTGCCTTTCGTTGTTCGAACAGCAACCATGGGCGATCTGTGGAACAACACCACGGCATCGGGTTGGAGAATATCCGCAAGCGGCTGAGGCTGCTATTCGGACAAGATTATACTTTATCTATCAACGAACGTGACGATAGTTTTAATGTTTTACTAATTATTCCGTTATTATGATCAAATGCATTGCTGTTGATGACGAGCCCTTGGCGCTCGAGCAATTGACGGGCTATATAGCCCGTGTCCCTTTCCTGCAACTGATAGCTTCGTGCCAGGATGCATTCAGTGCCATGCAGGTGTTGTCGGAAGAAGAGGTCGACCTGATGTTTGTCGATATTCACATGCCCGATCTGAACGGGCTCGATCTGGTGCGTTCGTTAGTGGTGAAGCCCCTGATTGTGTTTACAACCGCCTATCCGGAATATGCCGTCGAGGGTTTCAAGGTAGATGCAGTCGACTATCTGCTGAAGCCATTTGAATTTCAGGATCTGTTGAAAGCAGCCGATAAGGCACGCCGGCAATTTGAGTATCATTTGCAAGATAACGGGGGAGGGACGGAAACTGATTTATTGGAAAAGGACGGTTCATTGTTCGTTAAGTCCGAATATAAGATTATCCGCATCAATGTGGCAGACATTTGCTATATAGAAGGTATGAGTGAGTATGTACGCATCTATACCGATACGGCGGATAAGCCCGTAGTGACTTTGCTGAGTATGAGAAAGCTGGAAGAACGCTTGCCACAGGAGATGTTCATGAGGGTACATCGGTCTTATATCGTCAATCTTCGGAAAATAACCGAAGTTTCCCGGTTACGCATCATTTTCAATAAGAATATATATATACCGGTGGGAGATAACTATAAGGAAAGATTTACAGAATATATTAACAAGATTTGTGTCAGCAGTTAATGACCGGATGTTAGGTTGGTGAAGCTCTTTTTGAGCATGTGCCGGAAGTTTATCACAGATGAACAGATTGTATAGGGCAATACAGGAATTTCGGTTGCCTGTAAGTGTATATCCTTATAAATCTGTTCATCTGTGGTGAAAGAGACTTTAAGACCTGTTGTTGTCTTAGTCTTGCAATGTTTTACTTAATTCCCAGTTTCTTTGCGATATCCTTGGAAGGGCATCTTTGTGAACCAGAATATTCATAGTCTTGTAAGCAACAAAAGCTTTAGAAGCATACCAAGTACCTTTGTACTTGTTGTTTGTACCCCAAGAGTTCTTAACCATGAAGTATTCTTTGCCGTTCTGGTCTTTAGCGATACCATAGATAATCATTCCATGGTCATCAGTTGTTTCCCAATTATCGAAAGCTGTCTGACGCATTTCCTGAGTGATTTTCATTTCCGGCAATGGTTTTGAAGTCAACTCTTTGCGCTTGTCGGCAGCAGTCATTCCTGTCCAGCGTGCCATGTCCGATCCTGTCAGTTCGGCACCTTTGGCTGCATCCGGAACTACAGCGATACCGTCACGGGTAAATCCTTCTTCGCTCACGTCGCTACCCCATGCAAATGTATATCCGTTCTTTACAGCGTTATCCATTACAGCCATAAATTCGTCGAGCGGCAGGTTGTATGACAATCCGTTACGCCAGTTGTCCTGGATTTCGATGGCAAACTGAGAATAGAACGGGTGATGTGTGTACGAAGTCAGAGATACATAGTCGTCCGGATTCAGTCCCAAAGACTGTGCAAAAGTCATCGGAGTATACTCTTTGCCTTTGTAAGTGAACTTTTCCGGGCATTGTCCCAGGTAAGTATCATAAATAGCGCAAAGGCCCTTCTTCCATACCGGAGTCAGTTTCTTCAGATTACCTTTGGCAATAGCATTAACATAGGCTCCTGCTGTTGCATCCAGTTCGTTGTGAACAGGCAGTGAGTCACCATACATGATTCCCGGCATAGCATCCTGCGGTACAAGTCCGTAGTTCTTCATACAGAACATGATATCATAGAAACTTCCTCCCGGAGAGAAAGAATTGTCGCCATGATAGCGAACGTAGTTAACAGCGCGGTCAACCATCGTGTGGTGTACAACGAACATTTCAGAAAGATCGTATTCACCCTTTCCTGTGCGGAGCAATTCCGATTCGAGAAAACCGAGGCTTGAGAAGCTCCAGCAAGTGCTCGAACGGTTCTGATTCTTAATGGATGTAATCGGGTTTTCTTTCACAGTAGTGAAAACGAAGCCTTCTTCTTGTGGTTTGTCTTGGGCCAATGCACTCAGACTGATCAGGCCTAAAGCGGCCAGGAGGATTGTCTTTTTCATTATTATGTCGTTTTTATTAATATTTATGCGACAAAGATAGCTGAATATCCCCAAATATGGAAATGAACGTCTATCTTTACTGCTATATTTTAGCGTTTTATTCTCGTTGTCGCAGCATTGTTTCTATATTCTTTGGGCGAAACTCCCACATATTGTTTAAAATATTTGCCAAAGAAAGACTGTGTCGGAAAATTCAGTTGGTCCGCTATCTCTTTTATGCTCAGATCAGATTCCTCCAATAATTGTTTCGCTTCGGTTATCACCATCCGTACGATCCATTGCAAGGCACTATCTCCTGTTTTCTCCTTGATGATGGCCGAGAAATAACGGGGAGTGATATGCTGCATCCTTGCATAAAAAGAGACGTCACGTTCCTTGCGATAGAAACGGAACAGAGACAGCATGAAATTCTGAAAGACAACATCTTTTTTCCCTTGTTGTAAAGGCTGCAAGGGCTGGTTGGTAAAATACATGTTTAAGATTTCATAGCAGATAGTCTGTCCCATCGATTTTATCAGTTCCAGTTTCAGATGCTGGTACTGGACATTCTCCTTCTGGCAGTCTTCCGCATTTATCCTATCCCATAGATTGTTCAGCAAATATTCAAAATGGGCACATTGTTCACCGGACAAGGAGACACATGGATTTTTCCGCATAAAGAGCTGGCTTTCCACATTTATCACTTTGTTTACAATCGGTAGAATATAGTAAAAGTCCACTTCAACCATAATCCCCTCGGCATCTTCACTCTTATGCAACAAGTGCACCAAGGTAGAAGCCATATAGATATAAACATCCCCGGGTTTGATATGATAATGGCAACCTTCCAAAGAGACTTCCACACTGCCGCGTTGACAATAGAAGATACCACATTTATTGAATGTCGAAATTATTTGTCCCTCTTTAAGTATTTGAAACGTATCACTGGTAAGCAGAATTCTCCGAAAAGGCATTTGTTGTTCTATCATTCTTCTGTTCTTAAATTATAAACCGGCTACAAAATAAATACAAATCGCAAAGTTTTTACCTGTATACAGACTGAAAAAGATACAAATAGAACAATTTATCATTCATTTCAACCTTTCTATCTCCTCCCTTCCCAATAACTTTGCATATGAAATACAAAAGTACGCAAATTATGAAACAGATTTATCTTATTCTGACAGGGATTTTTCTTATGCTGTTTATTTCCTGTACCCGGCACACCAAGGAAAATAAAGATTGTCAAACAGTAAAAATAGACACAGTCATTGCTGCTGATAAACAGAAATTTCTACAATTTCCGGGGAGAGTAAAAGCCGCTCAGGACATTAGTCTTTCTTTTCGGGTAAGTGGCACTATCAATAAAATATACGTGAAAGACGGGGCGCAGGTACGAGCGGGGCAGCTCCTGGCCGAATTGGATCCGACTGACTATCAGGTACAACTGGACGCTACGGAAGCTGAATACCGTCAGGTAAAGGCCGAAGCGGAAAGGGTCATGGCTCTCTATAAAGAGAACGGAACCACACCCAATGCCAATGACAAGGCTGTCTATGGACTGAAACAAATCACAGCCAAATATAAACATCATCAAGATCAGTTGGCATATACCCGCCTTTATGCTCCTTTCAGCGGATATGTACAAAAACGTTTGTTCGAAGCCCATGAGACCATAGGAGCCGGCATGCCTGTCATCTCGATGGTAAGTGCAGGTGCACCCGAGGTGGAAATCAACTTGCCGGCAGCTGAATATATCCGGCGTAACCGGTTCAACCGCTATCACTGTACATTCGATATTTATCCGGGAGAAACCTACCCGTTACAACTGATCAGTGTCACTCCTAAAGCAAATGCTAATCAGTTGTATACCATGCGACTTCAGCTAATACCCGGAAAACAGGCTGTTCCTTCTCCCGGAATGAATGCCATGGTGACTATCTTTTGCGATACAGATCGCTCCGGTACGTTATCCGTCCCTACCAGTGCCATCTTGCAGAAAGACGGAAAGTCGTATGTCTTTATCTACAATGCATCAGACCATACCGTACACAATTGTGAAGTATCTGTATTGCGGTTGACCAATGACGGGTACAGCCTTATTTCTTCTGACGGACTGCAACCCGGAGACAAAATCGTATCTTCAGGAGTACATCATATAGAAAACGGGGAAACCGTAAGAACTCTGCCTGAAATCACTCACACAAATATAGGAGGACTGTTATAATGGATATAAGTAAATGGGCATTCCATAATCGTAACCTGATTTATTTCCTGATAGCCGTCCTGATGTTCGGAGGAGCTTATTCCTGCTATCAGATGAGTAAACTGGAGGATCCGGAAATAAAGGTAAAACTTGCCATGGTGGTCACCACATATCCCGGGGCTTCGGCACATCAGGTAGAGTTGGAGGTGACCGATGTACTGGAAAAGAACATCCGCACCATGGGAAATATAGATAATATAGAAAGTTATTCTTATAATGATCTGTCACTTATACAGATTGAACTTCTGAGTACCGTGCCGGATGATGATGTGGAGCAATGCTGGGATATGCTGCGTCGCAAAGTCAATGATGCCCGGGCTTCACTGCCCGAAGGAGTCAGTGCTCCTATTGTAAAAGACGACTTCGGGAATGTGTACGGTATGTTTTACGCTTTGACCGGTGATGGTTTGTCTGATCGTGAGTTGTCGGACTATGCCGAACTGATTAAGCGTGAAGTCGGCGAACTGGAAGGGGTAGACCGGATAGATCTGTATGGAAAGCGTCTGGAGTGCATCAACATCTCTTTGTTGCAGGATCGTATGGCAAATTTGGGTGTAAAGCCTGCTGAAGTTCTTGCTACCCTGAACGGTCAAAACAAGACTACCTATACCGGCTATTATGACAATGGTGACAATCGGATCCGTGTGACTGTCAATGATAAATTCAAGACGGTAGAAGATATAGGCAAAATGCTTATTCAAGGACATGATGACGACCAACTGCGTCTGAGCGACATCGCACAAATAGAGAAAGGCTATGAAGAGCCGGTCCGTAACGAAATGTACTATGACGGTGAGCGTGCACTGGGCATTCTGATAGCCGCTACCAGTGGTTCGGACATCGTGAAAGTGGGGTATGCCGTAGAGGCCAGACTGGCTGAACTCAAGGCCGAACGTCTGCCTGCCGGGGTCGAATATCAAAAGGTATTCTACCAACCGGAGCGTGTGGGCGAGTCATTGGGTACATTTGTCATCAACCTGATAGAGTCAGTCATCATCGTAGTGCTTATCCTGATGATTGCCATGGGATTTAAGAGCGGGGTTATCATAGGCATCAGCCTGGTGGTTACTGTTTTCGGTTCATTCTTGTTTCTTTATTCCGCAGGGGGAACCATGCAACGTGTATCCCTGGCTGCCTTTGTGTTGGCTATGGGGATGCTGGTCGATAATGCCATTGTCATTATCGATGGGATATTGGTAGATCTGAAAGCCGGGAAGGACCGGATGGAGGCAATGACCGCCATAGGGCGGCAGACTGCCATGCCGTTGCTGGGAGCTACACTGATCGCCATCATCGCTTTCTTGCCGATTTATATGTCACCGGATACGGCAGGTGTCTATACGCGCGATCTTTTTATCGTACTTGCCGTTTCTTTGCTGCTCAGCTGGGTGTTGGCGTTGGTTCATGTACCGTTGATGGCTAACCGTCGTCTGCATTTTGCCGTAGAAGCCGATAGTGGTGGCAAACGGGTTTACAAGGGGAAGATTTATGCCGCATTACGTACGGCACTTTGTTTCGGATTGGCACACCGGTGGAGTTTTGTCTTTACCATGGTCGGTTTGCTGGCTCTTTCTGTTTTTGGCTATCAGTACATGCGGCAGGGTTTCTTCCCCGATATGGTTTACGATCAGCTCTACATGGAATATAAACTCCCCGAAGGGAACAACTATACCCGCGTAGAACAGGATCTGAAAGAGATAGAAGCTTACTTGAAAGGGCGTAAGGAAATCACCCATGTCACAGCTTCCATCGGTGGTACTCCCGGGCGGTACAATCTGGTGAGAAGTGTAGCTAACCCGTCACTTTCTTATGGAGAACTGATCATCGACTTCACCTCTCCCGAGGAGTTGGTAGACAATATGGATGAAATTCAGCGCTATCTGTCGGCAACTTATCCGGATGCTTACATCAAACTGAAGCGCTATAACCTGATGTTCAAGAAATATCCCATTGAAGCACAATTTCTGGGACCCGATCCTGCTGTTCTTCACCAATTGGCCGACAGTGCACGCAACATCATGAAGAATACCCCCGAAGTATGTCTTATCACTACCGATTGGGAGCCTCAAATACCTGTCCTGACCATTGAATATGACCAACCTGCCGCACGCGCACTGGGTTTGAGCCGCAGTGATGTCAGTATGTCTTTATTGACTGCTGCCGGTGGCATTCCTATCGGATCTTTTTATGAAGGCATACATAAGAACAATATCTATCTGAAATGTCTGGATAAGGAAGGACAACCGATAGAGGACTTGGGCAATACACAAGTCTTTTCTGCCTTACCATCCTTGGGCGGGTTGTTGAACGAGGAGACCATGGTCAAGTTGAAGACTGGTACTCTTTCTAAAGAAGACCTGGTAGAAAGTATGATGGGGAGCACCCCGTTGCAGCAAATCAGCAAAGGAATCGATATTCGTTGGGAGGACCCTGTAGTGCCCCGTTACAATGGACAACGCAGTCAGCGTGTACAATGCTCGCCTGCTCCGGGCATTGAAACGGAGAAGGCACGATTGACCATTGCGGATAAGATAGAGCAGATACGGTTGCCCGACGGGTATTCATTGGTGTGGCAAGGTGAAAAGATAGCCAGCGACCAATCCATGAAGTATTTGTTCAAGAACTTCCCCTTAGCGATAATCCTGATGATCGCTATTCTGATTATGTTGTTCAAGGATTACCGTAAACCCATTATTATCTTCTGTTGCCTGCCGATGATATTCGTAGGGGTAGTGGCCGTGATGCTGCTTACCGGAAAGGTTTTCAACTTTGTAGCCATTGTGGGAACACTGGGACTGATTGGTATGTTGATTAAGAACGGCATTGTGCTGATGGATGAAATCACCTTGCAGATTAATGCCGGTATAGAACCGGTCACCGCGTTGATAGACAGTTCGCAAAGCCGTCTCCGTCCCGTAATGATGGCATCGCTCACCACTATTCTGGGGATGATTCCATTGCTGTCCGACGCTATGTTCGGTTCACTGGCAGCAGCCATTATGGGAGGGTTGCTATGCAGTACACTTATCACACTGCTTTTTATACCCATATTATATGCTTTATTCTTCAAGATAAGAAACGACTGATTAAAAAACGAGAACTGATGAAAAAGATAATTATACTTTCTCTTTGCTTTATGTTGTCGGACTTCTGTGCTCCGGCATTCGCACAGGAGACACTCAGCCTGCAAGAGTGTCGCGAAATGGCATTGAAATACAATAAAGAAATGGCGGCCTCCATTAAACAGACGGAAAGCACCCACTACACAGCCAAAAGTTACAAAGGGAACTTTTTCCCCAATTTTACAGCCAGCGGCACCGGACTTTACAGTAATGCCGACGGAAGTTACGGGATAGCCGGTGGCAATCTGCCCACTTTCCTGCCCGATGCGACCGGACAACTCATACCTAATGGCGGCTTTGCCTATTTTCCGGGTATCAACCTGGATTATAAGATAGGATGGGTCTATATGGGAGGGATACAGTTGGAACAGCCGCTTTATATGGGTGGCAAGATCACTGCTGCCTACAAGATGTCGGTACTGGGAAAACAGATGGCGCAGATGAATGAAACCCTGACTGCTACCGAAGTGATTCTGAAAACCGATCAGGCTTATGCTCTTGTCGTGAAAGCCAAAGAGATGAAGGTAGTAGCCGATGCCTATCATACGGTACTTACCGAGCTGAAGAAGAATGTAGAAAGTGCATACAAACACGGTCTGAAACCACAAAACGATGTATTGAAGGTACAGGTCAGGCTGAACGAGAGCGAGCTGGCTGTTCGTAAGGCGGAGAATGCGTTTCGGCTGGCTACCATGAACTTGTGTCATCTCATTGGAAAGCCATTGACTGCCGACATCCATGTTTCCGGTAACTTTCCGGAGATAGAGCAGGGATTGGAAATTCAGGTATTGGATATCACTGCCCGTCCTGAATATACTATTCTGGATAAACAAGTTGCCATAGCCAAACAGCAGGTGAAACTGAACCGCAGTGAATTGTTGCCCAAAATCGGTATCAAAGGTTCTTATGATTATGTACATGGTTTGGAACTGAATGACAAGAATTTCCTGGACAATGCCAGTTTTTCCGTCCTGCTCAATGTCAGCATACCGCTTTTCCATTTCGGTGAACGGAGCAACAAAGTACGTGCAGCCAAGGCCAAGCTGGAACAGACCCGCCTGCAACAGCAAAGTCTGAACGAGCAGATGTTGCTGGAACTAACCCGGGCGGCCAATAATCTTGATGAGGCGAAACTGGAAAGCGAGCTTGCCGACCGTTCTCTCCAACAGGCCGAGGAAAACAGGCGTGTCAGCAAAAACCAATATGAAGTGGGATTGGAAACCCTTTCCGACCATCTGGAAGGACAAGCTTTATGGCAACAGGCATACGAAACGAAAGTGAATGCACATTTCCAGCTTTATCTGAATTATGTGGCTTATTTGAAAGCGGCAGGTATATTATATAATAAGATTAATTTATAAAAACTTAAACCGATGAAAAAGAATCTTTATTGGATGGCAGCAGCATTCATCACTTTAACTGCTGTAGGTTGTACAAATGCGAAGAAAGCCGATGTATCTGCGGCAGGCAGCGATACCACACAAGTGGTAGATATGCATACTGCCGAAACCTCTCTCGATTACTATGGAGTTTACAAAGGTACGGTTCCGGCTGCCGATTGTCCGGGCATAGAACTGACCCTGACATTGAAGAAGGATCGCACCTATACGTATCATTGGGCTTATATTGACCGTAAAGATGCCGATTTCGATGAAACCGGTACGTTTACGGTGAAGGATAATCTGCTTACGCTTATTGAAAAAGGAGGCGAAGTGTCTTACTTCAAAGTGCAGGAAGGCAGCCTGGTGATGCTGAACAATGAGAAACAGCCTGCTACCGGTACTTTGGCCGATGCCTATGTATTAAAGCAGGAAGAGGTGTTCCTCGATTGATTTATTGGATCTTCGCCCGGTAGGTCCGTTCCGAAAAGGTAAAATTGAAAAAGAGTGTGACTCCCCGTTCCCGTTGCATGCCGTTGGGCAGATGAAGCTGGTCGCTGTATTTCACTCCCAGGGAGAGAACGTTGCCGTTGTACAGAGTGAAGTTGCTTCCTGCACTGACATAGTAGTTGGTTGCTTTCTTCTTCTGAATGACTATATAAGAGTTGCTGACGCCCGCTCCGAGTAACAGTTTCACCGGATTCCGGTAAATATTGCCTGCCGTATAGGCTGTGCCTGCCGACAATCGGTGTTGGTTCTCGAAGCGGACGTTGCTTTGTGATGACTTCATACGACTCCAATCCGTATATTTATATTCAACTGTCAGCGTCCAGTGCGGACTGTTGTATGCAAGTCCCGCTCCCACAAACTGGGGGAGGCATTGGCGCACATGGCGTTGGCTTTCGTCAATCGATTCGTTGCCCGATGTGCTGCTTACCGACAAGGTATTGTCTTGTGCCAGGTCTTGCGAATATCCGTATACAGCTCCTGCCACGAGGTACTTATTCCGGCTCAGTGAAAATTTGTATTGCAAGCCGAAGTCAGCATAAAAGGCATGCTTGTATGAGCTTTCTTCCACATTGATACTTCCCTGGGTTTCTGTCTGTTTGATGGTCCCGGTTACGTAGGAAAGGTTAGCGCCGACAGAAAATCCCTTGAAAAGCCGATAGGCTGTACTGATTCCCATTTTAGACAATCCGCCTTCGCCTTCGAAGAGTGACGATACGGTGGAACTGCCGGTTCCCGTGATGTCCTGATCCAGTGTGATGGCATAGCCTACACTACTGACCGGTGCCATGAACACGGCTCCATACCAGCGTGGAGTGATGCGGCAACCGATGCTCAGGTTGTTCAGGTTACCTACCAGCGAGTGATTGCTCGTCCCGGTTTGTGTATATACCTTGTAAGCTCCCATTACTCCGGCGTCTATCAGGAAACGTTGTCCCTCGATGGCGGTAAGTGAGGCCGGATTGGCTGTATTCAGGAAGTTGTAGCTTTGCAAGGCAATTCCTGCTCCACCCAGTCCGGAGTATTGTCCGCCTTCTCCGGTGGAGAGTTCGCCCAGTCCGAACATGGAAGTCGGGGAGTTGGTGGTATTTTGACTATATATTAATAAAGTGGAGTGGCAAAGAGTAAGCAATAGAATCAGGTTTCTTTTCATGGGTTATATGTTTTATAAAGTAGGGTTAGTTTCACGGGATTGCTGTCCGGATGTCCGGCATCCCCGAATACGACTCCGTTCAGGGTAGTGAAGAATAAGTTGTCCGGGAGCATCAGTTGAAGAATCTTCCGGTTGTATCCTACCGTTCCCAGATTGCTTTGCAGGAAAGAGGTGATATCGAAAGAGTAATAGGTATCTTCTCCCATCATTTCATCTGTCACCAGGCTTCCGGTTTGTACGGAACTGCCTGAAATATCAGTCACTACATCTTCCGTCACATTGTTTTCATCGGCTGTATACAGTGTCAGCGATTCGGGAAGGGGATACTGTTTGCCATAAGTTCCTTTTACCGGATATAGCCGGAGCAGGGCGCTTTCGATGGTCACCAGCCTGCCTTCGGCACGCAGGTCATTGAGAAATGGAAAATCAATATTGATATACATGCCGGTCAACCCTTGCAGATAGGACTGGTGCTCCGATTTTTCTGAAGGAAGCCCGTTGTTGAGTCCGCTTTGCAAAGAGGAGAGTGCGGTCCGGTTGCGGTCACAACTGACCTGGTTGAACCTCAGATCGCTGTTGGGTAAAAAATCGGCGGACAGTTCCGTGGCATCCGTTTCCGTCTGATGATAATAGAGAGTGATGCATAAGCTTGAGTCGTTCACCATGAAACCGTTGACACAATTTCCCCCTTCTTCGGGAATAAATGCGATACCTTTGAAATAGTCGCGGAAATACTCTTGCGACTCCATCTCACGTGAACCGGCCTGGAAATGTTCGAACCACTCGACTCCCCATTCGTCGGGGAGGCGGATTTCATGTTCCCGGATTGTTTCGCCCGGGGTGGGGGTGAAAGTAAAGGAAGCCAGGGGAGTGGAGTGATAGGACACCTTCGAAGTAGTGTACAGATAACCTTCGTCCAATGACAGATTCTCCGATAGACTGTGCAGTGAGATACGTTGCGGACTCAGGGTATCTCCCAGATAGTTACCCGATGAATAGAACCGGATGGTAATGGAGTCGAATCTGTAGTCGGCATTTTCACTGAATGAAACTGTCGGTACGTCATATTCGGCATAGAAAGCAGCCTTTATCTTTCCCCAGACGGGATCGTCAATGGTTCCTATCTGGCAGACAGTGTCACCCGATGTGGCAAGAGAGTCACTCAGGATAGTGCTGAGGCGTACGGTACAGGTATCGGTTTGTATGGTTCGCAGGGAGCTTTCCACCCATTTACCTCCCGCCGTCGACAGTTCGTCACGACAAGAGGCGAGGAGTGATATCAAAAGAGTGATAAAAAACAAGGATAAGTTTTTCGTTTCATGAATCGGATCATTTTTGCCGCAAAAGAAGACGATTTATTGTCCCTGTAAAAAAAGGATCGACTAATCGGAACGATTTATCGACTTCATTTTCGTTGGTAGAGAGAATGTGCCTGTTAGTCGATCCTTTTTTTTGCGCTTACCGATGTCGCCTACATTTGCGGTCAGTAATTAACGATTAAAAAAACAGAATAAAAGAATGACTGGAATAGAAAAAACAGTAACGAATAGGTCGGGGGCCGGAGTTTTGGTACTTTGTGCCATACTTTTTGGCTTGTGCGCCTGTACGGAAGATGCTTCCTATACGGCAGGAGTCTGGTATCGCCGTTCGGACTTCGACGGGGTGGCACGTACCGATGCTGCCGGTTTCACGATTGGCAACAAAGGATATATCTGTGGAGGTTACAACGGGAAAACAACCCGTCTGGCCGATACCTGGGAGTATGACATCGACAATGACTGGTGGACGCAACGTGCCGATATGCCCGGTACGGTTCGGAATGCCGCTACAGGTTTCCCGGTGGGGAATAAAGGGTACATCACTACCGGTTACAATCCCGATCAGAAGTATCTGGCCGATACGTGGGAGTACGATCCGGAGACAAATACCTGGCGGCAAATGGATGACTTCAAAGGGGGAGCCCGTTATTATGCCCTTGGGTTTGGCATTGATAATTATGGCTATGTAGGTACCGGTTACAATGATAACTATTTGAAGGACTTTTATCGATTCGATCCTACTGCGGCAGCCGGTTCGCAATGGACTATCGTGAATGGTTTCGGTGGACAAAAGCGTCAGGGAGCCACAGCCTTTGTGATCGATGGAAAAGCCTATGTCTGTGGAGGACAGAACAACAATTCCGATGTGTCGGACTTTTGGCGTTTCGATCCTTCTGCCGCCACGCCGTGGACACAACTGAGAGATATTGCCAATACCAGCGATGATGATTATGATGACGATTATACTTCTATTGTCCGTTCTTACGGAGTCAGTTTTGTGATCGATGGAAAAGCGTATCTGACTTTGGGCTCTACTGCCGGAGGAAGTTATTATTCGAACTATTGGATCTATGATCCTGAAACCGATCTTTGGGAAGGAGACGACCTGACAGCGTTTGAAGGCAGTACACGCATCCATGCTGTCTGTTTTTCTACCGGAACCCGGGGGATCATTGCGACAGGCGGCAGTGGATCGAGTTCATACTTTGATGACACTTGGGAGTTGAAGCCTTATGAATATGAAGAAGAATAAGAGCATACTTTGGCTGACTCTCGCTATCTGCATGCTGATACCCTTCTTCTTATACCATCGGCATGAGGCTTGTAGGTATAGTCTCCAAATAATTGAAACGGAGAATGAAGGCGGATATGGTTACCGGATTCTTTGTGGCGACCGGGTAGTGATCTGCCAGCCATACATACCTTCACTTCCCGGACGGAAAGGGTTTGCTTCGGAAGAAGATGCCCGGAGAGTCGGAAATCTGGTACTGGAAAGGATACGGTCGGGAAGTGATTTCACGATATCGGCTTCCGACTTGGAGCAGGTGACGGAAACAAATGGATTCCTTTACAGGGCTCACTGAAAATCGATATTTGAAAATGTATTTGCAAACAGGAGAATGAAAAGCGATACCTTTTGGTCTTTATAAGGCAAGTTCAAGGTTTCTTTTTGATAGGTTTCGAAGCACTGCCCCGTTGGTTTTAAATTAACGGGGCTTACCTTTTAAACCAAAACACCTTTGATTTAAAACCTATTTTTGTATTTGTATAGTGCTGATTTTGAGTCTGGTATGGTTCTGTGCCGTCACGAATCGGTTTCATCCCGGTCTTCGCCTGCTTTGTCTGCTCTGTGGTGAAAATATCATTTCGAATAGATTTAAACTTACTCTAAAACTATTTTTTATTTTGGTTTGTTTTATCTTTGCATAGACACACTTCACAAAAAAATATGCTTGTATGCAGAGAGCCAAAAAGAATTATCTTATTTATGCGGTTATGTTGCTCCTTTTCGGGGCGCTTATTTACATGGCTATCGAGGAGGGAGATCGTTTTTCACACCATGCGGTAGCATCGTCAACTGTCGCAGAAGACACTCCTTTCACTATGTTTTGTCAGTTTGTCACCGACAACTTACATCATCCCTTGAGTATATTGCTGATACAGATCATTGCTGTCCTGCTGATGGTAAGGCTTTTCGGCTTTCTGTTCAAGCACATCGGGCAGCCCGGGGTGATTGGTGAGATTGTGGCGGGTATTGTGTTGGGGCCTTCTGTGTTAGGCTATTTTTTCCCGGATGTGTTTCAAGCCCTTTTTCCTCCCGAATCTCTTACCAATCTGGAGTTGCTGAGCCAGGTCGGACTGGTTCTTTTCATGTTCGTAATCGGGATGGAACTAGACTTTAGCGTACTCAAAAACAAGATAAACGAAACATTGGTCATCAGCCATGCGGGTATATTGGTTCCGTTCTTCCTCGGCATCGTGGCATCCTACTGGATTTATGAAGAGTATGCGGCTGCCCAGACCGCCTTTCTGCCGTTTGCCCTCTTCATCGGTATCTCAATGAGTATAACCGCTTTTCCGGTGTTGGCACGCATCATTCAGGAACGGAATATGACAAAGACTTCTTTGGGAACTTTGGCCATTGCTTCGGCTGCCAATGATGACGTCACTGCCTGGTGTCTGCTGGCTGTAGTCATCGCCATAGCCAAGGCGGGAACGTTTGCCAGTGCCCTTTACGCCATCGGGCTGACAGCTCTTTATATCATTATCATGTTTATGGTGGTACGTCCTTTCCTCAAGAAAGTGGGAGAGGTGTATGCCAATCAGGAGGTGATTAACAAAACATTTGTGGCGCTGATTCTGCTGATTCTCATCATTTCTTCCACGCTTACCGAGATTATCGGTATTCATGCCCTGTTCGGTGCTTTCATGGCAGGAGTGGTGATGCCGCCCAGCATCGGATTCCGCAAGGTGATGATGGAAAAAGTAGAAGATATTGCCCTTGTCTTTTTCCTTCCTCTTTTCTTTGCCTTTACAGGATTGCGTACCGAGATCGGATTGATCAACAGTCCGGCGCTTTGGGGTGTCTGCCTGCTGCTGATTACGGTTGCCGTAGCAGGAAAACTGGGAGGATGTGCTGTTGCCGCGCGTTTGGTAGGTGAGTCCTGGAAAGACAGTTTTACTATCGGTACGCTGATGAATACACGGGGACTGATGGAACTGGTGGCACTGAATATCGGATACGAAATGGGAGTACTTCCGCCTTCTATCTTTGTAATCCTCGTCATTATGGCATTGGTAACTACTTTTATGACGACTCCGTTGTTACACCTTGTCGAACGGATTTTTGCCCGTCGTGAAGAACGCTTGTCGGCCAAGCTGAAACTGGTCTTCTGTTTTGGCAGGCCGGAGTCGGGACGCAGCCTGCTTTCCATCTTTTTCTTATTGTTCGGAAAGAAGATGAAAGCTGCCCAGGTCGTTGCTGCCCATTTTACAGTGGGTACGGATCTGAACCCCCTGAATGCAGAACAGTATGCCCGAGATAGTTTTTCCCTCGTGGACGAAAAAGCTTCCGAATTGGGACTTAGCGTTGAGAATCGTTACCGGGTAACCGATAAATTGGTACAGGATATGATCCGGTTGGCACGAAAAGAGCGTCCCGATATGTTTCTGTTGGGAGCCGGTAGCAAGTACAGGCCGGATACTGCGGGAAGCAATGGGGTGCTGTGGCTCTCTCTGTTTCGCGATAAGATAGACGATGTAATGGAGCAGGTGAAATGTCCGGTTGCTGTTTTTGTCAATCGTGGCTATAGCGGCAGCTCCCCCGTCTCTTTCGTACTGGGGGGAGTGATTGATGCTTTTTTGTTGACTTATCTTGAAAGTATGTTGGAAGGGGGAGCACAGGTTCATCTCTTCCTTTTTGATACGGATGATGAAGCTTTCCGGCAATCGACCGATCCGATCTTGGCAAAATATTCGTCTCAGATCCGGACGCAGCCTTTTAGTGGTGCTGCCAATCTGACTTCGGCAGCGAAGGATGGCTTGCTTGTGATGAGTCACTTATCTTATACGAAGCTGTCCGAAGAAGAAGAGGTGTTCCGCGATTTGCCTTCACTGTTGGTCATCCGGAGGCCTAAGAAGGGTTGAAGTTTCAAACCCGACAACTGCTGATTCGTATTGATTACTGAATTCTAACGACTAATTATTTTGAAAGATGACAATTGATAATCAAACCGGTCTGGTACTCGAAGGAGGAGGTATGCGCGGCGTATTTACCTGTGGGGTACTGGACTATCTGATGGACCATGATATTCGTTTTCCCTATACAATCGGGGTCTCTGCGGGAGCTTGCAACGGGCTTTCGTATATGTCTCGCCAGCGTGGACGGGCCAAGTACAGTAACATCGACTTGTTAGAGAAGTACCATTATATCGGATTGAAGCATTTGCTCAAGAAACGGAATATCCTGGACTTCGATCTTCTCTTTACGGAATTTCCCGAACATATTCTTCCTTACGATTATCAGGCATACTTTGATTCGCCCGAACGATATGTGATGGTGACTACCAATTGCCTGACCGGGGAAGCCGATTACTTTGAGGAAAAAAAGGATAAGAACCGTGTAATCGACATCGTCCGTGCTTCCAGCAGCCTTCCTTTCGTTTGTCCCATAGCTTATGTAGACGGCATCCCTATGCTGGATGGCGGTATTGTAGATTCAATTCCTTTGCAACGTGCCATACACGACGGATATCGGAATAATGTAGTTGTCCTCACCCGGAATCGTGGTTATCGGAAAGAGAACAAAGACATCCGTATTCCTCCTTTTGTCTATCGTAAATACCCCAAGATGCGGGAAGCGTTAAGTCGGCGTTGTGCTGTGTACAATGCACAGTTAGAGATGGTAGAGCGTATGGAAGAGGAGGGGGACATCCTTGTCATCCGTCCTCAGAAGCCTGTTGTGGTGGACCGCATTGAACGTGATATTCAAAAACTGACCGATCTCTATGAGGAAGGATACGAATGTGCGAAGCGGCAGTTTGAAGTTCTCTGATGATGTGTCCGGTGTACTGAAAATAGGGATGACCGTAGCCACCGAAAATAAGTTAAAACTCCGGTTAGCAAGATAACAAGTCGGTTGTAGGTGCGTTTCTATATCACGTCACTATAAAATAATATATTATGGATGCTTTAAAGATGCTGATTGTTGTAACCGGAACCGATATGTATGCCGATGGTAACCTGCAAACAGGGTTATGGCTCAGTGAGTTGACCCATATCTATCATTGTGCCGAAGAGGCAGGGTATGAAATAACCGTCGCAAGCCCCAAGGGCGGCAATGTTCCTGTTGATCCGGAGAGTCTAAAACCGATGATGTTGGACAAACTTTCTAAGGATTATTGGGATGATCTTGAATTCAGGCGTGAATTGCAGCATGCAAAAAGTTTAGCAGAAGTTTCCGGACAGCTATTTGACTGTGTTTATTTGGCAGGTGGTCATGGTGCGATGTATGATTTTCCTGACGATACTGTATTGCAGGCGATTATTGAAAAGCATTATGAGAGTGATAAAGCAGTAGCGGCCATCTGCCATGGTGTAAGCGGGCTTTTGAATGTTAAACTGTCTGGAGGAGAGTATCTTATCAAAGATAAAAAGATCACAGGCTTTTCTTGGTTTGAAGAAAGTTTGGCCGGGAGAAAAAAGGAAGTACCTTTCGACCTTGAGGCTGCACTCGAAAAGAGAGGAGCCGACTACGAGAAGGCATTGATTCCGATGACCTCGAAAGTAGTGGTGGACTGTAACCTGATAACGGGACAAAACCCGTTCAGTTCAAAAGAAATGGCAGAAGTTGTAATGCGGCAATTGAGTCGCGAAAAGTAATTTTGATTATTATAGGAAATGAATTTAGAAGAAGTCTTAAATTATCGTCGTTCCGTGCGGGTGTTTGATAAAACGAAGCCGTTGGACCCTGAGAAAGTGAAACATTGTCTGGAACTGGCAACATTGGCGCCTAACAGTTCAAATATGCAATTGTGGGAGTTTTATCAAGTCATACAGCCGGAATTGCTGGCAAAAATATCCAAAGCCTGCCTTGATCAGACCGCAACTTCAACGGCTTCAGAGGTTGTTGTTTTTGTTACGCGTCAGGATTTATACCGGAGCCGGGCAAAGTTCGTGCTTGATTTTGAAAGAGGAAACGTGAGACGAAACAGTCCCAAAGAACGTCAGGAAAAACGTATTAAAGACAGAGAGCTCTATTATGGAAAGCTAATGCCGTTTCTGTATGCCCGCTTCTTTAGGATACTGGGACTCCTGAGATCTGTATTGGCTAAGGCTATCGGCCTTTTCCGCTCCATTGTGCGTGAAGTTTCCGAAAGTGATATGCGTGTTGTCGTCCACAAATCTTGTGCACTGGCTGCCCAGACATTTATGATTGCCATGGCAAACGAAGGATATGATACCTGTCCTTTGGAGGGCCTTGACAGCAAACAAATGAAGAAACTATTGAAGTTGCCTCATGGGACCGAAGTGAACATGGTGATCGCCTGTGGAATACGGGATGGAAACAAAGGAATCTGGGGTGAACGGGGCAGAGTACCGTTTGATGAAGTTTATCATAGAGTTTAATGTTGTTTGTATCCATTTAGGCCATAATACAAAATGTAAGCTTCTCCGGCGATGACCAACAACCATGTCCAAAGCCAGTTGCCACCCATCACATCGGCAAAGATTCCTTGTAAAAGAGGGATAATACCTCCGCCGATGACTCCCATTGTCAGCACTCCGGATGCCTTAGTGGTATATTTCCCCAGTTGGTCGGTTGCCAATGTGAAAATGGCCGGCCACATGATGGAATGAAAAAAGCCTATCAATGTCAATATCCAGGGATTGGCCGTCAGCATAGCAAGCACGAGTAGTACGATGGCTCCGATGGAGGCTATCACCAGTTGCTTTTCGGAAGGGACCTGCTTGATAAAGGAGCCTAAGAAGCGTCCCAATAACAGCAATCCCCAATATAAGGCAGCCATGTGGGTAGCATTTGAGGCGAACGATCCTCCGAGTTCGGATGCATACATATTGACATTAGCTCCGACGGCCACCTCGATGCCTACATAGAAGAAAATACCCCATACCCCTAATTTCAGGTTTCTAAAGGACCATACGCTTTTATCAAATTTTTCTCCCGGTGCTTGGCGTACATTGTCGATAGAAGGCATTTGTGTTTTACCAACTAAAAGAGTAATAATCAGCATGATCAGAATCAATATGATCAGTGGAATAATGAACTGCTTCGTCACGATGTCGTGCAAAGGTGTTCCGTGAA
>ENA-OQIF01000239-OQIF01000239.1-human-gut-metagenome-genome-assembly--contig:-NODE-239-length-27461-cov-5.353187_pt1 | contig 27461 bp, 18 predicted proteins | sample MGYA00242574_ERZ504738 | MGnify/ENA primary metagenome ERZ504738 (study PRJEB26092, sample SAMD00036437) | human gut metagenome | host: Homo sapiens | study: EMG produced TPA metagenomics assembly of...
AAGTATGATACGTTGGAAGAATTTGACTTGATAGTGGAACTGGAAAGATTTCATGTGTCAAGATTCCAAAAGCAATTGAAGAAATTCGAGATGCCAAGATTGTTCATACAAGAGAATTGTGAATGCGGACAAGATTGGAGGAGACAGTAAAAGAGATACTGAACGTGTAAAAGTCTGCATTTTTCTGAAAAATAAATTGCATTAACAATTCAAAGAAGGTCTCAGAGGTGCAGGCAGATGCTGTACTTCTGAGATTTTTTTGAATAAAAACCGGAATACAAGAAAGATTTTTTTAGAAGAATATGAACGTGAAATTTTTGACAAGCGAATTGCAAAATTCAGTGTGAAATGAGTGAATATAATTAAAAATATATGAAAAATGCGTAAAAAATGCAGGATTCAAGCTTTAAACTTGCATTTTTAATATTTATTTTATAGAATTTTAATGAAATTACAGGAAGAAATGAATTAGATGTATGTCATATCTTTCAAAAAAGTATTGACTTTATTAGTGAAGTGTGTATAATTAAAATCAGTGAAACTTGGAAAAATTCAAACTACTATATTAAGAAATGAGGTTTATTAAGATGGCAAAAATTGATTTAAGCAAATATGGTATCACTGGAACTACAGAAGTAGTTTACAACCCTTCTTATGAAGTGTTATTTGAAGAAGAAACAAAAGCAGAACTTGAAGGTTTTGAAAAAGGACAGGAAAGTGAACTTGGTGCAGTCAACGTTATGACAGGTATCTATACAGGACGTTCTCCTAAAGATAAATTCATCGTTATGGACGAGAACTCAAAAGATACTGTATGGTGGACTTCAGATGAATATAAAAATGACAACCATCCAGCATCTCAGGAAGCTTGGGATACATGTAAAGAACTTGCAATTAAAGAACTTTCTAACAAAAGATTATTTGTAGTAGATGCATTCTGCGGAGCAAATGCAGATACACGTATGGCAATTCGTTTTATCGTGGAAGTGGCATGGCAGGCACACTTTGTTAAGAACATGTTCATCCAGCCAACAGAAGCAGAGCTTGAGAACTTCGAACCAGACTTCGTTGTTTATAATGCATCTAAAGCAAAAGTTGAAAACTATAAAGAACTTGGTTTGAATTCTGAGACAGCAGTTATGTTCAATATCACAAGCCGTGAACAGGTTATCTTGAACACATGGTACGGTGGAGAGATGAAAAAAGGTATGTTCTCTATGATGAACTACTACCTCCCATTGAAAGGTATTGCTTCTATGCACTGCTCAGCTAACACAGATATGAACGGAGAAAATACAGCAATCTTCTTCGGACTTTCAGGAACAGGTAAGACAACATTGTCTACAGATCCAAAACGTCTTCTGATCGGTGATGATGAGCACGGATGGGATGACAATGGTGTGTTCAACTTTGAAGGTGGATGCTACGCGAAAGTTATTAACCTTGATAAAGAATCTGAGCCAGATATTTACAACGCAATCAAGAGAAATGCACTTCTTGAGAACGTAACATTAGATGAAAACGGAAAGATTGATTTTGACGATAAGAGTGTAACAGAGAACACTCGTGTATCTTACCCAATAGATCATATTGAAAAAATTGTACGTCCGGTATCAGCAGCACCGGCAGCAAAGAATGTAATCTTCTTGTCAGCAGATGCATTTGGAGTACTTCCACCGGTATCTGTATTGACACCAGAGCAGACAGAATACTACTTCTTATCTGGATTTACAGCAAAACTTGCAGGTACAGAACGTGGAATCACAGAACCTACACCAACATTCTCAGCTTGCTTCGGACAGGCATTCTTGGAACTGCACCCAACAAAATATGCAGAAGAGCTTGTTAAGAAGATGAAAGCAAACGGTGCAAAAGCATATCTTGTAAACACAGGATGGAATGGTACAGGAAAACGTATCTCTATCAAAGATACACGTGGTATCATTGATGCAATCTTGAACGGAGATATTCAGAAAGCTCCTACAAAGAAGATTCCATACTTCAACATTGAAGTACCTACAGAACTTCCAGGAGTTGATACAAATATTCTTGACCCACGTGATACATACGCAGATGCAGCAGAGTGGGAAGAAAAAGCAAAAGACCTTGCAGGAAGATTCATTAAGAACTTCGCAAAATATGAAAGCAACGAGGCTGGTAAAGCGCTTGTTTCTGCTGGTCCACAGTTATAAGAAATATTATAAGATAGAAAATGCCGAGTGTGTAATACGCACTCGGTTTTTTGTGTACTACTATAGAATACATGGAGGAAACATGATAAGATAAGGATAAGGTTTCACAGTTGTATGAAGGAGGTCGGAAAATGGCGCAATATGTAGAGGTAGCACGGAAAATTATAGAAGAAGTGAAAAAGGCAGTGATTGGAAAAGACGAATGTGTGAAAAAAATTCTGGCTGCGATTTTAGCGGGCGGACATATTTTAATCGAAGATATACCGGGAGTAGGGAAGACAACGATGGCGGTTGCCTTTGCCAAAAGCATGACTCTTATACAGAACAGGGTGCAGTTCACACCGGATGTACTTCCGGCGGATATCACAGGATTTTCCATGTATGATAAGAAAAGCGGAGAATTCTATTATGAACCGGGAGCGGTGATGTGCAATCTTCTCTTGGCTGATGAGATTAATCGGACATCGCCGAAGACACAGTCTGCGCTTTTGGAAGTTATGGAGGAAGGAACGGTTACAATTGACAAAGTGACGAGGGAAGTTCCGCATCCGTTTATTGTGATCGCAACGGAGAATCCGATTGGATCGGCGGGAACTCAGATGCTTCCGGAAGCGCAGTTAGACCGATTTTTTATATGTATTACAATCGGATATCCGGATATGGCGCAGGAGATTGAAATTGTAAAAGGCAATCAAAGAGGAAATATAACCGACTCAATACGACCGATTTTGAGAGCGGATCAGCTTGTGCTTTTGCAAAAAGAGGTGGAGAATATTTATATTCACGATGTGATTTATAGCTATATTGGCGAATTAGTTACAGAGACGAGAAAGCATCCGATGATTGAACTTGGAATCAGTCCACGTGGGACTGTGGCGCTTGCAAAGATGACAAAGGCGATTGCGTATCTGAATGGAAGAAACTATTGTGTCCCGAAAGACGTGCAGGAAATTTTTGAAAATGTGGCAAGGCATCGCATTCAGCTGAATGCAAAAGCACGGCTCAACCGTGTGAAGGTACAGGAGATTATAGAGGAGATTTTGAACGGTGTACAAGCTCCAAACCCAAAGGAACGATGAAGGAGCGTGTCGGATGAAAAAGTGGATCTATTTACTGATAGTGACAGTCACGATTTATCTGAATCTGCTGTATGAATGGAAAGAAGGCGGTTCCGGTTAAAGTACAGTTTTGTTATCGGTATGTGGCAGACGGAAAAGAAGAAAAACGAAAATATAAGGTGTATTTGAATGGCAGACAGGAACAAAATTTGACGTGCGAAATGATTCCAAAATATTGTGGGAAAATAGAAATTCAGATGAGAAAGGTTGTTTGCTATGATGCACTTGGCATTTTAGGAATTACAAAAAGACCAAAAGAAAAACTGTTTGCGACTGTGATGCCGAAAGTATATCCGGTGAACCTGATTGTGAGCAATCGAACAAAATGGTTTCCGGTGGATGGTGAATCCTATGCGCAGGACAGAGGCGGAGAGGACAGCGCGGAAATCTACGATGTACGGGAATATCAGGCAGGTGATCGTATGCAGAAAGTGCATTGGAAATTAAGCGCCAGAGAAAACACTTTGTATATCAAGGAATTCAGTTATCCATTGGGAGCAACGGTTGTATTGCTGATGGAAGAGGATACAAAGGGAAGTCGTGTGGGAAATTTGTTTATGGAAGCGGTAGTATCGCTTTCAGCAGCATTGCTTGAACGGGAGTGTGCCCATTATGTAGTCTGGAAGAAGAAAAATGAGGATGGAATTATGAGGATTCTTGTCCGAACGGAAGAGGATTTATATGAATGCATTATGGAAGTGCTGGAATTTTCCCCAAACTGTCTCGAACAGAATATGGAGGAGCAGTATCGCTACACATATAAGAACGATATCTATGCAACAATGGTGAAAATAGATACGGGAATGAAGCTGCAGATTAATGGAAATGAAAAAATGGATATGGTTCAAGATGGATTAGAACTCTTTTTTCACTCTGTTGAAATTGTGGTATAGAGGAGGATGCGTATGAAAAAATGGGGATATCATTGTATAATGCTGCTCTATGTCTGCATGGGAACAGCGGGAATACTGCTTGCGATTACAAACGCATTCCAATTGAAATATCAAAAGGCGGAAGTATTTTCTATCATATTACTTTTTTGCGCAATAGAGACTCTTCTTTTGTTGATGGAAAAGAAGAGTGGAAAGGTTCTTGCGTGGAGTGTTTCGATTGGAAGTGTTTTGCTTTTGTATCTGTTAAGGGGAGAAACTCTGCGGGAGTCATTGTTGTGTATCAAAAGAAGCGTTCTGGAAACAGCTGAAGAGTATTTTCAGATTTATCTAGGCTCCTACTTTAATGTAGATGCATCTGTAGATTACGGAATGGTTGTGCTGGGGATACTGATAGGAATGCTGCTATCGTATGGGATTGTGTGTATGAAACACTCGTGGATGCCGGTTGTTTTGCTCGGAGTCGGCATTTTGATACCGTTTACAGTGGGAAAGGTGCCAAAGATGGCAGAGGTTGTTCTTTGCATGCTTTCAGTTGGGGGAATTGTGGCGGCAAAAACGGAAAGAGGATTTCAGGTGCAGAGACGGTCAGGATTTGTGGGAGTGATTCTTGTTGCTGCGGCACTTGCCGTTGGGAGCATGTTTTCTGGAATGCAGGTGCAGAAAGCGTTCGGGGATAGAAAGGATGTTACAAAACAGATCTCGGAGCTTTTGAAAGAAAAATCATTGGATTTTTTTGGAAAAGCAAAGGGAGGAGTGAATGATGGAGTGATTGGCGGAGCAGGAGAGTTCGCAAAAGATGATGAAAAGCAATTGGTCATCACTTCGCAGACAAAGCCACAGGAAAAAATTTATCTGCAAGGGTATATTGGAACGATATATGAGGATAATAAATGGAAAGAGGGAAGAAGGAAAGAATTTCAAAGCTGGATTCGTCAGCAAAATGCACAGACGGAGGAAGTGCGGAATCTTTTGTATGAAAAACTAAAAACAGTCAGTTCGCAAGAGACGCTCTATATTGAAAATGTAGGGGCAAATACAAAGTATAAATATATTCCTTACGGGGGATATTATACAGAGAAAGATGAGATTGTATCCGATTCGTATGTGAAGGGAGATGCAAAAAAATATGATATCCAATACTGCCCGCTTGAATCCTTTGGCTCTGCAGCGCTGGAAAACACGAAAAGTCCCTTGGAAAATGCATATTTTAAATATGTATCGAAATATGATACAGAAGTGCCGGCAAAGGTTGAGAAAAGTTTTTTAGAGGAAGTAGAAAAACGTGTACCTGCGACAGATGTGTGGAGCGTGATGGATGAAATCGCACAAGTGCTGGATGGGCAGGCGGAATATAGTCTGGAACCCGGAAAGACTCCTGTAGGGGAAGATGTCGCAGAATATTTTTATTTAAAAATAAAAAAGGATATTGTGAGCATTTTGCCACAGTTGCGACTTTGATGCTTCGTATGAAAGGAATTCCGGCAAGATATGTTGCCGGATATGCAGTGCTGCCAAGTGCATTTAAGCTGAATGAAGAGGGTGAGTATGAAGCCCTGGTAACAGGAGCGTCTGCACATGCATGGGCGGAAGCTTATGTACAGGGCATCGGCTGGATTCCGGTGGAGACAACTCCCGGATATTCAGGAAATACCATGACCGTCATACCAGATGAGATGAACACTTTGCAGGAACAGACAGAGTCACAGTTGCAGAAGAGTGAATCAAAGAAAGATGAGACGCAGCAAAATGAGCTGCAGGATAAACAGGAAGAAACGGATGAAGAAAACAATCAGTCTGGAGAGGGAAAAGATAAATTGTCGGCAGAAGAAAATGAAAAACGATCGGATAATCCGCTGCATATGATTGTAGGGATTTTCGTGGGAATGTTTTTGATTGCATTTACGGTGTTTTTTGGAAGGCGAGTTTGGATTTTGAAGAAAAGACGAATCAGCAGAAACCACGGCTATACCGAATACGTCAAAGAGTTGTTCCATAGGATGTTTGAATTGCTTGTTCTTGCCGGGAAGGTAGAAAAAAGCGAAGAAGTTGATGGAGAGTTTACTCAGAAACTTTGCAAGGCATATCCGAATATCAGGGAAGAAGATGTAGACCAGGTGGTGAAGATTGTCTATCAGGCAAATTTTGGAAATGAAAAAATTGAAAAAGAAGAATATCAGATGTGCCGAAAGCTATACTGTCAGATAAAAAGAGAAGTGTCTGTGGATGTTGTGTGGTGGAAAAAAATCTGGTGGAAATACTGGAACGGAATTTCTTTGTAGAAATGTGATAATATAGTTGAAAAATACTACACAATGTCTTATAATATGTTTAGAAAGAACCTGGGATGTGCGATACTTCCATTATTTTGAACCTACAGTACTTTAAACGGGATTCTTATATCTCTGTAATATGTCAAGCCTCCGGTTTTTGCAGAGGAAGGCAGAAAAGCAGATGCGGTTGCCCACCTAGCGTTTGCTAGGAGTCAAAATATGGAAAACGGCATTTTGGGGGACTACAAAAGAGAAAAGCAGCTACGAAAGTAGCTGCTTATTTTAGTGTAAAGATTCTAGTTTCATAAAAAAAGATATTTTTGTATATACTATAGAAAAAAGAGTGGACAAGAGGTAGCTTGTGAAACGAAAATTAAATGAAAAATATGTGTATTATGGGATAATGCTTTTTGTTGTTGCGATTTTTCTTGTAATTATGTTTTCGGAAAGAAAAAAAAGAGAAACAGAACTTGATATTGAGTCGAAGCTTCCGAAGATACAACAAGAGGAGACGCAATCAAAGGCGCAGACGGAGGAGCAAATGATTCGGGTAGTGATCAAAACGAATGGATTTCAAGAAATTGCACATGCAGAAATAAAATTTCAGGCAGAAGGGGGACTTATTGCGACTGCAGGAGATGAAAAGAGGGAGTATGGTCAAGGTGAAGTGTTTGCTGTCACACCTGATGATGCGATGTTTCAGAAAGGCACGATTAAAGTAGAATCTGTTGTGCCTGAAGATAAAATTACAGTTTCCAGTCTCAATAGAGGGTATGGAACACCGTCATATCGGGGAAGCTTTGAATTGTTTTCCAGTGCGGAAGGAATGATTCTTGTAAATGAACTTCCTTTGGAGGAATATCTGTATGCGGTCGTTCCAAGTGAGATGCCGGCGTCTTACGAGTTGGAAGCGCTCAAAGCACAGGCGGTCTGTGCGAGAAGTTATGCTTATAATCAGACACAAGGATTGTCTTATCCGGAATATAATGCACATGTAGATGACAGCACTTCTTTTCAGGTGTATGGGAATTCTAAGGAGCAGGAGTCGGCTATTCAAGCGGTAAATGAGACGCAGGGACAAAAATTATGGTATCAGAATCAGGTTGTAACTGCTTACTACTATTCTACTTCCTGCGGAAAATCAACCGGGATTGAGGCGTGGGGAACGACGCCGGATGAACAAAATCAGTATCTGCAAAGTGTGGAGATTTGCAAGGAAGATGGAAATGCATATGAAGCAGAACTCCCGTGGTATAGATGGAGGGCGGTAGTGCAGGAAGGGGTATTGTCTAATCTGATTGAACTAAACACAGCAACGGAAATAGGAACGCTTCAGAATGTGTCGGTCACAAAGCAGGGAGCAGGAGGCGTGGCACTTCAGATAGTGGCACAGGGAGATGGTGGAAGCGTGACTGTCGATACCGAAAATAAGATACGAAGAGCTTTGGGAGGGAAAGGATACAAAATTGAAAAACAAGACGGGACAGTGGTGGACAGTCAAACTTTATTGCCCAGCGCGTTTTTCCAAATAGAGAAAAGTGAAGGAAATTATATTATAAATGGAGGCGGATACGGACACGGAATCGGGATGAGCCAGAATGGAGCGAATGAGATGGCAAAATGCGGAAAAACATACATAGAGATCTTACAATTGTTTTATCAGGGAGTGACCGTGGAGTGAAAGATACTTTACGAAAAGAATGTTTCGTGATATGATTGCGTAAGATAAAAAAGAGAAGGAATCGTTTTATGAGAGTCTTGGTGAAAAAAGTAAATGAGTTTTTAGAAAAAGTAGGAAGAGACCATGTAGGGGCATATGCAGCACAGTCTGCGTTTTTTCTTGTACTTTCTTTAATTCCGATCATTTTGCTTTTGCTGACTTTGGTGCGATATACGCCGGTAACAAAAGCGGATGTGATGACGGCGGTTTATGAAGTGTTCCCGAAGACAATTCGTGCGACAATGATTTCTATTGTGAATGAAGTGTATAACCAATCACGTGCGGTGATCCCTTTGACAGCACTTATGACGATGTGGTCTGCGGGGCGCGGGGTGCTTGCAATCACAAACGGACTGAACTGCATTCATGAGGAAATTGAGACAAGAAACTATATTTTTTTGAGAATCCGGGCAGCTTTCTACACGGTACTTTTTATCATTGCGATTGTGTTGTCTCTTGTCCTGCTTGGATTTGGTAACAGTATTAGTATGTTTGTCAACGAACATGTTCCGATTTTCCGGTATGTGACGGATTTTATCATTGAAATTCGAACGGTTACGACGCTGTTAGTGCTGATTGTATTTTCTACCTGTATTTATCGTTTTCTCCCAAATCATAAGGGAAAGATAAAGTATCAGTTTCCAGGGGCTGTGTTTACAGCGTTTGGTTGGACGCTGGCATCTTTCATTTTCTCGGTTTACATGGATATTTTCAAAGGATTTTCCAATATGTATGGAAGTTTGACGACGATTGTATTGATTATGCTGTGGCTATATTTCTGTATGTATGTCATGCTTTTGGGCGGAGAAATTAATGTTTTGGTCGAGGAACATCTTGACATTACGAATTAATGTGTTAAAATGAAAAGGAATTTTGAATACAAAAAGGCATGGAACGTGTTTAGTAGAGCACTATTTTCTAACAGAGAGAGGAAATCATCGGCTGGAAGTTTCCTTTAGTTCAAATGGGAATCGAATTTCGCACGGGAGCTGTATCTTTGAACGATATAAAGAAAAGTAGAAGATAACGTATCTGCACGTTACGCAGTCCGAGTGCTCATGGAGATTTCTGTGAGAAGTAGGGTGGTACCGCGATATAGCCTCGTCCCTTTTTTGGGGGCGGGGTTCTTTTTATAAGTAAAAAATTAAAGGAGATAAAAACGATGAAAGAAAAATTACAAAGCATCAAAGAAGAAGCATTGGCACAGATTCAGGCAGCGGATGCGCCGGAAAAATTGAATGATGTAAAAGTAAGATTCCTTGGGAAAAAAGGAGAGCTTACAGCTGTTTTAAAAGGAATGAAAGATGTAGCAGCTGAGGACAGACCGAAGGTTGGTCAGCTTGTCAATGAAGCTCGCGAAGAGATTGAGACAGCTCTTAACAATGCAAAGACAGCAATGGAAAAAGCGATCCGTGAAGCAAAATTGAAAGAAGAGGTTATTGACGTTACACTTCCATCTAAGAAAAACATGGTTGGGCATCGTCATCCGAATACAATTGCGCTGGAAGAAGTTGAAAGAATTTTTATCGGCATGGGCTATGAAGTGGTGGAAGGACCGGAAGTAGAGTATGACGAATACAACTTTGAAAAATTGAATATTCCGGCAGATCATCCGGCAAAAGATGAGCAGGACACATTCTATATCAACAAAGACATCGTACTTCGTACACAGACTTCTCCGGTGCAGGCACGTGTGATGGAACAGGGAAAACTTCCAATTCGTATGATAGCACCGGGAAGAGTGTTCCGTTCGGATGAAGTGGATGCGACACATTCACCTTCATTCCATCAGATTGAAGGACTTGTGATTGACAAAAATATTTCATTTGCAGATTTGAAAGGAACACTGGAAGTATTTGCAAAAGAATTGTTCGGACCAGAGACAAAGACAAAATTCAGACCACATCACTTCCCATTTACAGAGCCAAGCGCTGAAGTGGATGTGACATGCTTTAAATGTGGCGGAAAAGGATGCCGTTTCTGTAAAGGTTCCGGATGGATTGAGATTTTAGGCTGCGGTATGGTTCATCCACATGTACTGGAAATGTGCGGAATTGATCCGGAAGAATACAACGGATTTGCATTCGGTGTAGGATTGGAACGTATTGCACTGTTGAAATACGAAATCGACGATATGAGATTATTATACGAAAACGATATTAGATTCTTAAAGCAATTCTAGTTCGCAGTCTGCGATAGCAGACACAGATTGCGAAGCAAGATGTAAGCATAAAGTGCTGCGAACGGGCTTCTTGAATCGCGAAGGGATTCAAGAAGATGTGCCAAAGAGTAAAATGAGCGGCGCGACAGAATATGCCAAAGAGTAGAAATTTTTAGGAGGATTTAGAAAATGAATACATCATTATCATGGATAAAAGCATATGTGCCGGACCTTGATGTCACAGCGCAGGAATACACAGATGCGATGACGCTTTCCGGAACAAAAGTAGAGGGATTTGAGGTGTTGGATGCAGACCTTGAAAAAATTGTAATTGGTCAGATTGATAAAATTGAGAAACATCCGGATGCGGATAAACTAGTTGTCTGCCAGGTGAATGTTGGAACAGAGACTGTTCAGATTGTAACCGGAGCGAAGAATGTATTTGAAGGAGCAAAGGTGCCGGTTGTATTAGACGGTGGACGTGTAGCAGGAAGTCATGACGGGAAAGTTGTAGAAGGCGGAATCAAAATCAAAAAAGGAAAGCTTCGTGGAGTGGAAAGTTTTGGTATGATGTGTTCCATCGAAGAACTTGGATCTACAACAGATATGTACCCGGAGGCTCCGGAGAACGGAATCTATATTTTCGAGGAAGATGCAGTAGTTGGAAGCAGCGCGATTGAAGCACTTGGAAGAAATGATGTTGTATTTGAATACGAGGTGACATCAAACCGTGTGGACTGCTTTAGTGTAGTGGGAATTGCGAGAGAAGCAGCGGCAACTTTTAGAAAAGAATTCTGTCCTCCGGTTGTGGCAGAGACTGGAAATGACGAAGATGTCAATGATTATATTAAAGTAACTGTGGAGAACACAGAGCTTTGCCCACGCTACTGTGCAAGAGTTGTGAAAAATGTAAAAATTGGACCATCTCCGAGATGGATGCAAAGAAGACTGGCTTCTGTTGGAATCCGTCCGATCAACAATCTTGTTGATATCACAAACTATGTGATGGAAGAGTATGGGCAGCCAATGCATGCTTACGATCTTTCTACGATTGCCGGAAATGAGATTGTTGTAAAGACAGCAAAAGCAGGAGAAAAATTCGTGACATTAGACGGACAGGAAAGAGAGATGGACGAATCTGTCCTAATGATCTGCGACGGAGAAAAATCAGTTGGCATCGCGGGTATCATGGGTGGAGAAAACTCTATGATTACAGATGATGTGCAGAACGTATTGTTTGAGGCGGCATGTTTTGATGGAACAAATATCCGTAAATCAAGCAAAAAGGTCGGACTTCGTACAGATGCTTCCGGAAAATTTGAAAAGGGACTTGATCCGAACAATGCGAAAGCGGCAATCGACAGAGCTTGCCAGTTGATTGAAGAATTAGGTGCAGGTGAAGTTGTCGGAGGAACCGTTGATGTATATGGAAAAGTAAAAGAACCGGTTCGCGTTCCATTTGATGCAGAGAAAATCAATGTGATGCTTGGGACAGATATTTCAGAAGAAGAAATGCTTGGATATTTTGAAAAAATCGGTTTGGAATATGATGCCGAGACAAAAGAAGTGATCACACCGACATTCAGACATGATTTATTCAGACTTGCAGACCTTGCAGAAGAAGTGGCAAGATTTTACGGATATGACAATATTCCGACAACACTTCCGAGAGGAGAGGCTACAACAGGAAAATTGTCATTTAAACTTCGTGTGGAAGAAGTGGCTAGAAACATCGCAGAGTTCTGTGGATTCAGTCAGGGAATGACATATTCTTTTGAAAGTCCAAAAGTATTTGATAAACTGTTGCTTCCGGCGGACTCAAAACTCCGTGAAGCGGTGGAGATCATGAATCCGCTTGGAGAAGATTACAGTATTATGAGAACAATTTCTTTGAATGGAATGTTAACATCGCTTGCGACAAACTATAACAGAAGAAATAAAGACGTTCGTTTGTATGAACTTGGAAATATTTATCTTCCAAAACAGCTTCCGGTCACAGAACTTCCGGAAGAACGTATGCAGTTCACACTTGGTATGTATGGAGAAGGTGATTTCTTCAGCATGAAAGGCGTTGTAGAAGAATTCTTTGAAAAAATCGGTATGCATGAAAAAGAGACATATGATCCAAACACAGGAAAGACATTCTTGCATCCGGGACGTCAGGCAAATATCATTTACGGTGGAAAAGTAGTAGGATACTTGGGAGAAGTACACCCAGAAGTGGCAGATATTTACGGAATCGGGACAAGAGCTTATGTTGCAGTGATTGATATGCCGGAGGTAGTGGAACTTGCTACATTTGACAGAAAATATGAAGGAATTGCAAAATATCCGGCAGTGACTCGTGATATCAGTATGGTTGTGCCGAAAGAAATTTTGGTTGGTCAGATCGAGGAAGTGATTGCGAAGAAAGGCGGCGCTTACTTAGAAAGCTACAAATTATTCGACCTTTATGAGGGAGCGCAGATTAAAGCAGGATTCAAATCTGTTGCATATTCTATTGTGTTCCGTGCAAAAGATAAGACATTGGAAGAGGCAGATGTGACTTCTGCGATGACGAAAATCTTGAAAGCATTGGAAGAAATGGGAATTGAATTAAGACAGTAAATAAAAGAAGGAAAGTACCGTCAGATGGCGGTACTTTTTGTGTAAGACGAAACGGGATGTAGGAGGAAGTTTTCTTAGCTCTATAAGCTGGGGGTTATTTTGCCAATAACTTTAAAAATCTCTTATCATTCATCTGCTCATTTGTTAAATATTCTCCATTATAGAACAGAGCGTAAGTTGTAATCGGCGTAGGTGCATTCTGTGCTTGCTCTTTGCTTTGCAAATGAATAGATTTAAACTGTACGCCCTTTTCTTTTGCGATTTCTTCTACAATAGGCACATATTTCGCATTAAATGGACATTGACTGGTATAGTATAAAACATATCCCATTTCATCAATGTGAGGGTGCTTGGCACACTTCTTGAATTTAGGTAACAAGGAATTTTTATTAAATGGTAAACACCATAATTGAATACCATTATCTGCTTCATCGCAAACGATGAAACCTTTGTATTTTAAGAATTTAGGGTCAGCTAAAAATGTTTTTTCTTTTGGGAAGATAGAATACATAACCCTTGTTTTCCTTTTGTTTTACTATCTTCAATACACGCATTTAATAAGTCTGTTGAGTATCCATGACCCTTGAATGAACCAGCAACCCAAAGACAGTTAATATACATATACCCATCTGCAATAATAGGATTCCAAGCATTTTCAGCAGGAATATACTCAATAAAACACTTTCCTCGTTCTTCGCTCTTTAGGAAAACTAAGCCTTCGTTAAATCGCTCTTGTAGCCAAGCCTTTTTTGATGATACTTGAATATCATTGTTATTTGAAATGGCACAGCATATATGCTCTTTGTCTATATTCTCGTTGGTTACTCTAATATATTCCATAAAAATACCTCATTTCTAAATTCTTTAGGTTAGAATCAATGATGGGGGAAACGAAAAAGCAGTTTTTTGTACTTACCTGTGATTATACAGCATTTTCTGTGCAGAAGCTACAGAAATCAAGTGTTTTCATAATAAAATCCTCTATGTAAAATCAGTAGTAATCAAAACACTGCTTTACACGGGCGGCGCATTTGAATCGTAAAACCGCTTGCCAACCAAGCGGAAGGATGGTATTGTTTTCATAGGCAATGGGAAGGTCGATACTGTTCAATTGGAATTTTGCATAGATGTTATGGGAGGTGAATGAATTGAAGAAAATATTTACTATTTTAGGTATGAGTATTTTTTTATGATTAGTTTTTCGGGATGTGGTTCAGCATTAAGCACTGAATCGACTCCGGAGCAGTTGTATTCCGATGATCATAGTATAGATATGTTTGTTCCATATATGAAATATGTTGAGGGATAGGGAGAGTCAGCACAATAATACTTGTTATAGTGACAAATTCGGTTTTGGGGTTATCGATAGATGAATATATTAAAAGTAAAGAAATAAAAATGGAGAATAACCATGCCGATACATGTTGTAAAAAGTGGAGAGACAATCTATTCGATCGCTCAGCTATATGACGTCTCAGCTGACCGGATTGTGTATGACAATGAGCTGGCAGCGCAGCAAAATCTTGTTCCGGGGCAAGCTCTTTTGATTCTGATGACGAGCCGGGTTCATATTGTGAGAGAAGGACAGACGGTGAAGCAGATCGCGGAAGAATATAGTATCACGGTCAAAAATCTATATCAAAACAATCCGTTTCTGTTGAATCAGACCTATTTGTTAGAGGGGCAGAGTTTGGTCATTTCTTATGAGGGAGAACCGCTTATGCAAGGTAGGATCAGCGGGTATGCATATCCGTTTATTGAGCCGTATATTTTGCGTGAGGTACTTCTTTATATAGATGAAATACTTATTTTTTCTTATGGATTTACGGCAGAAGGAGAATTGATACCACCTCAGATTGACGAGACGTGGGTGATTCAGGAGGCTTGGAATCAGCAGGTGGAACCGATTCTGGTGCTGACGCCGTTTGCGGAGACGGGGACCTTTAACAGTGGGTTGATTCAAATATTATCGGAAAATGAGACGGTTCAGGACAATTTGATTGAAAATCTTTTGGAGACAGTACGAGAAAAGGGGTATGTAGGTGTAGATGTGGACTTTGAATATATTCGGCCGGAAGATCGGGTGGGGTATGCAGATTTTGTGAATCGTTTACGGGAGACGATGAATGAAAATGGATATCGGGTGTCGGTGGCGCTTGCTCCGAAGACCTCTTCTTATCAAAAAGGGTTGTTGTATGAGGCAATGGATTATCATCTGTTGGGGCAAAGTGCAAATACGGTGTTTCTGATGACGTATGAATGGGGGTATACATACGGACCACCGCTTCCGGTAGCGCCGCTGCCAAATGTCCGACAGGTGTTGGAGTATGCCCTCACGGAAATTCCGAAAGAAAAAATTGTGCTTGGGATTCCTAATTACGGGTACAGTTGGCCGCTCCCGTATGAGCGAGGTGTGACAAAAGCAAGATTGATTGGAAATGTTGAGGCGAATGTCATCGCGGCAGAGCGAGGTGTGGAGATTCAGTACGATGAGCGTTATCAAAGTCCGTTTTTCTATTATGAAATTGGTGGCAGGAGATATGAGGTCTGGTTCGAGGATGTGAGAAGTATTTATGCAAAATTGCAGCTGGCTGCAGAAAAGGATATCCGTGGCGTCGGGTATTGGAACTTGATGCGTCCGTTTCGGGCAAACTGGCTGCTGGTGAATCAGATGCTTCATTGAAAAAGGGGTGGCGTTTTTAGAACAAAGCATATATAATGTGATTATATATGCGAAAATGCAAATGAGGAAGAGGGGAAAAAGATGACAAACAAAAAAGAGAGACATTTCAAAACCGGTTCGGCTTTGTGCTGGCATGTATCGGCTCTGCTGTTGGAATGGGAAATATCTGGCTGTTTCCTTATCGTGTAGGCGAAGGTGGCGGTGCTGCATTTTTGATACCGTATTTTATATTTGTTTTTGTGCTCGGATTTGCGGGTGTTGCAGGTGAGATGGCGTTTGGACGTGCGATGAAAGCTGGTTCTATCGGGGGCGTTTTCGCGGAGCATCGAAGATGAGAGGCGGAAGATGGGGCGAGTTCGTCGGACTTGTGCCGACACTTGGTTCGCTTGGAATTGCAATCGGGTATTCGGTTGTTGTGGGATGGATTTTGAAATTTTTGGTCGGATCTGTGACGGGAAGTCTGATGAAAACAAAATCGGAAGAGTACTTCGGAGAGATATCTGCTTCATTTGGAAGTATTCCGTGGCATCTGCTTGGTCTGGTGATTGTGTTTGCAATCATGCTGTTTGGGATTGCAAAAGGTATTGAAAAGGTTAATAAGTTTATGATGCCTGCATTTTTCTGCCTGTTCCTGATACTGGCGGTGCGAGTGTTCTTTCTGAAAGGATCTGTATCTGGGTATTCCTTTTTGCTAAAGCCAAAATGGAGTGAACTTGGAAATGTAAAAACCTGGGTGTATGCACTTGGGCAGGCATTCTTTTCGCTTTCATTAGCAGGTTCAGGAACTATAGTTTATGGAAGCTACCTGAAAAAAGATGAAGATGTGATTGCATGTGCGAGAAACGTAGCGATTTTCGATACATTGGCAGCGCTTCTTTCAGCGTTTGTAATTTTACCCGCAGTGTTTGCGTTTCAATTAGATCCAAATGCAGGACCGGCATTGATGTTCATTACGATGCCGAAAGTATTTCAGCAGATGCCGGCCGGAACATTTTTCTGTATTCTCTTTTTTGTGGCAGTTCTGTTTGCGGCAGTCACTTCGTTGATCAATTTGTTTGAGACACCGGTGGAGGCGATTCAGGAACGCTTTGGAGTGTCGAGAAAGATTGCAGTCGCAATTGTGGCAGTTGTGGCTGTGGCGGTTGGAGTTGTCATTGAATCCGGTGATGTCGTAAGTACATGGATGGATGTGGTTTCAATTTACATTATTCCACTGGGAGCATTGCTTGCCGCAATTATGTTTTTCTGGGTATGCCCTCCTAGGTTTGCAAGGGAGCAGGTACAGATGGGACGCGAGAAAAAGATTGGAAAATGGTTTGAGCCAATGACAAAATATATTTTTGTTGGTTTGACGATTGTTGTCTATATATTGGGTATTTTATATGGCGGCATTGGATAAGAAAGGAAGTTTCAAAAAGATGAGAAAAGAAGATTTTTATTTTGATTTACCGGAAGAATTGATTGCACAGGATCCATTGGAGGACCGTTCAAGCTCAAGACTTTTGGTGTTGGATAAAGAGACTGGCAAGGTGGAGCATCATGTGTTCCGGGAGATTATAGATTATCTGCAGGAAGGGGACTGTCTTGTTATCAATGATACAAAAGTGATTCCGGCAAGGCTGATTGGTTCCAAAATCGGCACGGATGCAAAAATAGAAGTATTGTTGCTAAAACGAAAAGAAAACGATGTATGGGAGACGCTTGTAAAGCCTGGGAAAAAGGCAAAAGTGGGAACTCGAATCAGTTTCGGAGACGGTCTTTTAGTCGGTGAAGTCGTTGATATCGTAGAAGAAGGCAATCGTCTGATCCATTTTGAATACGAAGGAATTTTTGAGGAAATTTTAGATCAATTAGGACAGATGCCGCTGCCGCCGTATATCACACACCAATTGGAAGATAAAAACAGATATCAGACGGTATATGCGAAACATTCCGGCTCTGCTGCAGCTCCGACAGCCGGACTGCATTTTACGCCGGAGTTGTTAAAAGAGATTGAAGAGAAAGGCGTGCAGATTGCACGTGTGACCTTACATGTAGGACTTGGAACATTCCGTCCTGTAAAAGTAGATAATATATTGGAACATCACATGCACTCAGAATTTTATCAGATTGACGAAGAGGCGGCTGAAAAGATTAATCGTGCAAAAGAAAGCGGGCATCGCGTAATTTGTGTCGGAACAACAAGTTGTCGAACAATTGAATCTGCTGCAGATAAAAATGGAAAACTTCATGCGACGAATGGCTGGACGGAGATTTTCATTTATCCGGGGTATGAATTTAAGGTGTTAGATTGCCTGATCACGAACTTTCATTTGCCGGAGTCTACATTGGTCATGTTGGTATCTGCATTGGCAGGAAGAGAACAGGTGCTCTCGGCTTATGAGGAGGCTGTGAAAGAAAAATACCGTTTCTTCAGCTTTGGGGATGCGATGTTTATTAAATAGACGGTGAAAAATGAAGTCTCGGAACTTGAAGTTCCGGGGCTTTTCTATGTGATTGGAATAAATATCGTTTATTATGGGAATAGTCCTTGTATAAAAATTTAGGAGGGACTGCGTTGAGGATTCCAAAACATATTGCAATTATACCGGATGGAAATAGGAGATGGGCGACACAACATCAGATGGAGAAAAAAGATGGCTATCAGCACGGACTGAACCCGGGACTTGAAGTGCTGCGCAAAGCAAAGGAGTATGGAGTCGCGGAAATTACGTATTATGGGTTTACTGTGGACAATTGTAAACGGCCGAAAGTGCAGCAAAATGCATTTAAAAAAGCGTGCGTAGATGCAGTGCGGCTGATTCAAAAAGAAGGGAATGTATCGCTCTTGGTTGTGGGAGATTCGAGCTCAGTACATTTTCCGGAAGAACTTTTGAAATATACACAGAGAAAGGAAATCGGAATTGCTGATATCAAGGTGAATTTTCTTGTGAATTACGGCTGGGAATGGGATTTGAGCGCGATAAGAAAAGAGGGTATGGAGCAAGAGAACGATGTAATGACTCAAATACATTCGAAGGATATTTCCAGAATTGATTTGGTAATTCGTTGGGGAAATATGAGAAGATTGTCGGGGATGCTGCCTGTGCAGTCAGTCTACGCAGATTTCTATGTGGTAGAAAATCTTTGGCCGGATTATAAAGAAAGAGATTTTGATAAAGCAATCAGGTGGTATGACAAACAAGATGTAACTTTAGGCGGATAGCATCCGGAATAGTTTGATGATAATTTATTTTTATCTAAAAAGAAATTTTGTAGATTCTTCTAGTAAGATTTGTACAAGGTTTCTTTTTATTATTGTCTTTTAAATCCTGTCTAATTTCAGAATTTTTGTATAAAATTACAAAAACTATCAAAAATAAATTAAAATAATGGTAAAAATACATAAAAGAAAAGTGCTTAAATATGGATTTTTGCATAAATCTGTGTTAATATGAAGTGGTATATCGAGATGCACAAGGTGCAGAACGGAAAACTACAGTAAAAGGAGGTTTCAGGATGTGTTCTAAAACAGGAGGGGTTCCGTTTCATGGAACAAAAGAGCAGGAAGAGGCGTTATTGCAGGTGATTGCGGAATTGAAGGATGATAAAGGTGCTTTGATGCCCATTTTGCAAAAGGCTCAGGAAATATACGGGTATCTTCCGATAGAAGTGCAGACAATGATTTCAAATGAGACGAAGATTCCGTTGGAGAAAATATATGGAGTTGCAACGTTTTATTCACAGTTTACGCTCAATCCAAAAGGAAGATATCGCATTTCAGTCTGTCTTGGCACGGCATGTTATGTAAAAGGTTCCGGGGATATTTATAATTATCTGATGGAAAAGCTTGGAATCGTGGGTGGGGAGTGTACACCTGACGGTAAATTTTCACTGGATGCCTGCCGATGTGTCGGGGCATGCGGTCTTGCGCCGGTCATGATGGTAAATGATGATGTCTACGGACGTTTGACTGTAGATGACATAGATGATATTTTAGCAAAATATGATTAGGATCGTATGAAAATAGAAATGGAGGATATGCATGAAGTCACTGGAAGAATTGAAAGCAATCAAAGAAAAGATGCAGGGACAGGTAGAGTTTCGTTCAGAAGACGGAGTCTGGACAGAAGATAACCCGTATCGCAAGCATGTGTTGGTCTGCGGAGGTACCGGGTGTACTTCTTCCGGCAGCAAGAAAATTATTGAAAAACTGCATGAAGAGATTCGAAAAAATAGTCTGGAAAATGAGATTGGAGTCGTGAAAACAGGATGTTTCGGGCTGTGTGCGTTGGGGCCGATTATGATCGTTTATCCGGAGGGCGCATTTTATTCCATGGTAAAAGAAGAGGACATTCCGGAAATCGTATCGGAACATTTGTTAAACGGAAGAATTGTTACTCGTCTTTTATATCAGGAGACGGTCAGTGAAGATGGAATACTGCCGCTTCAAGAGACGGAATTTTATAAGAAACAAAAGCGAATTGCGCTTCGCAACTGTGGCGTGATCAATCCGGAAAATATTGAAGAATACATAGGGACGAGCGGATACGAGGCTCTTGGAAAAGTCTTGACGACGATGACACCGGATGACGTCATTCAGGTTATCTTGGACAGTGGACTGAGAGGACGCGGAGGAGCAGGTTTCCCGACGGGGTTGAAATGGAAATTTGCAAAAGGCAATCAGGCAGATCAAAAATATGTCTGTTGCAACGCTGATGAAGGAGATCCGGGAGCGTTTATGGATCGCTCGGTGCTCGAGGGGGATCCTCATGTTGTGTTGGAGGCAATGACAATTGCAGGGTATGCAATCGGGGCGTCACAAGGGTACATCTATGTGCGTGCAGAATATCCGATCGCAATTGAACGTCTGGAAATCGCAATTCGTCAGGCGAGAGAGTACGGAATGCTTGGCAAAGATATTTTTGGAAGCGGATTTGATTTTGATATTGATTTGAGACTGGGAGCGGGAGCGTTTGTCTGTGGAGAAGAGACGGCATTGATGACATCCATTGAAGGAAATCGTGGTGAGCCAAGACCGCGTCCGCCATTCCCGGCATTGAAAGGCTTATTCCAAAAACCGACGATTTTAAACAATGTGGAGACCTGGGCAAATATTCCGCAGATTATTTTAAAGGGACCGGAATGGTTTGCGGGTATGGGAACAGAAAAATCAAAAGGAACAAAAGTGTTTGCGTTAGGTGGTAAAATTCATAATACCGGACTTGTGGAGATTCCGATGGGAACGACACTTCGTGAAATTGTGGAAGAAATCGGCGGAGGAATTCCGAATGGAAAGAAATTCAAGGCGGCTCAGACGGGAGGACCGTCAGGCGGATGCATTCCGGCAGAACATCTTGATGTTCCGATCGATTACGACAACTTGATGGAAATTGGATCCATGATGGGATCAGGTGGTCTGATTGTTATGGATGAGAATACTTGTATGGTGGATATTGCAAAATTCTTTTTGGAATTCACGGTAGATGAGTCCTGCGGGAAATGTACACCTTGCCGTATCGGCACAAGACGTATGCTGGAACTTTTGGATAAGATTACAAAGGGGCAGGCAACCATGGAAGATTTGGATAAATTGGAGGAACTTTGTTATCACTTAAAGGATAACTCGCTCTGCGCGCTTGGACAGACGGCTCCAAACCCGGTACTTTCTACTCTGCGCTATTTCCGGGACGAATATATTGCACATATCGTAGATAAAAAATGCCCTGCGGGAGTCTGTAAAGAGTTGCTGCAATACAAAATTGATGCGGATAAATGTAAAGGCTGTACACTTTGTGCAAGAACATGTCCGAACAATGCGATTATTGGCTCGGTAAAAGAAGTACATATGATTGACCAGTCTAGATGCGTCAAATGTGGAGCATGTATGGAAAAATGCCGGTTTGGTGCTATTTATAAAGAGTAATAGGGGAGGTAAGATGATGGAAAATGTAACGATAAAATTAAATGGCAGAGCCGTGTCGGCGCCGGTGGGGTCTACAATCTTGGAAGCAGCACATTTGGCTGGAATCAAAATACCTACTCTCTGTTTCTTGAAAGAGATTAATGAAATCGGGGCATGTCGAATCTGTGTGGTGGAAGTAAAAGGTGCAAAGACTTTGGTTGCATCCTGTGTACATCCAATCGGTGATGGGATGGAGATATGGACGAATACACCGAAAGTGTTGGAGGCAAGAAGGAAGACTCTGCAGTTAATCTTGTCTGCGCATGACAGAAAATGTCTCTCTTGTGTGAGAAGTGGGAACTGCGAATTGCAGCAGTTGTGCCGTGAACTTGGAGTTGCAGAGGAAGACTATTTTGATGGTGAGAAAAATGGGTATGAATTAGATGTAACGGCGGCACATATGATTCGGGATAACAATAAGTGTATTTTGTGTAGACGATGTTCGGCAGTCTGTGAGAAAGTACAGGGAATCGGTGTGATTGGACCGAATCACAGAGGGTTTGCAACGAGTATTGGATCGGCGTTTGAGATGGGGCTTGGAGATACAAGCTGTGTGTCTTGTGGACAGTGTATTGCAGTCTGTCCGACTGGGGCTCTTCAAGAAAAGGATTATATAGATGAAGTGTTAGAGGCGATTGCCGATCCGGAAAAACATGTTGTAGTGCAGACAGCGCCTTCCGTAAGAGCGGCATTGGGAGAAGAGTTTGGATATCCGATTGGAACTGACGTGGAGGGCAGAATGGTGGCAGCACTTCGAAGAATCGGATTTGACAAAGTGTTTGACACGGATTTCAGTGCAGATCTCACTATTATGGAAGAAGCGCGTGAATTTATAGACAGAGTACAAAATGGTGGTGTACTTCCACTTATTACTTCCTGCTCACCTGGATGGATCAAATACTGTGAACATTATTTTCCGGATATGACAGAGAATCTGTCGAGCTGTAAATCACCGCAGCAGATGTTTGGAGCAATTACAAAGACCTATTATGCGGAAAAGACGGGGATGGATCCAAAGGATATCGTGTGTGTGAGTGTGATGCCTTGCACTGCAAAGAAATTTGAAATTGGACGCGAGGATCAGAATGCGGCGGGGGTACCGGATGTGGATATTGCTATTACAACAAGAGAGCTTGCAAGACTGATCAAACGTACAGGACTTGATTTTACAGGACTTCCGGAAGAGAATTTTGATGATCCGCTCGGAGAATCAACAGGAGCAGCGGTAATCTTTGGCACAACCGGTGGTGTTATGGAAGCGGCACTTCGGACGGCGGTGGAGACGCTTACGGGAGAAGAACTCGCAAAAGTGGACTTTGAAGATGTACGAGGAACAGATGGAATTAAAGAAGCGACTTACAATGTAGCGGGAATGGATGTGAAAGTAGCAGTCGCATCCGGACTGCAAAACGCAAAAGAGCTGCTTGACAAAGTCAATGCAGGAGAAGCAGACTATCATTTCATTGAGATTATGGGATGTCCGGGAGGCTGTGTAAATGGCGGTGGACAGCCACAAGTTTCTGCGGATGTAAGAAACTTTACCGATGTGAGAGCGGCACGTGCGAAAGTACTGTATGACAACGATGCCAAAAAAGCAATTCGAAAATCGCATGAGAATCCTTCGATTCAGAAATTATATGAAGAATTTCTGGGAAGACCGGGAAGCCAAAAAGCGCATGAGATTTTACATACATCTTATATAAAGAGAACGATTAATTCCATCTAGTAATGATAAAAGGCAGATTGCTGTGTGATAAGACAATGGTGATTGTTACACGGCAATCTGTCTTTTGTCTGTTTGTACCAAAAAAAAATCGTATTTATACAATATATCTAAAAATAAAAAACTACTTTGGAAGAAATTGTAAATATGATATAATGAATTGTATGTGAAAAAAGAAACGAGAGGAGCAAAAATATGAAAAAGAAACGAAAATCCTTACGTGTAGCAAGTGCAGCGTTAGTTTGCGCGATGACAGCAACCTCTGTTCTTCCGGCAGCTGCTGCAAAGAAGAATGAGGAAACGACGCCAACAGTGCCTACAGAGCAGACAGAGTGTTCTAAAAATCCGAATGCATATGCAATTTACCCGCTTCCGCAGAAGGTGACGTATCCACAAACAACACAGTCATTTGAACTGAAAAGTGGAGAGGTAACGATTGTTGCAGAGAACGGAGTGGATGAGGCTACCAAAAACTTTGTAAAAAAAGTACTGGACAAGTATAAAGTTGGATATAAAGAATCTGAGAACGTAGATGATGAAAAAACAAATATCATCCTCGGCGTGGAAACAAACAAACGGTGCAGCTGATAGTTATAATGAAAGAAAATAAAAATCAACGAGCCAAATGCAGAATTTTCAAAAAGCCGGATGCCTATGTGCTTGATGCAGATGCACAAAAGAAAGATATTGTCATTGAAGGAAAAGATACGGATGCAACCTTTCATGGTGTTGCGACTCTGCAGATGATGTTCTCTTCTTTCTCAGGAAAGAAATTTTTGGATGCGCATATTGAAGACTATGCAACTGTGGCGACGAGAGGATACATCGAAGGTTTCTATGGTGCATGGAACTTTGATGAGCGTGAAAATCTGATGGAATTTGCCAAAGACTATAAGATGAACAGCTATGTCTATGCACCGAAGGGAGATGCATATCATACAAGCAAATGGGATCAGCTATATCCGGATGAAACAATAAAAGAATTTGAAAAGTTAGTAAAGAAAGCCGAAGAGACAAAAGTAGATTTTGTATGGTCTATTCACCTTGGTAACTTTTTTAAATCATTTTCAAGTATATCAGATGCAAAGTACGAAACACAGTATCAGAAATTAATGGCAAAGCTGGAACAGTTGTATAAAATTGGTGTTCGTAAATTTGATATATTGAATGATGACTTTGGTGGCGGAAACAATGACATGGTTGTGACTGTGCTGAATAGATTGAATGAAGATTTAAAAAAGAAAGGTTGCCAGCCGATTACATACTGTCCACAGGGTTATAACAAGGCATGGTCAGGTAATGGTGCGGAGTTAACAGCTTTAAAGAATTTGAATGATGACATTCATATTTACTGGACCGGTGATGATGTAAACTCACCAATCACACAGGAAACGGTAAACTTTTTGAAAGAAAAGACAAATCATGATCCGGACTTCTGGTTGAACTATCCGGTAAATGAGCATGCGAAATCAGGAATTTATCTTGGTGATATCACATATTATGCGAGAGACAATGTAACGGGACTTGCAGGTTTCCACTCAAACCCAAGCAGATTTGCATATTCAAATGAGGTGGGCTTGTATCAGTTGGCGTCATTGGTATGGAACAATAATAAATATTCTGAACATGCAAATGAAATTTGGGAGAGCGCATTTAATTATTTGCAGCCTGAGGTAAAAGATTCTTATCTTACGATTGCGAGAAACGTAGCAAATGCACCTGGCTCATCCAGAGTTCCTGGATTTAATGAGTCAGAGTATTTGAAAGAAAAATTAGATGCAGTGCAAAAGCTTGTAAATGCAGGAAAGCCAATTAAAGAAAATGAAGATGCGAAAGCAATTTTAGCGGAATTTGATAATATCCTGAATGCAGTCAAAGATTTTGAAAAAAATTGTGCAAATAAAAATTTGGTAAAAGAATTGACGCCTTGGCTGAAATCATTAAATGATGTGGCAAGTGCAGGAAAAGGCGCATTGGAGAGTTTGATTGCTTTAGAAAATGGAGATACTACAACGGCCTGGACAAAACTAAGCAGTGCAAGCAAATATTACAACACAATGTATACCTATCTTACAGCAGAAGATTTGCCGAATGTATATGCAAAAGCAGGAAGCAAGAGACTTGCGCCGTTTGTGGCAAAGGCAATCAATGCAGCAAAAAATCAGTTAACACCGATTTTAAACCCGGGAGACACTACAATTTCACCAACATTATATGCGAAAATGGGCGGAGCAGAAGTGACCGAAACTGCTGATTCGAAGAAGATGTATGATGGAGATGAGACAACTTATGTTTCATGGCAGGTAAACAGCAGGCGGGCGATTATTATGGATTAGACCTTGGAAGAGTTACCACTGTGACAGATGTATCTATTTTGCAGGCACAAAAAGACGGACACCATGACATTTTCCATGATGCAGAATTACAATATTCAGAAGACGGAGAAACATGGGAAAAGATTGATGCAAAAGTGGATGGAGACCGTATTACGGCAGATGGACTCAATGTGAAAGCGAGATATGTGAGATATTATCTGAAGACAGCAGGATATAATGGGAAACCGGATTATTGGACATATGTAAGAGAATTTACAGTGAACAAAAAAGTGGAAGACATGACAGAGTCTACACTAACGTTGATAGCATTGAAAAAGACACCTCTGACAATTGAGGGAACAGAGATTAGCGTTCGCAATTTGAAAGGTGTTACATTGAAACCAAATAATTATGTTGGTATTAAACTAGAGACACCGGAAGCGGCAAAATCATTCGTAAAAGAAGTATCGGCAGAGGAAGGTCTTGTATTTGAATATTCATTTGATGCATTGAATTGGTCAGAGGCAAAAGAGGTCAAAGACCTTGCCGGAGTAAAATATTTAAGATTGAGAAACAATTCAGAAAAAGATGTGACAGTGGATATAACAAAGATTGGAATGGATATCAAGAGCCTGAAGCCAGAAGCAAAATTGTTACAGTCAACAATTAAAAATGGTTTGAGTGAAGGGACGTATACAAATGTATTTGATGGCAATCTTTCTACTTATATTTTGACAAAAGAAAATCCGGCGAAAGATTCTTATATTACATTTGATTTGGGAAAAACGATTGAAGTGTATGATGTGGAGGCAGTAACCTCAGACGGATTACAGCGTCTGTACAATGCAAAGATTCAGATTTCAGAAAACAATAAAGACTGGACAGATGTGGCGACAGTTGAAAATGACAATTCTGTTATGGAAGTTCCTTATCGCTATGTGCGCGGTGATGCGAAAGGTGCAAAAGCAAGATATCTAAGACTTTACTTTACAGGTAACGGAAATGATAAATTGAAGCTACATGAGATTCAGATTAATAAAAAGACAGAAGGCGGCGTAGCGGCGGCGCAGATCACAAGCAACATGTCAGGTGATGTGGGAGCCGTGATTGATAATGACATCAGTACATTGTTCAATAAAAAGACAAAGTCCGGTGACTATATTAAATATCGTGTGACAGAAAATACAAACATTACACAGATTTCTGTGTTACAGGGTGCAGCCGGTGAAGGTGATTTGTATGTAACAACTCCAAAGGGTGAGCAAAAACTGGGAACAGTGAAAGATGTCATTGCAAAATTTGATACAAAAGATGTGGGACCAATTTCAGAGATTAGCATTAAATGGACTAAAGAAAGTGAAGCCTCAATTCATGAACTGGCAATTACAACCGGAGAAAATGCATCTGACGATATCGGAGAGTATGTAGATCCAATTATCGTAGACAATGGTGAGGAAATTGAACAGAATATTGCAATCGGTAAAAAAGTAGAAGTTTCTGGAACGACTGCTGGAGATAAAAATAATGTAAATGATGCGAATACCGAAACAAAATGGGACAGTGATTTCATCAAAGGTAATAACGCAAAAGAAAACTCATGGATTTACGTCGATCTTGGAGCAGAAAAAGAATATACTATGAATCAGATTGTAGTACGTTTCTATAATCTGATCTACCCAACAAAGTGGGAACTTCAGACATCGGATGATGCTCAAAACTGGACAACTGTAAAAGAACTTTCCAAAAATCCGAATGGAGCAGCACATCCGGTAGAAACAATTGATTTAGAGACTCCTCTGACAGCCAGATATGTTCGCCTTTTCTTTGAGGAATTG
>ENA-OQIF01000241-OQIF01000241.1-human-gut-metagenome-genome-assembly--contig:-NODE-241-length-27196-cov-3.582585_pt1 | contig 27196 bp, 44 predicted proteins | sample MGYA00242574_ERZ504738 | MGnify/ENA primary metagenome ERZ504738 (study PRJEB26092, sample SAMD00036437) | human gut metagenome | host: Homo sapiens | study: EMG produced TPA metagenomics assembly of...
AATTGAAAACGGACACAGGCGTGCTTACGAACCTGCAGACTGTACAGGTGAAAAGGCTGAGAGAACTTGGCCAAACGGTGGAAGTAGTAAAGGGGGATAGCCGGATTGATCAAATTTTTCGGGAAATACGGATATCCGCAAGTGAGCATTCTACTTTCCGGAAAATACAAAGGGGTGAAAACAGATGGAGTTTAAACCACACGGCTATCAGAAACACTGTATTGAAAAGATCATCGAGATAAAAAAAATCGGGTTATTTCTCGATATGGGACTGGGAAAAACGATCACAACATTAACGGCCGTGAAGGAATTGAAATATAACCGGTTTGAAGTACGGAAAGTGCTTGTGATCGCACCGAAGAAAGTGGCCGAAGGAACATGGACCAAGGAAAAAGATAAATGGGAGCACACGAAGATGCTGAGGGTATCTCAGGTACTTGGAAGTCAGACAAAACGCATCCGTGCACTGAACACACCGGCGGACATCTACATCACCAACAGGGAGAACGTAGTGTGGTTAGTGGATTATTACCGGAACAGCTGGCCGTTTGACATGGTGGTGATCGATGAATCCAGCAGCTTTAAGAGCCATAAAGCAAAACGGTTCAAAGCACTTGCAGGTGTGGGAACAAGGATCAACCGTCTTGTAGAGCTTACGGGAACCCCATCCCCGAACGGACTTGACGACCTGTGGGCACAGATCTATCTGTTAGACGGAGGTGAACGACTCGGAAAAAGATATACGCAGTTCAGGGAACGGTATTTTGATCCGGGAGAACGCGGGAACAATGTGGTATATAACTACAAGGCAAAGCAGGGGAGCGAGGAAAGCATTCTGAAAATCATTTCCGACATCTGCATCAGCATGAAGGCAGAGGATTATCTGCAGCTTCCGGATGTGACATACCATCCAGTAACCGTTACCCTGGATACAAAAGCAAGAAAGGCATATCAGGAACTGGAGAGAAAAATGGTGCTGGCACTTCCGGAGGATGAAGAAGAAATCAGTGTGACAAGTGCAGCGGCGTTGAGCAATAAACTTCTGCAGCTTGGGAACGGTGCGATTTATGACGAGGATCGAAACGTGCATGAAATTCATAACTGCAAGATTGAGGCATTCATGGAACTGGTGGAATCTCTTCAGGGAAAACCGGCATTAGTGTTTTATAATTTCCAGCATGATAAGGAACGGGTCTTAAAGGCACTCGCAAAGACAGGGTTACGCGTAAGAGAGTTAAAGACCACACAGGATGAGGATGACTGGAATAATCGTGAAATTGATATTCTTCTGACGCACCCGGCAAGCAGTGCCTATGGGTTGAACCTGCAGCACGGAGGAAACCATGTAATCTGGTTCGGTCTCACTTGGAATTACGAACTGTATACCCAGGCAAATAAAAGACTGCACAGGCAGGGGCAGACGGAGAAGGTAATCATTCATCAGTTGGTATGTGATGGCACAAGAGACGAAGATGTAGTACAGGCGTTGGAACGAAAAGATGATGTGCAGAATTACGTGATGCAGAGTTTGAAAGCAAGGATAAAACGGATTAAGGAGGAATCAGGAAAATGAACAAATACGAAACAAAGATGGACAAGATAACAACGGAATTTGCAGAGCATATCTGTGACAATCTGTGCTGATATCCGCACATGGCAGATGGAAAGTCTTTAGAAATTATATGTTCAGAATGTAAAATTTGAAGGGAAGTGATAATTTGAGCTATGGAAGAACACGGAAGCAAGCAAAGCTGGATGAGGAAAAGACCTTTGATGATATTATAAAGCGAGGACCGTCAGAAAGTGCGAAGAGGGCATTTAAACACGATGTACGTAATGTGTACGGAGTGAAGCAATGCCTGACGAAATGGGGAGTTGACTTGAAGGGAGCGATTACCGATGGACAGAACAATACTAATTGAGTACGCAGATATGAAAGAGGAAATAAAAGATTTACGAAGAAGGATAGAGAAAGATAAAAGAGCGTTGGAAAAACTCAATAAAGAAACTGTAATAGATACAGTATCCCGTGGAAAGAAAGGAAGAAAATCACTTGGAACGGCAAGAGTTGAAGGAAAACCACGGATGACAATCGAGCTAAAGAAAAACGCATACATAAAGAAAATAGATCAATTGGAACGGTTAGAAACAGATCTGTTAGAGAAACAAACACAAGTGGAAGAATACATACAGCAAATTGAAAAAAGTGAATTGAGGATGATGCTGAGATTTTATTACATAGACGATCTTCCATGGTATAAAGTAGCTATGCAAATGAATCAAATCTTCCCACAGAGAAAAATAAAGTACACAGAAGACAATTGTAAGCAACGACATAAAAGGTATTTTGATAAATTATAAAAATGTCACTCAATGTCACGGGAAAATGTGCTAGTATGGTAAAAACGAAAAGTGTACAAACACGAAAGCGGCAGCAGACAACAATTTGTTGCGGCTTTTATTAATTTGATTTGGCAGGATAGAGTAATGGTAATTCGCTAGGCTCCTTATCTAGAAATGTTGGTTCGATTCCTTCTCCTGCAATTGAAGAGGTGATGATATGTTAAAGTCTTGTAGCTATTGCGGAAGAATTCACGATAGCAAATATGTGTGCAAACAGAAAGAACAGAAGATTAGAGAGAGACAGTCATATAGGACAGAAAAAAGTAAACAATCTCGTTCTTTCCATAACTCTAAGAAGTGGCAAGATAAAAGAGAGGATATAAAATTCAGAGATAACTATTGCTGTCAAGTATGCGCAAGAGGATTACATAACCCTAGTAGACAATATGAAACAGAGGATACATCTGTGCACCACATAGTTCCGTTGGTAGAGGACTATGAGAAGAGACTAGACGATGACAACCTAATTACATTGTGCTCTAGGCATCATGAGATGGCAGAAAAAGGCGATATAGATAGACGCGAGTTGCTACGAATTGCGAAAGAACAAGAGAAAAACTTCGATTTTCCAGTTTGCTAGGGTACCCGCCCGGGGTTCGAAATGAATTTTCAGACAATTTCACCACACCGACGCCCCATCATGATTTATAATTTATTCCCAAAATGAGAAAGGAAAGGAGGAATTTATATGGCTAGACCATCAAAGCCAGCAAGCGTAATCAAATTGGAAGGCAAATCGCATAGAACAAAAAAGAATTACGGAACAGGGAGCAAGCGGAAAATTCTCTCCTTTCCGGAATGAAATTAAAAGAGTCGGAAGAAGTGAAAAATAATCCGAAAGCACATCAGGAATTTTTGAGAGTCAAAAATTATTATCCGGAATCGATAAGAGCGATGACCTATACGGAAGTGTAATCAACAGGTACTGCTTAACGCTTGCGGAGTGTGCGGATTTCGAAGAGAAAAGAGAACATGCACAAGAATTGATGGATAAGTTAGAAATGCGTTCCGATGAAATGGAGTTTGTCGAGTTTCTGAAATTACAAGACGGACTTGCAAAACAGCTTATATCCTACGATAAGCAAATACAGGCAAAAAGAAAGATGCTATTTGACATTGAAAAAGAAAACGTCATGACGATCGCATCTGCTCTACGGAGCATTCCAAAAACACCAGAAAAGAAAAACAATGCATTGAAAGAGGCATTAAGTGGTTAAGGATGGAAAGGCTTACGTTTATGCCAAATGGTGTGTCGAGGAAAACGTAGGATATGCACCGATATATGTTAAAAAGCAATGTAAGAGTTGGCTACAGATAGCAGATGGGAACGATGAAGATGCTTTTGTTGATGAGAAATCCTATGAAAAGATATGTAAGTTGTTAAAACTTATGGTACATCCAGATTTGAGATGTTCGATATACGATGGATTGGAAGATTATGCATGGCTGTTTATCGTGGCAACGCTTTGCACAAAATTAAAGAATACAGAGCGGGATATAAGATTTTATACAACAGCAGTATTAGAAATCGCACGAAAGAATTTTAAAACATTCAATAGTGCGATTATTTTTATACTTTTAATGCTGACAGAACCGGACTTCTCTCGATTCTTTTCTGTAGCTCCTGATTTGGCACTTTCTTCCGAGTTGAAATTAGCGATTCGGAAAATTATAAAGGTAAGCCCAGCGTTGTATGACGAAGACGAGCCGGCATTTAAAATTTTAAGAAGTCAAATCATTTGTCTTTTGAATGACAACGAGTATACACCACTTGCATATTCAAATGACGGTATGGATGGAAAGATGGCACATGCGTTCCTGGCGGATGAATGTGGGGCGATGGACGAATATCCGATTGAGGCTATGAGATCCTCTCAAATCACATTGTTCAATAAGCTCGGGATTATCATTAGCACACAATATCCGAATGATGACAATTCCATGATAGACGAGATAGACATTGCCAAGAAAACGCTTGACGGATTACTGGATGATAGACGAACATTCGCTTTGCTTTACGAACCAAACGATGAATTAAAATTGGTGAAGAATGGCAGACGAACGATTTATGTATCTACCAGAGTAATCCGGTAGCTTATGCACATGGATACATCTTTGATGAGATTGTTAAGAAACGTGCAATCGCTGTTCTGTATGAGAATAAGCGAGAGAATTACTTATGCAAGCACAATAACATCCTTTACAAAGGGCTTGGAGTTGAGGGATACATAGATATACAAAAAGTAAGCTGTGTAGGATTGAGAACAACAAAGAGTTTTGGAGAGGAAAGAAAGTATGGCTTGGCTTGGACTTGTCGCAGACGGATGACAATACGGCTCTCGCAATGGTAACAATCGTTGACGGAATTGTTTATGCAAAGGTCTTTGGCTTTGTTCCGACAGATAAAGTGGAGTTCAAGAGCAAGAAAGAACACGTTGATTACAAGCGCTTGATTGCGAATGGAGATTGCTTCTCTTGTGGAAATGAAGTGATTGATTATATATTCGTTAAGAATAAGATTGTTGAGATTGAAAGTGAATACGGTGTTGAAATTCAACAGATAGGATATGACAAATGGAACGCATTAGCAACTGTGCAGCAGTTGGAAGAAGATGGTTATGAATGTGTAGAAATCAAGCAGCACAGTTCTGTATTGCATCAACCAACCAAATGGTTGAGAGAGTTGATACTGGAACGGCAATTCTGCTATATGTCAAACAGAATGTTGGAAATCAACTTTCAAAATGCAAGGTGTACGGAAGACACCAATAGAAATAAGTATGTGAACAAGAAAAAATCAGAGGGAAAAGTCGACATGGTAGTAAGCCTTATCAATGCAATGTACTTGCTACAACAATATGTGATGTATGGTTCTGATGATTTTATAGTACAGGTAGGATAGGAGGAAAATACGAATGAATTTAATTGAAGACTGGGGAGAAGTCCTGTCAGGGTACGTTCCTGACCTCCCCAAAAGTACCGGAAGACATGGCGAAATGCTGTGTCTTATTTTAATTCCATAAGGTAGGATGGGAAAATTTTGAAAAACCTCTTGACATCTTGCTATACGATTGTTATATTAAATGTGTAACCGTTAAATAAATAATTGTGTAACCAGAAAGGAGAAGCGAGATGTCACCAGCAAAAGGGAGGCCGCCGTCAAAGAATCCGAAAAATATTGACACGAGGATAAGACTATCAGAGCAAGAAGCGAATATGCTGGAGTTTTGTAGTAGTAAAACCGGATTAACAAAGGCGGACATCATAAGAAGAGGTATTAAGAAAATTTATGATGAAATCGTACTTGACAAATTCAAACAATAGAAAAAAGAGATTCGCCCACCTACCAAGTTTAACGAATCTCTAATGAAAAACACAACGAAAAGGTTGTGCTATTTATAATATAACACATCCTTTTCGTGAAATCAATGAAAAGGAGAAATTTTATGTACAATTTCTATGTATTAGATGGAAAGAAACTGATCGATTACAAGCCGAAAAGAGAACACTACGCAAGAGCGTTGGAGCGAATTACAGATGCAAATGGCGGTTATGATTTAGAAAGACTCTGGCAGGAAAGACCGGATCAATTCAAACAAATATTATACCTGTCCATTAAATTTATTGAACATGTTTTTGACAATAATTCTGACTGCTCTCAACAGGAAACACAATCGTGGCTCTTCATTGTAGAATTTATCAATCAGATGGTTGCAAAAATCACACCGAGACAGTTCATGGAGATATTTCCTATTGCCAAGGACTATGATGGTGAAAAAATATGGGTGTAAAATATTATTTCTATACCAAAGATTATATGGCACGTTTGGGATATGATGCACCTATCGGAGAGGAAAAAGCCAGCGAGTTTTTACTGGAGTACTGGAATCCTCACATTATGGAATACGCAATTCATTGGATGGGAATCATCAATCAGATGCACCGTCTAAATGGTGGACGTGATATTTTCGTAGAATTCATGGAAGAACAAGGTATTTCTATTCCTACCTATCATAAGGAAGGAAATTATCTGGTGAATAACGAAACAGGTGAGAGATATAAAGTTCAGAAGCCAAAAAGAAGATTGAGAAAATTGTTTAGTGTAGTTTCAAATAAGTAGGAGGAATCGATCATGGGAAATAACGTACAAGTATTTAATAATAAGGAATTGGGATTACAAGTAAGAACGTTGCCAAATCCAGATGGAAGTATTTCTATTAGTGCAGAAGATACTGCAATTGGATTCGGATGGTGTAGAACTGAAAAGAGAAATGGGAAAGAGTATACATCTATCAGATGGGAAAGAATGAATGGTTTTAGCGAAGAATGTGGCTTCGCCCACAAGTGGGCGAAAGATGATTACATTCCAGAATCACTGTTTTATCGTCTTGGAATGAAGGCAAGCAACCCAGCAGCTGAAAAATTTCAAAACTGGCTTGCGCTGGATGTTATTCCGTCTATCAGAAAGACGGGCTCCTATGAAATGCCAAAGAAGAAACCTGCCCACAAAGAAAAACTCCCATCAGTAAACCAAATGGTAAAGAACATCAAAGGTGCATTGCATGACGCAGGGGTAGATTCCAAGTACATAGCAGCCGAAATTGTTCGCATTTATTCCGACAATGGGTATCCAGTAAAAGTACCATTGATTTCGGACGTTCCAGCTTTGTGGGATTGCACTACAATGGCGAAAGAACTCGGAATATTTTCAGAGAGTGGCAGACCCCATGATAAAGCCATAAGTGCAATTATTCAGAAATTGGATATCTTCACGGAAGAGATTGTAAAAACTGCTTATAGTAGAAATGGGCATGACGGTGTTACAGTGCAGTATAAGGATTCTGTATTACAGAAAGCAAAGGAATGGCTTGAAGAGAACGGTTATCCTACCATGATTGAGTATCGTCTATCGAATGGCAATATCAACAAATGCAAAGTTGTGTATCAGGAGGTGGCATAAGATGAATGAAGGTCAATGTTTCGAACAATGTATACCTAAGATAGCAGAAATTATTATAGAAGCCAGAAAAATGACAGCAAAAGAATATTATGAATGGAAAGAAGAAACTATTCGTAATATGAATGGAAAATTAACAGATTTTATGAAAAAGATATTTCTTGTTATAGAGGAGTATCTACCAGCACTTAATTAACAATACGATAATCAGAGCATCTATCAAATCGGTAGGTGCTCTGATTTTACTAAATAATAAAATATTGCATGGATAGGAGGAAACTTAAGGAAATTTTTTAAACGAAAGGAAAGAGCAGAACCGCAAAATATAATTGATGAATCGGCGATTGCAGAACCGTTGCTAAAAGCATTACTCGGAAACGATGAAATGACAAGAGAAAAAGCAATGCAGATTCCGGCACTGGCTGGAGCGGTAAATGAAATTGCGGAAACGGTCGCTAATGTGCCGATTAAGCTGTACAAGCGTGGCGCAAAACGAGTAGAAGAAGTAAAAGGGGATTGGAGAACACACCTGTTGAACGAAGATACTGGGGATACGCTCGATGCTAACATGATGAAACAGGCACTTGTGAAAGATTATTTGCTTGATGGGGATGGGAATATCTATGTGGACTGGGTTGGAATGGATATACGGTCGCTACGGTATGTTCGCTCTGATTACGTATCTTATGCACCAAACACAGATGTGATATTTAAAGAATATGCGTTGTTGGTACAGGGAAAAAGGTATTTCCCGGAACAATTCGTAAGAGTGTTGCGGAACACACGAGATGGAATGAAAGGGATTGGTATAGTTGAGGAAAACAGCAAAATTCTAAGCGTTTCTTATAATTCGCTGAAATACGAGGAAGGACTTGTAAAGACGGGTGGAAATAAGAAAGGATTTGTTAAATCTGCAAAGAATCTGACTCAAGAAGCTATGGACAAGTTGAAGGCAGCGTGGAGAAAACTGTATAGCAATAATACGGAAAATGTAATTATTCTAAACAATGGTTTAGAGTTCCAGGAAGCCTCTAATACATCCGTGGAGATGCAGTTAAATGAGAATAAGCAGACGAATGCAAAAGAAATTCGCACAATCCTGGGTGTTCCAGATAATATCGGAACTGAGCAAGGAGATAAGGCATTTATAAAATATTGCGTAAATGCTTTCCTTGGTGCTTTTATGGTAGCGTTAAACAAATCCATGCTACTAGAAGCTGAAAAAGAAGACTACTTTTTTGCAGCAGACACATACGAACTTACAAAAGGTGATGCTGACAAGCGTTTTGGTGCATATAAAGAAGCAATCGAAACTGGATGGATGCAAGTGGATGAAGTGCGTGAAAAAGAAAACATGGAACCACTTGGATTAGAATTTATCAAATTAGGACTGCAAGACGTCTTGTATGACCCAAAAACGAAAGTGGTATATACACCTAATACAAATCAGTCTAATAGGCTAGGAGGTGAGAAAGAAGGGCAAGAATTGAAATTAGAGCAGATGGAGACAGAGAAAAAGTCATCATTGACGGATATGTCAACGTTGCAGACAGAGACAGCCGACCAATCCCAGACCGAAAAGGAGGATATTTCATTGAAAGAATAGCTCCTGGGGTATTCAGGAGAGCGATCGCAAAAGCGGACGAGGTAAAGATTCTTCTAAAATCACAAATGGGACAAGATGCTGGGTGGAACAAAATCTAATCTTACGCTCAGAGAAGATGCTATTGGTCTGAGAGCACACGCTGAGATTGACAATCCGGAAGTTGTGCAGAAAGCGAAAGAGAAAAGGCTTCGTGGTTGGTCATTTGGGTTTACGAATCCAACCGAGGAAAGAGCAGACCGAAACGGAATGCCAGTAAGAACGATTTCGGATTTAACACTAAAGGAAGTGTCTTTAATTGATGACACAATGAGGCCGTGGTACACATCTACTACGGTGGAAACAAGAGCCGGAGAGAATGGAGAAGAAACCTTCGAAATCCGTGCAGAAGAATTTGAAGCCGATTATATCGGTTTTGAAGATAAAAAAGAGCCGGAAACTAAACCGGACAACAGTAAACTAAAAACATGATTAAGAAATATGGAGGAAATGTCTAAGGAAAAAGAAAAATATTAAGGTATTAAACGAAAAAAGAGCAGAACTCGTACAGGAGCTTGAATTGCTGAACGCTACGCTCGAAGCAGAAGAGAGAGCTATTACAGAAGAAGAGGAAAAAAGAGCAGATGAAATTTCTGCAGAGATTGACAGAATCGACAAAACCATCGAGATTCTGAACAAGATGGCTGAGAAGATGACTGAAAGAGCCGAGGAAGAGGAAGAGGATACAGAGGAAAGAGCAGAAGAGGAAGTGTTCGCTGATTTCCTTCGTGGAACAGTGACAGAAAATCGCGCCGCCAATCTTACTTTTGGGGATAACGGAGCAGTTGTTCCAAAAGCAATTGCGCAGAAAATCATCAAAAAAGTGTATGATATCTGCCCGGTTCTTGAGAAATCAACAAAGTACAATGTGAAAGGCACTCTTTCCATTCCGTACTATCCATTAGAGGATAAAAATGATATCACAGTTGGATATCACGAAGAATTTACAGAACTTACATCCAGTGCCGGAAAATTCGGTTCTATTGATTTGAAAGGATTCCTTGCAGGTGCTCTTACGCTTATTTCAAAATCCTTGATCAACAACAGTCAGTTTGACATTGTAAGCTTCGTGATTGACCATATGGCATACAGCATCGCTCGATGGGTAGAAGGTCAGTTACTTAATGGAACAGCTTCTAAAGTAGATGGATTAAGCAAAGTAAAAAATGTTGTTACTGCAAAGAAGAGCGATGCTATCACAGCGGACGAACTGATTGACTTGCAGTCTGCGGTAAAAGATGCATTTCAGCAGGATGCAGTATGGATTATGTCTTCTAAGACAAGAGCAGCTATCCGAAAATTGAAAGACGGAAATGGCAGATATCTCTTACAAGATGATGCAACATCTGCGTTTGGCAACATGCTTCTTGGAAAGCCCGTATACGTTTCCGACAACATGAAAGATATGACAACGAGCACAACAGCAATCTATTACGGCGATATGTCTGGGCTCGCAGTTAAAATCACAGAGGAAATGGAAGTACAGGTTCTACGCGAGAAATACGCAACACAGCACGCAGTAGGAGTCGTGGCTTGGATGGAATTTGACTCTAAAGTGGAAAACGAACAGAAGTTAGCTGCGCTTAAAATGGGGGCATAATTATGACGATTAGCGAAGCATTAAAAGAACTCATTGTTGCAATAAAAGGCAGTGGGAATGAGAAAGATATAAAAGAAGAAACAATTGCGGACGTAATTAGCTACATGGCTGAAAATTGGGATTCGATATCAGGAGGGGTAAGCCAAACAGGGATTACAGTAGATACCCTAAACGGAGCTACAGACGTGGGAAAATCTGTTATGAAGGCAGTGTCTCAGGAAGCCGCAAGAACTGCAATAGGAGCAGGAGTACAGTATACATTGCCTGCGGCAGGAAGTGCTATTGGAGGAGTTAAGAAAGCCGGTGCAGTTGCAGCAGTATCTGCACAGAACGCAGGAACAATCGGTGGGCAGTTTGCACAAGCGGAGGTACAGAAGATTGCTACGCTTGCAGATGCCAACAAAACGGCAATTAACGAAATTATTTCGAAATTGAAAGCGGCTGGAATTATGGGATAGGTGATAAATAAATGAGGTGTAATAGAATGTATTGGAGCTATTGCACCTTTTGTTGATTGTTGGAATTTAAAACCGATAAGAAAGGCGGTGGGAAATGAAAGTAAGCGAGATCACGAAAGAAACGATTCTAAATCACATTAGGGAAGATGCGGATAATTTAGAAGATGAGGATATATCTCTATTGGAAGCTATGAAAAAGGCATCTATTGAATTTTGCAAAAGTCAGACAGGTCTCACGCAAGATAAATTAGATGAGCATGAAGATTTAACAATAGCGGTGCTTACTTTAATTTCGGACATGTGGGATAATCGATCGATGACGATACAAAAAAGTAATATAAATATCGTAGTTGATGCTATTTTAGGCATGCACAGAACGAATCTAGTACCTACACCTGATTCGGAGGTGGTTTGATGGATGCTGGGGCATACACACAGAAGATAAGCATCGAAAAGCTATCGCACAACTATGACAGTATTGGAAATCCGGTAGAAGAATGGAAACCTTTTAAAAAGACTTATGCGTACATGAATGGATTGTCTGGAAAAGAATACTGGGAGGCTGCCACATTAAATGCTGAAAATACAGTTGATTTTGTGTGTAGGTGGAAGAAATTTTTTGATGAGATAGATACAAGAAACTATCGAATCGTTTGGAAAAAGAAGGTATTCAATATCAAGACAATTGACAACATACAATTTAAAAATGATATTGTAAAAATAAGGGCGGTGAATTCAGATGGCACGTAGTGGTAAACATGTGAAAGTTGATGGACTTGCAGATGCTATTTTGGATGAATTAAAAAAATATAGCGAAGAAGCAACGGAAACGCTTCACAATACAGCGAAAGAAGTTGCAAAAGATGGTGTAAAATCTTTAAAAAGCACATCACCAAGAGGAAAAGGAAGTAGAAAAGGGCATTACGCTGATAGTTGGTATGTAAAAACTGAACGTCCAAAGAAAAGTAAATCATCAAATATCATTCACAACAAAATGAAACCAGGACTTACACATTTGTTGGAGCGCGGACATCAGCTTCGACAAGGAGGGAGAGCGAAAGCAATCGTACATATTAAGCCGGTTGAAGAGTGGTGCAATGAAGAATTTGAAAAACGAATAGAGGAGAGATTGGGAAGATGATGCTAACAGAATTAGTAGAGGGTCTAAAAAATCTCGGGTTCCAAGTAGCATACAGCCATTTTGCAGAGGGTCACGTTCCGAAATGTCCGTACATCGTCTTGCAAGGTATGGGGAGTGACAACTTCTCCGCTGACGGAATTGTGTATCATGAAATAGAAGATATCGACATTGAACTGTACTGTGACAAAAAAGACCCAATTACAGAGAAAAAGATTGCTGATTTTTTGACAGCAAACAAAATTTATTACGAAAAACAAGAAACTTATATTGAATCAGAAAAAATGATTCTAGTGATTTTTGAAATATAGGAGGTATTTTAAGGAGTAAAGTAAAATTTAACATTAGCAATGTACACATTGCATTAAAACAGGGAGGTGGAGCTTATGACGCACCGTTTAAACTTCCGGGAGCTGTGTCAATTTCGCTCGAACAGCAAGGAGAATTAACACCATTCTATGCAGATGGAATAAAATACTATGTAGCTGCATCGAACGGTGGATACGAGGGTGATTTGGAAATGGCGTTGATCACTGACGAATTCCGCGAAAAAATCTTAGGAGAAGAGAAAGATAAAAATGGAATATTGATTGAAAATTCCAATGTCGAAGCAAAAGAGTTTGCGCTTGGACTACAGATTGACGGAGATACAGAACCTACACTTTTTTGGTTCTACAATTGTACGGCCACAAGACCAAATCTTGAAGCCAAGACTACATCGGATTCTAAAGAGCCTGATACAGATACTGTGACTCTTTCTTGTGCGGCATCTGCAGATGGAGCGGTTAGAGCCAAAACAACAAAAGAAAGTTATGCGAAAGTAAAAGATAAATGGTTTACAAAAGTGTATAAAAAAAATGATGAATTAGCACAGAGGTGAACAAGATGAGAAAGACACTTACAATTAGTGGGATTGAATGCAACTTCAAAAGTTCTGCAGCAATCCCAAGGATGTATCGCTTAAAATTTGGGCGGGATGTCTTTGTAGATATGCAGAAATTACAGAAACAGGTGGCATTACAAGAAAAAATAAAAAAGAGTCTGAAAAAGATACAGAAAGCACTCTTCCGATTGATTCGCTAGAGATGTTTGAGAACATTGCATTTTTGATGCATAAGCACGGAGATCCAAACCAGCCATCGGAAATTGACGATTGGTTAGAACAGTTTGAAACGTTTAGCATTTATGAAGTTCTTCCGGACATCTTAGAAATGTGGGGATTGGAAAACAAGCAAATGTCCACAGCAAAAAAAAAGACAGAGAAATAGATAGGGAGGTCAATACCGCATTGTTCATGCTTCGGTGTGTTCAGTGTGGTATTTCTATTTCTGATTTGGAACTTCTCAGTATTGGGATGGTGAACGATATGTTTATCGAGATGAAAAACGACGAATATGAGTATCCTGTGATGGGAACTCAAGAAGACATTGATAGATTATAAGGAGGTGTTGATAGGTCAAAAAGAATAAAAGGGATAACAATTGAACTTGATGGCGATGCGACAGGGCTAGATAAAGCGTTAAAAGGCGTAGAAAGTAGTTTAAACAGCACTCAAAGAAGTTTACAAGATGTGAATAAACTTCTGAAATTAGACCCGTCTAATACCACCTTGCTAGCACAAAAGCATAATTTACTTCAAAAAGAGATTGAAGAAACAAACAATAAGTTAAAGGTTTTAAAAGAAGCAAATAAAAAAGCTGGAGAAAGCGTAAAAAATTACGATGCATGGGAAAAGGCTTATGAACCGATAAGACAGGAAATGGAAAAACCAAAAATTCTATTTCTGAATTGAAGAAAAAAATGAAAGAATTAGAAGATGTTGGAGATATTGACACGGAGGAATATAAGAAACTTCAATCGGAGTTGAAAGAATCCAATAGCCATCTGAAAGAATTGAAAAAGCAAGCAAAAGAGACTAGTGATGAATTCGGTAATCCGATAAGTACATCGCAGTATGAAGCTCTTCAAAGAGAAATTGTTGAAACAGAGCAACATCTTAAGACATTAAAAAATACTGCCGGAAGTGGAAGCGCAGCACTTGAAGAGGTATCTGCCGTCATGGGCAAAGTAGGAAGTAAAATGAAAAGCGCAGGACAAGCCATCATGCCAGCTTCTGCGGCTATGGCTGGACTTGGTGCAGTGTCTGTCAATACGGCAAACGATTTTGAAAGTGCGATGTCGCAAGCGGCAGGAGCACTTAATATGCCGATGTCACAAATGGGCGAGCTTAGAGATTTAGCAATTAAAACAGGACAAGAGACTATTTTTCTGCAAAAGAGTCAGGACAGGCAATTACAGAGCTTGCAAAAGGTGATTAACAGAAGCAGACATTAAAACTGGTGCTCTGAAAGCAACAATGGACTTGGCGGCGTCTTCCGGAATGGACTTAGGAAATGCGGCAAATGTAGTCGTTCAAGCAATGGGTGCATTCGGGCTTTCGGCAGAGGAGTCGGCATTGGCGGCAAACGCTTTAGCAGGAGCAGCAGCATCATCATCTACAGATGTAGAGCCGTTGACGCAAGGGCTGGCGCAAGTGTCCGCACAAGCATATAACGCAGGATGGAGCATGCAAGAGACAACTGCTGTGTTGGGAAAGTTTGCGGATGCCGGAATTGTTGGAAGTGATGCAGGAACATCTTTAAAAACAATGTTGCAGAAACTGGCGGCACCGACAGACAAAGCAGCTGAAATGATAACCAATCTAGGAATCCAAACACGAGATTCGAGCGAAAATCTTCTTGGTGCATCTGACATGGCTCAAGAACTGCAAAACAAGCTTGGTAGTTTATCATCTGCACAAAGAGATGCCGCGTTGCAGACAATTTTTGGATCCGACGCAACGAGAGCAGCAACTGTACTAATGAATAGCGGTTCGGAAGGACTAGCGTCTTATATAAAAGCTACAAACGACCAAGAAGCGGCGCAAAGACTCGCCAACTCGCAGATGGGAGAAGGGTCTCTAGCAATCGAAGAAATGAAAGGTTCTCTGGAAACCGCAGCGATTACAATTGGTAGCAAATTAGCACCGGTGATTACGAAAGTAGCAGAATTTATCACCGATTTAGTAAACAAATTTTCGGCTCTTCCAGAGGGGGTACAGACTGCTATTGTTGTTATAGGTGCAATTATTGCAGTGCTAGGTCCATTGTTAATGATAATCGGACAAGTGGCAATGGGAATTTCGTCTATATCGCTAGCTTTTTCTAAAATGAGTGCATTAGGTGGACTGATTAGCAAGCTTGTCACTACGGTAAGTAAAATGCTAAAAGGATTGTTCGTTGTAATACAAGGGCATCCGGTCATTGCGATTATAACTGCTATTGTTGCAGCTATAATTCTCTTATACACAAAATGTGAATGGTTTAGGGATGCTGTGCACAGTGTCATTTCTGCAATCTGCTCATTTTTTACAGAGACGATTCCAAAAGCATGGGATAGTCTGGTCGAAAAGTTTCAAGCAATACCAGAATGGTGGGCTGGAATCTGGCAGCAGGTAAAAGACTTTTTTATACAAACATGGCAGACCATTATGGAGAATCCTATTGTTGTTGCAATCGTTTCTACGATACAGGCACTATTTCGAAATATGGTGACAACAATACAGGGAATCTGGTCTGGACTTGTTTCTATTGCATCTGGAGCTTGGGAATTATTAAAAAAATACAATTCTGGGTCCGGTTTTATTACTGATAGACTTAGTCACTGGGAATTTTGAGCAGCTAAAGCTAGACGCACAAAATATCTGGAACAATATTAAGGAGGCTGCAAACCAGATATGGTCTGGAATTAAAGAGGTAGTAGCATCTTTAGTGGATGGGTTGGTAACAAGGGCTCAAATTTTGCTACAGGGCTTTCGGGATGTAATAAGCCAAATTTGGAACAACATTAAACAAACAGCATCACAAGTGTGGGAGAGCATAAAGAGCTTTGTTGTAAACACAGCAAATAATCTAAAAGAATCCGCAATAAATACTTTTAAGAATCTGGTATCTGGAATCAAAAATATCTTAAGCAACTTGGGGGAAGTTGTAAAAAACGGCTTCCAGTCTGCAATAGACTTTATAACATCCTTGCCAGGAAAAGCATTGGAATGGGGGAAAGATTTTATACAAGGATTGATCGATGGAATTAAGTCGATGATATCTAAAGTCACAGATGCAGTAGAAGGCGTGGCAAAAAAATTCGCTCATTTTTGCATTTTTCAAGACCAGATGAAGGACCGCTCAGGGAGTACGAAACATGGATGCCGGATATGATGAATGGTTTGGCGAAAGGAATATATAGCAATATGCCTGTGTTGGAAAAAGCAGTGAGCGCAGTATCGAAGACGATGAGTGGAGATTTAAGTAGAGGTTTATCTATGAATCCTCAAATTGCTTATGCAGCCAATCAATCTGTAAATGTAAACAACGATGTGACGGTGATGGTGGGGAATGAGCAATTTAAAGGGTATATTGTAAAGACCGCATCAAATGGCATTTCAAATATGCAAAAAAGATATACATCGGCAAGAGGAGGAAAATATGTTTGATATTGAGTATGGAGGAATTGCAGCTGATTCACTTGAAGTTAAGATTTCAGAACGTCCGCATATTCCGACACCAAAAAAAGATACAAATCAATTTCTATTCCGGGGAGAAGTGGAGATTTGATTGAGGCAGATGGAGAATATGAAGATATCGAAATTCCTATCAAAATGAATTTTATAGCAGATCCAGAAGAAGGGGGAATGAAATACCGTAAGATAAAAAAATGGTTACTCAGTGGTGCGAATGTGCTTGTGTTTTCAGACGATGCAAGTGTTTTCTTTAAAGTTAAAAATGTATCTATTGATGATATAGGAAGAGTTGCGAAAGTGGGGTGGACATTTAAAGCATTATTTTTATGTGATCCGTATACATATCTTTTGGATGGAATACGAGAATATAATGTAGAAGAACTAATATATAATCCTTATGAGGTGGCTCATCCAATATATAAAATTGCCGGAGAGGGCACTTGTAGCATAACCGTAAATGGAAAAGTAATAACTGTAAATGTCGGGCAGAATATGACGATTGATACGGATAGAATGTTAGCGTATCGTGAAGATGGAACGCTAATAAACACATCCATTACAGGGGAATATGAAGATATGTACTTGGTAGAAGGAGAAAATATAATCCGTGCGTCAAAAGGTTTTAAGATAACGGTGATTCCGAACTGGAGGTGTTTATAATGATACAATTATACAAAGCGGAAAATAAGAGTTTTGAATGTAATGGAGATATGACTCTGATACCCTCGAAAGCAACTGTTCACGTTGTGATGAATGGTGCGTGGGAAACTGAAATTGAACATCCGATTGACAAAGAAGAACGTTGGAGATATATAAAGGAAAATGCAGTTGTAAAGATGCCTTCTTTTAATGGTGAACAGCTTTTTCGGATAAAGAAGAAACGCAAGTCGGATTCGGGAGTTGCTGCAACTCTTGAACCGATTTTTTTTGATGCGAAGGATGATTGCTTTTTGACAGACATAAGACCGACGAAAAAGAATGGACAACAGGCTTTGGATATTATGACATCACCGAATAACAAATATACAGGAAAGTCAAATATAACAATACTATCAACGGCGTATTATGAGTACATGAATCTGATTGAGGCGATTAATGGGAATCAAGACAATAGTTTTGTAAATCGTTGGGGAGGAGAAATCTTATTTGATAATTTTACAGTAGTTATTAATGATCGGATAGGAATAGATAACGGAGTAGAACTTAGATATGGAAAGAATATTTCTGTTGATGGTTTATCTGAGGAGATTGATGTAAATGCTGTTGCAACACGTATCTATCCCAAAGCGTTTAATGGACATAAATTGTCAGGAACAGGATATATAGATAGTGATCTGATAGGGAAGTACCCCGTTGTAAAAAGCGTAACGATGTCATTCGAGGATGTAAAAATGATTTCTGACATTCAGGGAGAAAATGATACAGAAGGGATTATTATTTGCAATAATCAAGAAGAATTAGATGATGCATTGATAAAAAAATGCAAAGAACAATTCGATTCCGGATTGGACAAGCCAGTAGTTACAATTGAAGCTGACATGATTTTATTAAAAAATACAGAGCAGTACAAAGACTATGTGATATTGGAAGATGTGAGCCTAGGAGATACAATACATTGCAGGAATAGCAATCTTGAAATCGTAACAGATGCAAGGGTAATTGAACTGGAATATGATTCAATTAGACAGAAGGTAACATCTGTTGTGTTAGGAAGTTTCCAGTATAACTATTTTAATGATGTTTCCGGTATGATTAATCGTGTAGAAGGTGCTATTCGTGGAGATGGAACGGTAGTGGCCACACAAGTACAAGGGATATTGGATGCAGTTAAAACACAGATGCGAGCGCAATCGACAATTGCAAAAAAGCAAAATGTAAGGGCGATGTTATTTGAAGACTTAGATCCTGATTCCGAGACGTTTGGAGCGATGTGCTTAGGAACAATGGGATTCCAAATTGCCAGAGAAAGAACGGCAGATGGAAGAGATTGGAATTGGACTACGTTTGGAACTGGGAAAGGATTTTTTGCAGATTATATAGTGGCGGGAACGATGCTAGCAGACAGAATCTACGGTGGCACACTTACCCTCGGCGGATATAATAATCAGAATGGGAGGATGACTATTCAGGATGCGTCTGGAAATGAAATTGGCAGATGGGATAGTAAAGGGTTTAGTGCAAGCGGAAGATTTGAGAGTAAAAACACATCGGATGGAAGCTCTGTCATTGTAGAAAACGGTTATATATATATCAAAAACAAAGCGGGAAAAGTAACGGGTGCAATTTCGTACATCAATGGTGGAATTACGATAGATGTGTTAGTAGGCAGTAACCCACCTAGATTAACTCTTTCGGAGAATGGGAATATTATGTTGGTTAATGACAATGGCAAAGGTTCTTGTTCAATCGGTGGTGGAGAATTTTTGTCGTTAAGTGCTGATAATATTTCTATCAGCGGGGGAAAAACAGGAACAGCAGAATTCAGTGATGGAAGTTATCTGCAGTTCAAAAGTGGAATCCTTGTTGGGGGGAGAACAGCATCAGGCAGTACTTTTTAGAGAGGGAGAGATGAATGTCAGTAATAGAAACAGCAGTAAATTGGGCTATTGGAATTGCAAATGACAATAGTCACGGATATGATCAGGGCAGTCGAGATGGGCCTAACTACGACTGCTCTTCTTTGTTGTCGTGGGCATATCATAATGCGGGATTAAATACTAGACCGGGATATACACCGGCAACAGGAACTATGTACAGTGTATTTACAAAAGCAGGATTCATAGACGTGACAAGTCAGGTGAATCGTTCAAATGGAAGCGGAATGCAGCGAGGAGACATTTTGCTGAAGCCAGGAAATCATACAGCAATGCATATTGGAAATGGACAACTTGTCGAAGCAAGCCAAAATGAATTTGGCGGCATTACAGGAGGCGCAAGCGGAGACCAGACAGGGAAAGAAATATGGGTACATGGGTACTACAACTTCCCTTGGACATATGTCTTGCGATATCCGGAACAAAGCAAAGGAGTATCGTTAGTCAGATGGATACCAGGATAAGGAGGGGCGATGTTGAATGCAATAAGCAGAATCAATATTGAATTACTACACAAGACGTTACGAAAAAAAATTCCGGTGATACAAAATGACACAGGGAGAAAACTTGAATGTACCGTTACGGATTGTAAGCTTACAAGTGAAATTAAAGCGAGAATTTGGGCTATGAAACCTAGTGGAAAAATGGTATATAACAATTGCAACATTAAGGGTAATGTTGTGACAATTGATTTAACGAATCAATTACTAGCAGAACAAGGTTTGGTAGCCTGCCAACTAGAATTTATAGAAGCGGAAAGTAGTGTATCCTCATATGAGTTTGTATTAGAAGTAGAGAGAGATTTGTCCGGCTTCGGACCGGAATCAGAAAATGAATCAACAGTACTAGATGAATATTTTCTAAAAATACAGAAGGTAATTAAAGATACGGAAAAAGCTATCAATAATGCAAATGAAGCAGCAGCCTACGCAATAAAGGGAGGAAATTATGCGAAGACCCAAGGAGACGATGCAAAGGCAAAGACTTCAGAAGTCGTAACAGCTGTGCAGGCTACAATACAGAAAATTACCGAGGAATTTAAGAATATCAAGGATATACTTGATTCCACAGAAAACGGAAAATTGTTATTGGAGATTCAGCAACTCTTAAAAGACCTGTATCATGTGGCAACAGATGTGGATATTGACAGGATCATTGAGGGGACTTATGTGGATGAAGATGAGCAGGGCAGCATTTTTGAAACAGGTACGAAAGAAGACATCGATGCGATCATAGGAGGAACCTATACGGAAAGTGAGGAAGAAATGGATGCTACGGAACAGGAAATACAGGATATCATTGACCAGTTATTTAAGGAGGTAAGGAAAAAATGAAATACATAACATTAGAAAACTTAACTTCGTTTGCAACGAAGTTTTCGGGAAAAATCACAGAGAAGTTTGTAAAGAAAGAAAGTGGGAAAGGGCTGTCGTCGAATGACTACACCGCAGCAGAAAAACAAAAACTAGCAGGAATCGCGTCAGGTGCAAATGCTTATACGCATCCAACAACGTCCGGGAATAAGCATATTCCGGCAGGTGGATCTGCTGGGCAGTTTTTAAAGTGGTCTGCTGATGGTACCGCAGTATGGGGAAATGATAACAATACAACATACTCCAATATGACTGGGGCAACACAATCTGTGGCAGGAAAGGCAGGACTAGTGCCAGCACCGGGAGTAGGGTCACAGGATAAGTTTTTGAGGGGTGATGGAACGTGGCAGTCACCGCCAACAGGGACAACTGCAGAAGAAGCAACAGAATCCGATATTGATAAAATAATCGCAGGAACATTTGCGTAGAGGGGAGGTGAGGATATATGAAGGTAATCACAACAAACCTTCTGAATCGGTTTTATAAAAATGGTGTGAAACCAATTAAAGACGCATTAGCACAAAAATTGGATACATCGAAGGTGATAAGCAACCTGACTACTACAGTTGCAGGGTATGCACTAGATGCAAGGCAGGGGAAGGCGTTGGACGAGAAAATTAGTGAGCTAAAGAGCAAAACAAATTTTGAAATGGTTAAATTTACAAATGGATACATAAAGAAATATGAAAATGGTTTTTTTGAATCATTTGGGAAGGTAACTATTAAGAATCAAGACTTTTCATTCGTTCAGATTGGAACAACAGGATTATATCACGCAAAATATACGAATTTAGCATTTGGAATAACAGCAACAGAAGTGTTAAATATCCAAACAAGTGCGATGAATAACGGTATAGTTTGGGCGGCGCGCCCATCCGTAAGTGTGAGTAAACAGGCTATTGATGGATATATTGTTCAACTTGGATCAGATAAGCAAAAGACTACATGCATTGATGTATACGTAGCAGGTAAGTGGAAGTAGAAATAAAAGGAAAAGGAGACTAAAACAGTATGGATAAAATGATTTTAACAGACAAAACAGAGATTACAATTAAAGAAGGAGCAAGCCTTAATGCTATTACGGCTGTCGTAGAGCAATTTAAAGATTTAGACCCGATTGCATCTGCTATTTTAAAAGAGGGAAATCTGGATGCAGTACAATTTAAGTCAGAGGAAAATATAACTGGAAATTACACCGACATGAGATTAGAATATCCATTATTTCAGGTTAATGTTGTGAATGAAAAAGTGGAGGCAACATTCGCAATCCGTGAAAAAACAGAGGAAGAAAAGAGACTAGATGCCCTTGAGAAAGTACAAAGCGTACAGGATGGAGCAATTATGGAGATGGCAGGGATGATAGGAGGTGAAGCATAATGGTGTTGTTTTATGTTATGAAAATAAAAGATGGAACGATCACAATTGAGGATGTACCAAAAAGATGGAAAGAGGCAGTGCAAAAGATGATAGGTCAATAATGGAGTTGAATGGCATGGAGATCAGAGCAGGACCATAATGGTCTTTTATTTGCAATAAATATTTGGAGGGAAATATGAATGAAACAGAAGTAGAAGTAACTCTTGCGGATCATAGGAATGAAATCGGGTCTTTAAAACATCGAATGAATGATGTGGAAAAGATTGTGGATTCGGTACACCAACTCGCAAATGAGATGGTTGGTCTTACGAAAGAGATGCATCACACAAACAAAGCAATCGAAAGATTGAATGAAGACGTAGCAGAATTAAAAAGAAAGCCGGCACAGCGTTGGGAATTGGTAATTACGACAATTATCTCGGCGTTAGCTGGCTATTTAATTTCAATGATTTTTTAGGAGGAAATGAAAAATGACAAGAAAGATTAACTGGGAAGTACGATTAAAAAACAAGCAGTTTTGGCTTGCAATTATTCCGGCGGTACTGCTATTAGTACAAGCAGTAGCAGCAGTATTTGGGTACACATTAGATTTAAACGAACTTGGGAATAGGTTGATTGTGGTTGTAAATGCAGTATTTACAGTGCTTGTAATCTTAGGTGTTGTAACTGATCATACAACAAGAGGGATGAAAGACAGCACACAGGCACTTACATATACAGAACCTAAATAATTCAAGTATAAAGCGATAAAAATTTGAATTTTGCAAAAGGAAATCATCAATATGTAAAGAAAATGTGTTTATTTCCATCTTTTAGTTGAAAAATGAGGTATGTATTTGTTATAATATAAGAAAAATAATAACAACATTTATTCAAAAGAAGGGAGTGGGATTGTCATGGCAACAAAAAGTATCTTAAAGACAATCAATATAAGAGATAATAAAACTGCCCGCGATTTCATAGAAGCATTTGAAAAATCGAAAAATGCCCCGAAAGAAGATGTGGAATATACGAGAAAATGTACAGAAATTACAGGAGATAAAATCAAAGAGTTCTTTGATATGTAGAAAGATGTCAGAGTTTAAGCAGTTTAATTTGAGTAGTATACTGGAACAATTGGGAGAGGAGAGAACAAAAAAGATACTCTCCTCTTTTGTTTGTCCTTTAAATGAAGATGTACAAGATTTTTGCAGAACAAAAGCGATTGAATTTTCTAAGAGAGGATTTGCTCAAACTTATCTGATATATTGGCAAGAAGGAGCTGAAAAAGAGTTTATAGGATATTACACAATAGCCATGAAGCATTTTTCGGTAAATAAAAAACAGTTGAGTAATAAATTATTTTCAAGAGTGAGACAACACGGTACATATGACGTTTCAACAGGAGAGTATATTATATCAGCGCCACTTATTGCACAGCTCGGAAAGAATTTTGATAAGGGAAATGATACTTTAATTTCAGGCAGTGAGATTCTTCAAATGTCGATTGATCGGATACGAAATATACAGCGTGAAATTGGCGGAAAATTTTTTACTTGGAATGTGAAGAGAAAGAAAAGTTGATACAATTTTATGAAAAGAATAATTTCGTACCATTTGGGAAAAGAAAACTAGATAAAGATGAAACAAATTTGGAAGGGACATATCTAATGCAATTGTTACAGTATCGGGAAAAATAATTTTTGAGAGCTTTGGGATGGGCTCTCTTTTTTTGCGGAAAGAAAGGGGATTTTATTATGGGAACATATAACGTACACGCTGGGCATTGTCCACAGGGAAAAGGAGCAAGTGGAGCGGTAGGAATCTTACAGGAATCTGTGGAAGATAGAATCGTAAAAAACGAAGTAATCCGTCTGTTAAGAGCAGAGGGGAATACAGTCTACGACTGCACCTGCGACGAAAATACAACGAAAACTGGTTGTTTAAATAAAATTATTGCGAAATGCAATGCTCATAGCGTAGATGGAGATTATTCCATCCATCTTAATTCCGGCAGGAATGATTACCACGGCGATACAAAAACGGGAGGCGTCGAAGTTATTATATACGATACTGGAATGAGAGAAATTGCGGAACGAATTGCCAAAAGCATTGCAGAAGAATTTGGATATACTCTACGAAGTGACAGCACATCACCGTGTCCAGGTGTAAAAATAGACAAAGGGTTGAGAGTGCTTAACAGTACAAAAGCACCTGCAGCACTAATAGAATGCTGCTTTGTTGATGATGCAGACGACGCAAAAGTGTGGGATGCGAAGAGATGTGCAAAGGCAATTGTGAGAGGTATTTTAAACGAAAATATGAGTACAGAAAGATATATGTTACACACTTTTGGAAAAGATAATAAAGGTCGTGTGAGAACAAAAGTATATGATAATCAACAAAAGTGCTATTGTAAAAGCGGCTGGTATAATATAAATGGTAAATATTATTTTGTTGGAAGTGATGAATATTTGCTGATGGGCTGGCAAGAAAATGTAGATGGAAGAAAGAAAGTATACTTTATTGGACCAGATTGGCATCTGCACGCTGGCTGGCTGTCATTTGGAAGTACAAGATATTACATGAGCAGCAATGGAGATATGGCTACAGGGTGGAAGACAATCAAAGGTGACAAGTATTACTTTGGAAATGATGGAATCATGCGAACAAAGTGGGCAGACATTGATGGTAAGAGATACTGGTTTGATGCAAGTACAGGGAAAATGCTTAAAGGACGCATTACATTTGGAAGCACATGGTATTATTTATCGGAAGAAGACGGACATTTGATGTATACGGATAAAGAGGGTAAATTATTTTAAAAATAGACGTCTAGAGACACAGCCCCATCTCCGAAGAGGTGGGGCGAAAACTTATTGACACATTAAATGCACAAGTGTTATATTATAAGTAGAAATAAACAAAGAGACCGTTCCTTATTCAACGTAACCCGGAGACATGAGGAGCGGTTTCTTTCTATAATATAATACATATCTTTTAAAATTAGATTTTATACTAACTACATAACCCCAAATCCAGTGACTAGTTCGAGATTAATCCCTTCGTCTTCAAAATATCCTTCCTCAATTGCTACATACATTGGTGCATAAAAGATGGAGTGAGCTACTTCGTTGAGAACAACTTTGGTAGAGTCCGGAAGAATTTCTGTTGATTTTTCCTTTTGTGGTTTGTCTGGTTTGCTTTCCTCTTTTGAAGAGCATGCAAGCAGAGAAGTGGCAGATATTGCTGCCACTAATGCGAGAGTAAGAAAACGCTTTTTCATAATATCCTCCTGATGATCAAATCTGATTCTTCTATAAGTATATGAGAAAAATCGGAATGCGTACCATTAGCAGAGAACAATGATTTTTCGAGGGGTTGTCTGTGGAGGAATACTTCGTGTGGTGATGCTATAATAAATAATCAGCAGTTGATTGGCAAGGGCACAGGTATACAGCTGTCCGTTTGAGGTTACAATTTCTGTAAAAGGTGAAATATTTAAGCGCAGGGATTGATCCATAGCGACAAGATCATTATTGAAGTAGTTGACAGCGATATTTTCGTTTGCACTTCTTCGCCCAATAATCAGTGCCTGATATTGAGGGGGAAAAATAAGTGGGACAGGAGCGTTACCATCATAGAATGCAGTTACAGGCATACCTGAGCGAAGTCTTGTTTCATTGATTACATAAGTGTCAGTGGAAATAATCATGTTTGTAATACCGTTTGAATTTCGGATGGATACCATCTGCTGACAACAGTTGTTTTGCATTGGAGTGATATTTTGGACAATCCCTTCGATTGGTAAAAATGCAGTGTTTGCCATAGTGCTAAATCCTTTTTCTTTTAGTATATGCGAAATGATTATTTTGGTGGTTGCTCGGAATCCGGAGTTTTTACTTTTACCTTTGGTGGTTCGTAGTGATAGATATCCTCATAGGATTCCAACTCGGCTTTACTTGTCGGAGCTGCGGGAATAAGACCGGTACAGTCCTGTGTAGAAGCGGCGTTTGCCAGATAGTCGTAAGAATCAATGATTTTTTGATTTTTTTATTATCAGCCATAATAAGTCTCCTTTTATAAAAATGTGGTAAGATATAAGCTTAGGATATGTAAATACAAAGATTCTATGCAGAAAGAAGGAAGATTGAGATGAATATAAAAGTAGATACACATTCCCATACACTTGTAAGTGGACACGCATACAACACGATACAAGAGATGGCAAAGATGGCGAAAGAACATGGTATGGAGGCGATTGCATTTACGGAGCATGCACCGGAGATGCCGGGAACTTGCGGAATATTTTATTTTGAAAATTTGAAAATTCTGCCAAGAGAGCGTTACGGGATCAAAATGCTTTTTGGAACAGAGCTCAATATTATGGACAGCGAGGGAACAGTAGATATGCGCGATGGACTTTTAAAACATCTTGATATTGTCATTGCGAGTATTCATACGCCATGTTTTTGTGGAGAAAGAACAAAAGAAGCGGTGACGAGAGCCTATGTAAATGTGATGAAAAATCCGTATATCAATATTATCGGCCATCCGGATGATTCTCGTTTTCCGATTGACTATAAAGTTCTTGTCAAGACTGCAAAGGAGACAGGGACACTGCTAGAGGTCAATAATTCCTCTTTGCGGGAAGATAATAAAAGAGAAAATGCGGATGAAAATATCCGAGTTATGCTGGAATATTGTAAAAAATATGAGGTTCCAATCACGACCGGAAGTGATTCACATTTAGATCTGGATGCGGGAAAACTGAATTTGGCAGAACAAATTTTGGCAGAATGCCATTTTCCGGAAGAATTGATCGTCACAACATCATTAGAAAAATTGAAACCATATGTGAATCGATACAAAAAAACTAGACTTTAAGAGTTTACTGTGCTAAAATATAAAACCTGTCTTTTGAAGTTAAAGTAAAAAAATAGTGCTAAGCCATAGGTTAGAACCTGTGACTTAGCATTTTATTTTATATAACTATAAATGAGCAAGTTCGTGATTTTGCATAAAAGAAAGACACCTTGAATTCGATAGTGTTGTATAATGAAAGTGCCAAAACAAACATTTGCAACATTTACGAAAGAAGGTGTCTCTCGCAAATA
>ENA-OQIF01000244-OQIF01000244.1-human-gut-metagenome-genome-assembly--contig:-NODE-244-length-27032-cov-5.291507_pt1 | contig 27032 bp, 32 predicted proteins | sample MGYA00242574_ERZ504738 | MGnify/ENA primary metagenome ERZ504738 (study PRJEB26092, sample SAMD00036437) | human gut metagenome | host: Homo sapiens | study: EMG produced TPA metagenomics assembly of...
GAAATCTTTACCAAAAATAAATTGTACAAATTCCAATTTTGTGATAAAAAATAAAGGTAAGGTTTTTATTCTAGCCCTTAATTCAAACACAGAAAGGATATTTTAAGATGAAAAAGATTTATGAAGGAAAAACAAAAGACGTATTTAGCCTTGACAACGGAAATGTATTATTAAAATTTAAAGATGACTGTACTGGAAAAGACGGAGTATTTGATCCAGGCGAAAACGCTGTTGGTTTAACAATCGAAGGAATCGGAAAAGCAAACTTAGAGACTTCTGTTCATTATTTTGAATTATTAAAAGAAGCCGGAATCAAAACACACTATGTAAGTGCGAATGTAGAAGAAGCTACTATGGAAGTACTTCCAGCAACTGTATTCGGACACGGACTTGAAGTAATCTGCCGCCTTGTTGCAACGGGAAGCTTTATCCGCAGATACGGAGAGTACATGGAAGACGGAACTGTATTAGACGGTGGATATGTAGAATGTACTTTCAAAAATGACGCTCTTGGCGATCCACTTGTTACAAGTGAAGGTCTTGCAGCTCTGGGAATCATGACACCTGAGATGTTCGAAAGCATGAAAGAACAGACATTAAAGATCACAAAGATCGTTGCTGATGATTTAAAATCAATCGGTCTTGATTTATGGGATATCAAATTCGAATTTGGTTACAACAACGACGAAGTAATCTTAATTGATGAGATCGCTTCTGGTAACATGCGTGTATACAAAGACGGAAAAATTGTAGAGCCAGTTGAATTGACAAAATTAATTTTAAATAGATAATTCTTTTTAAGGAACGTGAGAAATTTTCCCACGTTCCTTTGTTTTATTACAATTTCTGAATCCGCTGGATCGCTGCAACTGTATTTTCATATGTTCCAAACGCTGTCAGTCGGAAATACCCTTCCCCGCTCGGGCCAAATCCAGAACCAGGTGTTCCAACAATTCCTGCATTCTCTAACAGATAATCAAAGAACTCCCATGAAGTCATCTGATCAGGTGTTTTCAGCCAGATATATGGCGCATTGATTCCACCTGATACAGTGTAACCCGCTTCCTTCAGACCATTCGAAATCGTCTTTGCATTTTTCATATAATACGCTACCTGCTCTTTCAGCTGCGCTTTTCCAACCTCTGAATACACAGCTTCTCCTGCTCGCTGAACAATATACGGCGCCCCATTGTACTTTGTACCATGACGTCTCGCCCACAGTGAATGCAGTGTCACATCTCCACATTTCAACTCTTTTGGAATGACTGTAAATCCAAGACGGACACCTGTGAATCCGGCATTTTTTGAAAAACTGCGAAGTTCGATTGCGCAAGTTCTCGCCCCATCACATTCATAGATACTGTGCGGCACATCTTCTTCTGAAATGTATGCCTCATACGCCGCATCATATATGATGACAGCTCCGACTTTATTCGCATAATCAACCCACACCTGCAGTTGTTCTTTTGTAATCGTCGAACCTGTAGGGTTATTCGGGAAACAAAGATAGATGATATCCGGTGTCTCCTTTTGGCAGTTCCGGTGCAAATCCATTTTCAGCAGTACATGGCATATAGATCACATCGCTCCACATCTCTGTCTTTGCATCATACACTCCGGTGCGCCCTGCCATGACATTCGTATCCACATACACAGGGTAAACCGGATCACATACTGCAATTTTATCGTCTTTACTGAAAATCTCCTGAATATTTCCGGAATCGCATTTTGCACCATCTGAAATAAAAATCTCGTCCGCTGAGATGTCGCAGCCTCTTTGGACATAGTCATTTTTTGCGATTGCACTTCTTAAAAATTCATATCCCAAATCCGGCGCATAGCCATGAAATGTCTCCGACACTCCCATCTCGTCTACCGCCGTATGAAGTGCATCAATAATCGCAGGAGCAAGCGGTTGTGTTACATCGCCGATTCCAAGCCGGATGATAGACTGTTCCGGATTTGCCTGTGTGTAGGCAGCCACTTTCTTTGCAATTGTCGAAAACAGATAGCTTCCCGGCAGTTTCAAATAGTTGTCATTTATTTTAAACATATTCTTTTTCCTCCGTTTATAGGTTTATTTCTCCGTCAAATGAAACTTCCGCCGGACCGGTCATATATATCTTGTCCGCCTCTTTATCCCATTCGATTTGTAAATCCCCTCCAAGTAATTTTACTGTCACTTTATCTTCTGTAAATCCATTTAGAATACATGCGACTGCGACTGCACACGCTCCCGTTCCGCAGGCCATCGTCTCTCCCGATCCACGTTCCCACACACGCATCTCAACTGTATTTCGATCAAGCACTTTCACAAATTCTGTATTCACACGATTCGGAAAACGCTCATGATTCTCAAATGCCGGACCGATTTTCTCAATATCAAGTCCTTTCACATCTTCTACATAGACGACCGCATGAGGATTTCCCATTGAGACTCCGGTCATACGATACTCCGTTCCATTCACGTTGATAGGCTCATCAATCACACGGTCCCCATCCGCCACAATCGGAATATTTGCCGGCACAAGCTCTGGATTTCCCATATCTACTTTTACAAGTTTCACTTTTCCATCTTCCACTGTCAAATCTAAATATTTGATTCCGGCAAGTGTCTCAACAGAGATATGCTCTTTCTCTGTCAGACCGTAATCATACACATACTTTCCAACACAGCGGATTCCGTTCCCGCACATCTCACTTCTCGAACCATCCGCGTTGTACATCTCCATCTCAAAATCAGCCACATCAGACGGATTAATCATGATCAATCCGTCTGAACCGATTCCAAAATTCCGGTTGCTTACCTTTTTCGCCATCTCTGGCGGATTTTCAATAGTCTCTTTAAAACAATTCACATATACGTAATCGTTTCCCAAACCTTGCATTTTCGTAAATTTCATTTCATTTCTCCTAACTCTCTTATCCTGACATAACACTTAGTACCATCTGTGCCGTCTCTACCATATTTGTTCCACTGTCCATACTACATTTTTGCAAATAATGATGAGCCTCGTCCTCAGTCATGTTGTTACGGTTCATCAGTAATACTTTCGCTTCTCTCAGTAACGCCTGTTCTTTCTCGCTGCGGGCTTTCGGCTTCGCATTCCTCTTCTTTCTCCGCCTTTCTATCGCCTGCAGCATCATGTTCAGCGTGCTGAGCAAATCATGCACCTTCAGCGGCATCGTAAGTCCTACCACGCCGTTTACAATCCCATCTCCCCATTTATCCGGAGATGCGATCACGAGCATCTCAAATGTATCCGGCAGATATTCCCGCAATTCCGTATACATCATATCCAGCATCTTATAACCGCAAATCACAATTCCTTCATCCAACGTCTCCGCACTTTGTATTGCCTGGGCTCCTGTCGTCCCGATTCCTGTAACTGCCAGACCATTTCGCACTAAGATATTACGAATATTCGTTGCTGTATCCTTTTTGGGAAACACAACAATAATTTTACTCATACTTACCTCCTTCGGCTCAACGGGTTATTCATTACAGAAAGACTCAAATCTTGTGCAAATATTTTTCCAGTTCCCAGCCTGTCACATACTCTCGGAACTGCTGGTATTCATTTTTCTTTGCCATAACATATTTGGCTGATAAATCTTCTCCCAAAACATTCTGAACAAATGTATCCTCTTCAAAAGCTCTGACTGCTTCCAGGAGACTTCCCGGAAGTAACTCATTATATTTTTCCATGTGTTCTGGCGGAAGGATCTTCTTTTCAATTCCTTCTAATCCAGCCGCGAGACACACTGCAAATGCGAGATATGGATTGGCAGATGGATCTGGACTTCGCAACTCAACTCTCGTTTTCTCCCCGCGCTCTGCCGGAATCCGAAATACCGGTTTTCTTCTTGTCACGAGTCTTTTATAAGAATTTACAATCGGATTGGTGATCAGTGTAATCGCCTGAATATGCGCCATAATTCCTCCTATGAAATAACTTGCTTCCTGACTCAGTCCATTCTCACCGTTCTCATCAGCGAACAGATTCACTCCGTCTTTTGTCAGAGACATATTCAGATGCATACCCGAACCATTTTCTCCTGATTTTGGTTTCGGCATAAATGTTGCATGCAGTCCGTGCCGTTTTGCAATCGTCTTTACCACAAGTTTAAATGTCATCATCTTATCGGCGGCAGCCAATGTCTCATCATATCGAAAATCAATCTCATGTTGTGCCGCAGCCGCTTCATGATGAGAGGTCTCGATCTCAAATCCCATATCCTCCAATGTCAGGACCATATCACGTCTTGCATTCTCCCCGAAATCCAGAGGTCCCAAATCAAAATATCCTGCATTTTCATGGGATACGGTTGTCGGGAGTCCATGATCATCTGTATGGAACAAAAAGAACTCACACTTCGGGCTTACTTGTAGTTGATATCCCATAGCTTTTGCTTTCTCAACCGTCTTTTTTAGAATATGCCGCGGATCATTCTCAAAAGGGGTTCCGTCCTGACGATACACATCACAAATGAGTCTCGCAACCTTTCCCTGCTGTGGTCTCCACGGAAAAATCTCAAATGTATTCAAATCCGGATACAGATACATATCCGAGTCCTCATCCTTTGCAAATCCCTCGATAGAAGAACCGTCAAACACACATCGGTTATCCAGCGCTTTTTCCAGCTGGTTTGTCGTGATTGCTATATTTTTCATCATTCCATATATATCTGTAAATTGAAGCCGGATAAAGCCGACATCCTCTTCTTCTACAAGTCTGTATATGTCTCTTTTTGTATAGTTTCTCACTGATATCCCTCCAAATCCTGAAATAAAAATGGACGTTCTCACTCTACGGAAAACGCCCTTGTTTCTTATAATTATATCGACCTGCTTTACGTTTGTCAATTACTTCTAAAATGATTTTATCAGTCTTAATTTCTCATTTATTTTTTATCTGTCTTCCGGTCACATCCAAATGATAATTTTCTTTATAAATCAGTTCTGACACCGGAACCAATTCATATCCTTGTTCTCGAAGCCCCAAAATCACAGATTCCAAAGCATCTTTTGTATATTTTGCTCCACTATGCAGCAAAATAATCGCCCCGCCTTTTAATTCTTTATTTCTAAAATAGTTTTTACAATGCTCTCCTTCCCATAATCCTTCCAATCCTGAGAATCAATCGACCACTGTATCACTTCATACCCACAAGCTTTTGCTGTCTTGATCACTTGATCATCATAATCTCCATAAGGAACTCGAAACAATTTCATCTCCATCCCCGTCAAAGCTTTACTTTTTCGTGTACAGATACAATTTCTTCTTTGCAAGCTTCCTTTGAGAGCTGGCTCATCGATTTGTGATTCTCACTATGATTTCCGATATCGTGCCCCGCAAACTGAATCTGTTTTACATCTTCCTGATATTTTCCTACCCAGTTACCTGTAAGAAAAAACGTTGCCTTCACATCATATTTGTCCAACACATCCAAAATCTGCTTCATATATTCATTTCCCCATGTTGCATCAAAGGAAAGCGCCACCTGCTTTGCTTCTGTCTCCACAGAATAAATCGGCAATTCTCTGCCGTTGACTGTGTTGCTTACAGATATTTCTCTCACCGCACCCATACACGTTCCTAAAATAAACAAGCAAACCACTACAGACATCAGAATTTTTCTCTTCATCCAAACACCCACTCTCTCTTTTTATTAATATATGCACAAACTTTTCAGACATAACATCTATGCAAATTGCACAAAATAGGAAAGATTACTATTTTTATCTAGACATTTATCAAAAATTCTGCTAGAATAAATTTTGTCAAAAAGATTATGATAGTAACTGATCTATCATGTTATTTATAAGGAGGTATTACTATGAAGAAATATATTTGCGAACCATGTGGCTATGAATACGATCCAGAAGTTGGTGATCCAGATAACGGAATCGCTCCTGGAACAGCTTTTGAAGATATCCCGGAAGATTGGGTATGTCCAATCTGCGGAATGGGTAAAGAAGTATTTGTAGAAGCATAATTACTTTTGACTTTATTTTCAAAAATCCGAAGAGAATCCTCTAACACGTGAATTCTCCTCGGATTTTTTGTATATTCCAACAAATTTATTAAAAATATTTCTTTTTTAATGAAACTTTTTCCTTTGATTTTGTGTATAGGTAAGTGAAAGGGGGGATTTCAATAAGATGAAAAAACTGGTATTGGATGAAAAAACATTGGAAAACCTTATGAAACAATATACCGGATATGTTTATACGATTGTAAAAGGGATTTCCTGTGACTGTTTAGAAAAGGAAGATATGGAAGAAATTGTTTCTGACGTATTTTTTTCCTTATGGAAATCACAGCAGTCATTTGAAAATCACAATACTTTGAAACCATATTTAGCACAGATTGCCAGAAATCAAACACGAAACCGCTTACGAGAAAAACATAAACAGATTGTTCTTGAAGAAGAGAGTGTATTGGATTTTATCTGTGTGGATGAATATTTCGGTGAAAAAGAACAAATCGAAAAAATTCGGGAACTGCTAAATGAGCTTAATGCCGTTGAACAACATCTGATGTTGGCATATTATTTTTACGGATTTAAACTGAATGAAATCGCCAATACAATGCAGTTACCCATATCTACTGTGAAATCCAAATTATACCGAGGGCGCGATAAACTAATCACAAAATTCAAAGAAGGAGGAGTGACTCATGAAAAAAGTAAATCTGTATGAATTATTTGGACATTTGGATTCAAAAGATGTATTGCTTACAGACATAAAGTCTGATTCTGTCAACTGTGACGAAGAGAAAATTCGAAATATGACACTCAAAAAAGTTCACCAGAATATGAAGCAGCAAAAGCAGGTTCGATTTTTACGGACTATGAAACGACTGGCGGCTGGTTTCGTCTTGGCAGCAATATTGGGTGGCGGTGCATATGCGGTGGCATCTGAGGAACTTGGATGGTCTATAAAAAAAATGTTTGGTCTAAACGAAAAAGAAGTCCTTACTTCAGACCAAAAAATTTCGACAGATGATTATTCTCTCTCCCTTGTAGACATGGCATATGATGGTAATATCGGACGTATACTGATAAAACTGGAAGCACTGACAAAAGAAGCAGAAAAAGAACTGAAGCAGCTGCCAGGTCCGGTTGCCTCAAAAGCGGCAAGCATGTGTTATTATACTGATCTGTCAAATGAAAAAGAAGCTTATTACTGGCTGGACATAAACGGGGAACAGGAGAATATCCGTATCAACATTCCAAAATCCACACAATATCTCACCGTTTCACTAAAAAAGACGATAGAACCAAAATCTATAGCTTTAGGAAAATCTGAAATGTATACAAAATTAGAATACTCTCCACTTGGAATCACAATATGGGCAGAAGGAGATACAGATACCAATTTTCCTGAAGATCCCGGGGACGTCCAGATTACTTTCCGCTATAAGAATGGTAAAGAAGACGTTTTGACAGGAAAATCATCAACAGAAAAGAAAGTTGGAATAAATCATTCCAGTCGTGAGGCAGTTCAAGATGATTCCTTTGAAGGATTCCGTTGGATTTATGGCTTCTCGAACCGCTGCGATTGGACGCAGATAGATGCAATTGGAATCGATGGAGTTTGGTATCCACTATAGATCTCAGACTTCCTCCTGCTAGTCTGAAGATTTATCCTGTTCAAACAAAATCTCCATTCTTGTTCCTTCTCCAACTTTACTGTTCACTGTAATCTCTGCATTGTGCAAAATCGCACCGTGCTTCACAATCGAAAGTCCGAGACCGGTTCCTCCGGTCTCTTTTGAATGACTTTTATCCACACGGTAAAAGCGCTCGAAAATACGTTCTTTCTGGTCTTCCGGTATTCCAATCCCGGTATCCTGAACAATCACTTTCGGTCCTTTGAGTGTATTGCCCACCCAGATTTTCACTTCACCGCCTGACACATTATACTTGATCGCATTTTCACAGACGTTGTAGATCATCTCATCCAAAATTCTTTTTACACCATGATAAATCACAGTTTCTCCAATCACTTCCAGATGCACTTTCTTCTTCTCTGCCTGCGGTGCCAGTCTGCTGCAAATTTCCCGCGCCAATCCGAATAAATCCACATCCTCCTGCTCAATTTCAACATTTCCCTCATCCAACTTAGACAACTTAATAATATCTTCAATCAAGGTAATCAGACGACTTGCCTCATTATAAATCCGCTCAGAAAATCCAATCATATCATCCGGTTTCACAAGTCCGCTCTTCATAATCTCAGCATATCCGGAAATAGAAGTAAGCGGTGTCTTCAATTCATGAGAAACATTTGCGGAAAATTCCTTTCGCATGTTTGCCACAGCCTCTTTTTCTTTGTTCTGTTTGTCAATGCTTAACAACAAGGGTTTAAATTCTTCATATACATTGTTCTCAAGCGGTTCTTCCAAATTCAGATTATTAATCGGGCGTATCAATCTCGACGTCTGCCATTTTGCAAGAAAATAGGCAAAGCAAAACATTCCAACCGCAATCACCGCCATATAAGGCAGCATATCCATAATTGCCGGCTGCACATTATCTACTGTTTTTGCAACTCTCAGGATATTTCCATCATTCAAGGTTAGTGCATAGTAATATGTCTGCTCTCCTAAGGTATTCGACTTTCTCAAATCTTCCCCCCAACCGTTCGCAAATGCATCCTTGACTTCTTTTCGCTCTTTGTGATTTTCAAATGTAAAATCATCTTCTTTTGAATCATATAAAACAGTACCATTCTCATCAATCACTGTCAGCCTCGTCTTCACCTGTGCCGCATCCATATCTTCCAGATACTTTGTCCCGGATATATTGATTGCCGTCTGAATATATACGGCCTCCTGCTTTAGCTCTGCTTTCATATTATTCAGAGACTGAAAATATGTAGCCGCAATCAAAAGCGAAAAGGTTGTAAGAAGTGTAATGCAAAGTACTAAAAGCATACTTTTTTGTATTTTAACTCTCATTGATCTCTCCTAACCTGTAGCCGACTCCCCGCACAGTCTGAATCATATCACCGGCGCTTCCTAGTTTCTGTCTGAGTGTCCGCACATGAACATCCACTGTACGTGTCTCTCCGTCAAAATCATATCCCCATACTTCCTCTAATAAACGATCTCTTGTCAACACAATATTGTGGTTCTGCACAAGGCGACCGAGCAATTCAAATTCTTTCAACGTAAGAGTCACCTGTTTTCCATCGACAAACACTACATGCTTTTTCAAATCCATGGAAAGATTGCCGACCGAATACTGTCCCTCTTCCTTCTCTTTTTTGGTTCTTCGAAGTACTGCCTTGATCCGCGATACCAACTCCATCATTCCAAACGGTTTTGTCACATAGTCATCCGCTCCGCCATCAAGCCCTACTACTTTGTCGTACTCTGCCCCTTTTGCTGTCACCATAATGACCGGTATTTCCTTTGTCTTTGCCGAATTCTTAAGTTTCTTTAACAATGATAGTCCATCTTCACCCGGAAGCATGATATCAAGCAAAATAAGCTCTGGCGTCTCAAACGCCAAAGCTTCCATAAAGGATTTTCCATCTTCAAACCCACGGGCTTCCATCCCCGTCGTGTTCAATGTGTATACTACCAGTTCCCGAATATTTCCATCGTCTTCTACACAATATATCATTCCTTGATTCTCCTTTATCTTTTCCTATACAGTTGTCATTCCTTTGTGTACACCTGTGATAGAAAATTCTACCCATTCCGCAATATTTGTCGCATGGTCTCCGATACGCTCCAAATATTTTGTGATCATAATCAGATCGATTGCCTTTTCTCCCTGATTTCCATGATCCTCAGCAATTAATTTTACCAGCTTTTGCTTTGTCTGGTCAAACAATTTATCTACCTCATCATCTGCAAGCATTACTTTTCTCGCAAGTTCCAAATCTTTATTCACATATGCAAGGACACTGTCATTCACCATCTTACTTGTAGCTTCCGCCATCTTTCCGATAACAGGAATCTCCCTTGCCTCAGACATGCCTGCTCCGATAATAATATCTGCAATATCAGAAGTCTGGTCCCCGATACGCTCCATATCCGTGATCATCTTTAAGGCTGCGGAAATCTGACGCAGATCACGGGCTACAGGCTGCTGCTGCAGCAAAAGCTTCAAACACAATCTTTCAATGTCTTTTTCCATCTGATCAATTTCTTCGTCTTCTTTCATTACAAGTTTCGCAAGCTCTAAGTCTCCTTTTTGAATTGCTTTTGCCACATTTGCAATCGCTTTTTCGCAGAGACTTCCCATATTAATTAACTGGGCACTTAAATTTTCTAACTGCATGTCAAACTTATTTCTCATACTATCCGAACCTCCCTGTAATATAATCTTCTGTCCGTTTATCCGACGGAATTGAGAACAACTTCTCTGTCTCATTATATTCAATCACTTCTCCCAAAAGGAAAAAGGCAGTATTATCAGACACACGAACAGCCTGCTGCATATTATGTGTAACCATAACAATAGTATAATCTTTTTTCAATTCCATCGCAAGGTCTTCTATCTTCGAGGTAGAAATCGGGTCAAGAGCCGACGTAGGCTCGTCCATCAAAAGCACTTCCGGTTGTACCGCCAGCGCACGCGCAATACACAATCTCTGCTGCTGTCCACCAGACATACCAAGAGCGCTCTTTTTCAATCTATCCTTTGTCTCCTCCCAGATTGCCGCATCTCGCAATGATTTTTCTACAATATCATCCAGTTTTGCTTTGGAGCGAATTCCATGTGTTCTCGGCCCAAATGCAATGTTGTCATAAATACTCATCGGAAACGGATTTGGTTTCTGAAATACCATTCCAACACGTTTTCTCAAAAGATTTACGTCCATACTTTTATAAATATTTTGATTGTCCAGTAAGATTTCCCCTTCAATCTTACATCCTTCCACAAGGTCGTTCATGCGGTTCAACGATTTTAAGAGTGTTGATTTTCCACATCCGCTCGGCCCGATAAACGCCGTAATTTTATTTGCCTCTATATCTAAATTCACATTTTTCAGTGCTTTAAAATCACTGTAATAAAGATCCAGATTTTTGATACTAATTTTCGCCATTTCCGTTTCCTTTCGTTATCTTTTTCGCTATAAATCCTGACAGCCAGTTAATTCCGATCACAAGTACAAGCAGTACTACTGCTGTTGCATACGCCTGATCCATATGAAGCCCTTCTCTTGACATACTGTACATATGAACCGCCAGCGTTCTTCCTGATCCCATCACTCCATCCGGGATATCTGCAACTGTTCCGGCTGTATAAATCAATGCTGCCGTCTCACCGACAATTCTTCCAACCGCAAGAATAACACCTGCTAAAATTCCAGGCACTGCCGATGGAAGCACAATTCGAAACACTGTTCGAAGTTTACCCGCTCCAAGTCCAAAACTTCCTTCCCGATAACTGTCGGGAACTGCTTTTAATGCCTCTTCTGTAGTACGCATGATGAGCGGAAGAATCATGATCGACAATGTAAACGCTCCCGCCAGCAAAGAGTACCCCCATTTTAATGTTGTAACAAAAAACAACATTCCAAAAAGTCCATATACAATCGATGGAATTCCAGACAATGTCTCCGTCGTAATACGGATAACATTGATAAATTTATTTCCTCGTTTGGCATATTCCACAAGAAAAATTGCAGAGAAAATTCCAAACGGAACTGCAATGATCAAAGACAACGCCGTCATAATAATCGTATTGATCAAAGCAGGGAACAGCGATCCATTTTCACTTGTGTATTTCAACGCAAACAATTCCGGCTTAATATGCGGGATTCCGTTGATCAAAATATATGCAATTAAAAATAATAACACTGCAAATGTTATGATTGCAGAGAGCATCACGAGGAGCATCAAAATAAATGATCCCGGTGTTCTTTTATAAGAACGCAGTTTTTCTCCTATACTTCTAGTCACGGTGTCCCCTCCTATTTAACAATGATACAGAAAGATTAATAATCAGGATAAATACAAACAGTACAACTGCTGTCGCAATCAATGCCTCTCTGTGCAGTCCGGTTGCGTACCCCATCTCAATGACAATGTTCGCAGTCATTGTACGCACACCCTTCATAATACTTACCGGCATTCTCGCCTGATTTCCTGCAACCATGATGACAGCCATTGTCTCTCCGATCGCACGCCCGATTCCAAGTACGATTCCGGCTACCACGCCTGATTTTGCCGCCGGAAGAACGACCGCAAAAATACTTCTTTCATGCGTTGCTCCAAGTGCAAGCGCTCCTTCATAATACTGATTCGGAACACTTCTGATTGCAGATTCTGTCACACCGATGATGGTTGGCAAAATCATCATTCCAAGCAAGATAGATGCTGTCAGCATACTGTTTCCATCTCCTGCTGTTTTTACGATTCCCGCACGCTTCAATGTCATACCAAGTTCTCGAATCATCGGAACCATCACAACCAGTCCGAAAAATCCATATACTACAGATGGAATTCCCGCTAAAAGCTCTGTCGCACCTTTTAATACCGGATAAATTTTCTTCGGGCAATATTTTGCCATGAATATCGATGTCAAAATTCCAATCGGCACTCCAAAAAGAATTGCTCCAGCAGTCACATAAATGCTTCCCACAATCATCGGGAAGATTCCATAGATATCATTGGAAGGTCTCCAACGCTCACCACTTAAAAATTGTAAAAATCCGATTTCTTTCATCGCAGGAATCCCATTTGCAAATAAAAATACACAAATGAGAGCTACCGCCAGCACCGAAGCACAGGCGGCAATGAAGAACACTCCCTGCATGAATTTTTCGTTCCATGCTTTTTTCATCGTCTTTCGTTTCCTCTACTTATTTTATAATTTCATCCCATGAAAGTGCATCACCAACATAGATTGATTTTACCTGATCACTTGTAATGTCATCCAATGTGTTTGCTTTGTTGACAATCACTGCGATACCATCTGTTGCGATTACAGTTGCTTTCAAGCCTTTTGCAAGCTCTTCCTCTTTCACTTCTCTGGATGCCATTCCGATGTCGCAGATACCGTCTGCTACAGATGTCATACCTGTTGTAGAATCACTTTCCTGAATTTCAATCTCTGCTGATGGATTTACTTTTAAATATGCTTCTTTTAATTTTCCATAACCGGCGTGATAGAAGATGAACCTGCGATGGATACTTTACCTGCCGATTTGCTTCCTGCATATGCCTGAACGTTATCCAAAGCAATATATCCGCTTTCTGACACAACTGCCTGACCTTCCGTGCTCAAGATAAAATTGATAAAGTCCTGAGCCACCTCGCTTACATCACCTTTTGTTGCGATATTAAACGGTCTTGCCACTTTGTATTCGCCAGATTTGATGTTTTCTTCTGTCGGCTCTGCCCCATCTACTTTCAATGCTTTTACAGTGTCATTTAAAGAACCAAGTGAAACATATCCGATTGCATACTCATTGTCCGCCACTGTTGATAACATAACGGATGTACTATTTGTAATGTTAGCCTCCTCTGTTGTGTTATCTACTTTTTCTCCTGAAGCGTCTTTTTCTTCAATTCCGAACAACTCGATAAAAGCACCTCTTGTTCCCGAACCATCTTCTCTTGAAACAACTGAGATATCATTTGCCGCATCAAATTCTGTCTCTGCTTTTCCATCTGTTTTATCTGAATTACCTGAGTTTCCACATCCAACTGCCATTGAGGCTACCATTGCTACTGTTGCTGTTAACGCTAAAAACTTTTTCATTTTCATTTTTACATTTCTCCTTTTTCAGTAAAAGATTTTTTATTCCTTAACTTCTTCACAGGTCATATCATATCGAACCTCTGTTAAATCTAAAACGCAAGTAATGTTAAATCTATGTAAAATAATTTTACAAAAACAGGTTGGAAAATCAAACGATTTTCCAACCTATCAAACATTTTACCATATATGCATTACATGCTGCATTCCAAGACTTACGATTGTAATTCCAAGCCAACATGACATTCCAAGAAGAATCGGGCGTCCTCCGCTTTTTATTAACTTTACAATGTCTGTGTTGAATCCAATTGCCGCCATCGCCATAATAATAAAGAATTTAGACAAATCTTTAAGCGGCACAAATACTTCTGCCGGTACTCCCACTGCTGTAGCGATTGTCGTAATCACACTCGCTCCGATAAAGAATAAAATAAAGAACGGAAATACCTGTTTCAGGGACACTTTATCTCCTTCTTTCTCCTCTGCTTTTCTCGCCCTTATAAATGCAAGTACAAGTGTAATCGGAATAATTGCTAAAGTTCTCGTCAGCTTTACAGTCACTGCCTTATCAAGTGTCTGGCTTCCCAAATTATAAAGGCTGTCCCATGTAGATGCTGCTGCTGTAACAGAAGATGTATCATTTACCGCCGTTCCCGCAAATACACCGAACGCTTCTCCGGATGTGGTAGAAAAACCAAGTGCACCCCCAAGTGCTGGGAAAATTAATGCCGCCAAGATATTAAAGAGAAAGATAACGGAAATCGCCTGCGCCACTTCTTCTTCATCTGCATCAATGACAGGTGCCGTGGCTGCAATCGCAGAACCTCCACAGATGGAAGAGCCAACTCCAACCAATGTTGAAATCTTCGCTGGTATGCGAAGTACACGGTGAAGTACATATGCAATCACCAATGATACCGTAATCGTACAGATAATAATCGGCAAAGACTGTTTTCCGGTCTCCATCACAACTTTTAGATTCATTCCAAATCCTAACAGCACAACTGCATACTGCAAAATCTTTTTCGATGTATACTTAACTCCTGGTGCAAAGGATTCTTTCTTTTTTACAAGCGGAGCAAAAGTCATCCCTCCAAGAATCGCAAATACAGGACCTCCTATAATCGGAAATTGTTTTCCAAGCAGACTTGCTGGTACTGCCAATAACAGGCACAATAAAAGTCCTTTCCAGTTTTGTCTAATTAAATTCATACTAACCTCCCTCTACATTGATGCCCGAATTGCTGCTATCGTTCCATCTGAAACTGCTGTTGCCACCTGACGCACCTGTTTTTCACAAATATCTCCTGCTGCATATACCCCATCTATCTTTGTTTCCTGATTCTCATTGACTGGAATAAATCCGTTATGCAACTGTAGTTCAGTATACAATTCTGTATTTGGTATCGTTCCTGCATAGACAAATATTCCGCATCCCGGATCAGAAATTGTCTCAATGCTCCCAGTTTTCTCATCTGAAATTTCCAGAGATTCTACTTGCTCTACCCCGTATACTGCATGCAGCCTCGATCCAAGACGCAACTCAATATTTGAAGTATTTGAAACTTTTTCCTTGAATTCCGCAATACATCCTAATGTCTCTTCAAAATGAATAATTGTGACCTGTTCTGCATACTTTGCCAGATACAATGCTTCTTTTACAGCTCCATCTGCCCCTCCAACTACATAAATATGCTTTCCTTCATAGCTTTTCCCATCTTTTGCCGCATTGAGGCCCACCCCTTTTCCTGATAATTCTAATTCTCCTCGGATTCCAAGTTTTCTAGGTGTCATTCCATTAGCTATAATTACTTTTTTGTCCTATAAACTGCATCTCCCGTATAAATTTTTTTAATGTTATTGCTCAATTCTACTTGCTTTACCGTCTCATATATAATTTCCACCCCTGCATTTTCTGCCTGCTGTTTCATACGTTCTGCTAATGTTACTCCTGTCTCACCTTCTATAACTCCTGCATAATGTGTAACCGTTGATACTTTACCAATCAATCCACCCACTACATTTTTTTCAATCAATAATGTCTTTTTGCCTCTGCTCACCGCATAGATTCCAGCACTAATTCCTGCTGGTCCCGCTCCGATAATAATAATGTCATACATAGCTACTCCTCCTTATTCCCTGTCTTTCTCTATGTTTTACAACTACACTATATACAATTATCACCATTTTGTAAAATTATATATATTGATATAACCATAAATATTTGTTATGATTATAAAAACTATTACCACATTAAAAGGAGAAGCCATGCTTGATTTTCGAATGGAAACATTTTTAAAGGTCTGTGAATACATGAATTTTACGCATGCCGCTCATGATTTGAATCTGACTCAGCCTGCTGTTTCACAACACATCAAATATCTGGAAAAAGAATATGATGCACCATTGTTCGCGCGTGATAAGAAAAAACTAACACTGACTCCTGCGGGTGAAATTCTTCGCTCTGCTTTGGAGACGATGCGAAATGATGAGAACACTATGAAGATACGCATGAAAGAAAGTCTCTGTGAAAAAAAGATCCTGACTTTTGGTGTCACAATGACAATTGGCGAATATGCCATAGTACCTTCCCTTTCTGCATTCATTAAAAAGCACCCCGACACCGATATTCACGTTCGTTACGCCAATACGCAGACGCTGCTCTCTTTTTTATACGAGGGAAGCATTGATTTCGCCATTGTGGAAGGGTATTTTAAATCCGATAATTACGAGACCCGTATTTTTAAGACAGAAGAATATATTGCTGTGGCTTCCAAAAACCATGTGTTTCAAAAACCTGTTCACTGTCTGAAAGACTTAACCTCTGAATGTCTTTTGATTCGGGAGCACGGCTCCGGCACAAGAGCAATCCTGACGAAAACACTTGCGCTCAAAAATATGTCGATTCAGAATTTCCCTCATATTGTGGAAATTGAAAATATCCACGCTATCGTGAGCCTGCTTTGTCAGGACTGCGGCATCTCATTCCTGTACAAATCAGCTGTTGAACAGGAAATAAACGATGGTCGCCTGAGACAAATTCCACTCTCTGACTTTATGGTCATGCATGATTTTACATTTCTTTGGAATAAAGACAGTGTGTTTTCACAGGAATATGAAGTAATCTTTAATGAATTACAATCTTCTATCCTTCCATAATATCAAAAAAGGACTGCTTTTTGCAGCCCTTTCTTCTATAATCCAAATTGAATCTGATTCTCCTCAAGCTCTTCCTGTCTTTCCTCTTCTCGCCCGTTCTTCTGCTGCCTGAGGCATTCTAAAATAGCTTCGTTCAAAGACAGCATCTTTTCATCCAACGCAGATACCATCTCCGCACATTCTCTTAAGTCTCTGCTGATGTAAGCCGGTGCTTTTCCCTCAAACTTATAGTAAATCTTATGCTCTAAACTAGCCCAAAAATCCATTGCAATCGTACGTATCTGAATCTCAACTTTCGTATTCACAACACTATCTGACAGAAAAATCGGAACTGCCACAAGCATATGATAACTTTTATATCCGCTTTCCTTTGGATTTTTAATATAGTCCTTAATAGAAAGCACTTTCAAATCACTTTGATTCCCGATCATCTCCGCAAGTCTGTAAATATCAGAAGTAAACGAACAGATCAATCTCACTCCTGCAATATCATTCACATATTTTACCATGTTCTCAATCGTTGCCTCATATCCGTATCTTTTCAGCTTTTTGACGATACTCTCCGCCGTTTTGATTCTTGTCTTTATATGCTCGATTGGATTATACTGATGCACATGCTGAAATTCATCATTACAAAATCTCTAATTTTGGTGCCCACTTCTTTCAATGCCGAATTATACAAAAACATAACTGTTTTCCAACTGTCGACATCTTCATAACTTTTAATTGCATCTAACATCAAGTTCTTCTCCCCTATCTTACTCGAAGAGTAATTATTACTACAATAGTATACCATAATCCAAAGAGACTGTCATAAACTTCATGCTTTTTTTAGAAAGTTTCTCCTCATCGGCCCTTATAATTCTAATTTCATATCGCCATACTGAATCCATTTTTTCTTTCTCATAAATTCTGAAATGAGCAGTGTCACAATCGCCGGAAGGGCAATCTGTATCACGATAATTTTTATAAGTACGATCATCGGCGGCTCCACTGCCGTCATCGTCTGCCATGTCATAATCTGTCCGACAAGTCCTGCTGTTCCCATTCCAGAGCCGGTCGCATTGCTTGTCATGTGCAGAATCATCGTTCCGACAGGTCCTAAGATAGCACTTGATAAAATTGCAGGAACCCAGATAATTGGCTTTCTCACAATATTTGGCACCTGAAGCATCGATGTTCCGATTCCTTGTGCTAATAGTCCCCCGATTTTATTTTCTCGATAGCTTGCAACTGCAAATCCAACCATATTACAGCAGCATCCAATTGTTGCAGCTCCTGCCGCAAGACCGGAAAGATTCAAAATAACCCCAAGTGCCGCGGAACTAATCGGAAGTGTCAGAATCATTCCCATCAAAACCGAGACAATAATTCCCATCAAAAACGGCTGCTGCTCTGTTCCCCAATTAATCAATGCTCCAAGCGCTGTCATAAATTCAGAAATCGGAGGTCCAACTAAAAGACCTACTGCCGATCCGGCTGTAATCGTTACAATCGGAGTAACCAAAATATCCACCTTTGTTTTTCCTGAGACAAGATGTCCGAATTCAATCCCTACGTAAGCCGCAAGAAATGCTCCCAACGGTTCTCCCGGTCCTGCAAATACCATGGCACCATCTACAAGAACACTTCCCGCGAGCAGTTTTGCCGCAAATGCGCCCACCATTCCGGCAGTCGCTGCTGACAGCACAACAAGCGGACTTTCCTTAAATCGATAGGCAACACCTACACCAATTCCTGCCCCCGTAAATGTGGCTGCCATCTTTCCAAGTACAAAAATCATATCCCCGACATTCCCGCCAATCAAACTTCCAATCTGCTGAATAATTGTGCCGACGATCAATGTTGCAAAAAGTCCCTGCGCCATTCCTGTTAATCCATCAATAAAAATACGATCTAATAATTTCTTTAATTTTTCCATTCTACGCTCCCATTACATTTTATTTTACATGTGTCTTGTCACTAGCAGAGTCTACCATATCTGCCTATAAAAAGTCAAGCATGTCTATATTGAAAATCAATTGCAAAGTATTGTATAATGATGCATACGAACAAATATAGAAAGGATGACAACCATGTTTCGTTTATGGGGAAAAATATTTAAAGATAATCGAATGTTAAAAGATACTGTCATCTGTGATGATACAGACGATACAAGAACGCACAAGACTTTTCATGCACTGGATGAGATTTGTTACCAGTTTGATTTAAGTAAACCGATTTGGCTGGATTCTACGATTGCTGAATTCAAAAAACATGACAAAGCACGCTTTTATCAGGACAATTTCGTAGATTCCATTGATTTTGACTATCTGGAAATTCATATCATTGAAGAGTAACAAATGAGGGATGTGAGCTTCTCAAAAGCCACATCCCCTATTATCATTTTTCAAATTGCTATTCATTTCGAATTGCTGCAAGTGGGCTTAATTTCATTGCGCGCCGTGCCGGGAAGTATCCTGCCGCCATTCCCACAAGAATCGCAAATGCAAGTGAAATCAGCACAAGCCAAGGTGGAATATAAGAAATTACATCTGTCATGCCCATCTCGGCTCCCATGCTTCCAACCACTTTATTGACCACGAATGACATCATAAGACTTAAGATATTTCCGATCACGCCCCCGATCAGTCCGATAAATCCGGCTTCCAGCAGAAACATCTGCCGAATATTTTTCAGACTGCAGCCTAACACTTTAATGACACCGATTTCTTTCGTTCTCTCATAAATCGACATCATCATCGTGTTTGCAATACCAATCGCTGCAACAAGAAGCGATACCGCACCGATTCCTCCCAGAACCGCCTGTATCATTGCAAACTGTTTCTGCATACTTTCCAGATACTCTGCATTGCTGTATGTCTGAAATCCCAGTGTCCTGATTTCATTTGAAACAGATTCTACATTGTCAAGATTATCCACTTTCACCTGCGCTGAGCTATACGTAAAATAACTGTAAGGTTTTCCGCTGCTTGTGGACGGTTGACCAGGAATCACTCTTCCCCGAAATTCTTTTTTCAAAATGGTCTTCAGTGTCTCGATGTCGCAAAAGGTTGAATACGAATATGCATTGTATTCATCAACAGTTCCTTCCACGACACCGGACGCTTTTACAACATATTTTTTTGCTGTCTTTGGTGTCTTTGTTGCTGTCTCTCCTCCATTTTCCACGTTACCAAAACCACTTCCCGACTGGCTCTGGTAATAGGCATCTGTATCCAGGATCAAAAACAGAGAATCCTTTGCGAAATCAATATCCGGAAGTTCTCCGGTATCCCAATAACCACTGCCTCCTGATTTATTGCTGAAATTCGTGATTACCATGTTCCCCATCACCAGATCTAATGAGCTTCCATTTTCAGCCGGCAATTTTCCGCCCTCTTTCAATGGAATATTCATTTTTTCCAGTGCCTCATGGGACATTCCCTGCACCGTCAAAAATCCTTCATAATTGCCTTTTAACGCAATTGCCGATACCTCTAAAACAGGACTTACAAATTCTACATTTTCTAATTTTTTCAATTTTTCAATCACATCATCTGTGATATATTCTTTCGATTCCTCTCCGGAATCTACCATCATGCCACCCTGCCTGTCTTTTCCTGTCACCTGAATGGTCGTCAAACCACCAGATTTTTCTATTTCTTTATAGGTAGACTGCTGAAGACCAAGTCCGAGAGAAATCATAACAACAATGGAAGCTGTCCCAATCACAACCCCTAGAACGGTTAAAAAGGTTCGAAGCTTTCTGCGTTTCAGATTTCCACTACTCATTCTCAGTAAGTCTATTAAGCTCATCCTCTAAAATTTCCTCCTCTTCTGCTCTTCTTTTTTTCTCTTTTTTCTTCTTCACAATTACAACGACAACAATCACTCCGATGATAATTACTCCGACAATCACCGGAATAATCGGGAACGCTTTTTCTTGCTCAACCATTTCACTTTCATTCATCATGTCATCTGTCATCGGTGCTGTCACTAAAAGTGTCAGTTCTTTTTCAGTTGTAAATACTGCTCCCGACTCATCTTCATAAGTAACAATCATCTTAACTTTACCATCACCTGTTGTCTCTGACTCTCCGGTTATCATACCATCAATTGAAGCTGTCGCTCCGGATTCTACATTTCCGACAAAAATCTCTTTAGATTTGATTCCTTCACCCTCAAATTTTGCTTTTACGTTATACAATTTAATTCTTCCCATGTTATACAGACTGCACATGACATTAACTTCGCTTCCAACTTCCACAGTCTCTCCACTCAGCTCAAATTCACTGAATTCAAATCTCGCATCCTGTTTAACCGGAACTGAGATACTTGATGTACTTTCAAATTGTGTTCCACTTCCGTCTTCATACTTCATAGACATCTCGACACTATATGGTTTCTGTACCAGATCTGATTTTGCATTCATATCAATCGAAATGTCTTTTGTCCCATTTGCTCCGATTCCATCCAGATATACAGTGCTAGAGCCGGACGCCGGAAGGAACGCCGGAGATGCAGTGTTTGCATCCTGTCCTTCTGTCGGTGCGTTAAAGTCAAACAGCATATTTTTTACCGCTGTTGTCTTGGATGTATTTTTCAAATGTACAATCAGTTTAAAATTGCTTCCCGCCTTTACTTCTGCCGGATCTGTTGAAAATCCTGTGACAATTACTCTCGGAACAGATGTCGATGTCGTTGCTGATCCGCCACCTGCACTATCTCCTCCAGTATACATCATCGGTTCACTGTTGTAGACACCTGTATCCCCCGAAGGTTGCTGCGGTTGTGGATCTTTCTGTGTGTTTTCTTCTGGATTTTCCTGTGGCCTCTCTTCCGGCTTAGCTGTCATTTTTACAAATACACTCTGCTCAAATGCATTTTCCAATCCATCGTAACTAACATCGAATTTCACATTATAATATTTTGATGCCACATCTTCCCTTGCTTTCACATCATATGTGAGCTCATAAGATTTTCCCGCTTCGATCTTATCCACTTTCTGCTCATAGGATACATTTTCAATTTCAAACGGCCACTTCTCAATATTTGCCTTCACCTGCGGAGTTACTACTACATTTTCAATTGCTGTATCTGTACCGTTTGTAATCGTAAGCTTTAACTCTTTCTCCTGTCCATACTGATAAGCCGGTGTCGCAGTTCCACTCGCCTTTACGGTCACTTTTCCCGCTGCGTGCAGTGGCATCACCATCCCTGCCACCAGAATCATACTCATGGCAACCATCATTATTTTCTTAATCTTTCTCATCTTCTTTCTCCTCTCCCTTTGTACGGTTGTCTTCTATCTTTACAATCTCTCCATCAATAATATGGAAAATTCGATCGGCATACGAAGCCAGATGATTGTCATGTGTAACCATAACAAGCGTCTTTTTCTGCTCCCTTACCACCTTCTGCATCAGTTCCATCACCTCTTTGGATGTATGCGAATCCAGATTTCCTGTCGGCTCATCCGCAAATATAATCTTCGGATCAACAACTAGTGCCCTTGCAACTCCGACTCGCTGCTGCTGCCCTCCCGACATCTGATTCGGCAAATGCTTTTTATGCTTTTTTAAATTGACCAGATCCAGCATCTTATCTGCTTTTTTTAGTCGGCTTTCTTTTTTCTCTCCGCGAAAGCTCAAGGGCAATGCCACATTTTCCACCGCATTCATCGTCCCAATCAGATGAAAAGACTGAAAAATAAATCCAACATGATCACGTCTAAAGCTGACAAGCTGATCTTCCTTCAACTTCTCCATGTGCTCGCCGTTAATGATCACTTCTCCTTTTGTCGGTTTTTCCAGTCCGGCAAGCATATTTAACAACGTTGATTTCCCTGATCCCGAAGTCCCTACAATCGCACAGAACTCTCCTTCGTTGATTGAAAAATTCACTCCATTCAAAGCATGCACAACACTGTCCCCGACACGATAGAGCTTAAACAAATTCTTCACTTCTATAATTTTCCCCACAGATACTCTCCTTCCTGTTTTTTTCTTAATTTTACTATACCAAAGGATTTTCTGAATATTATATAGGAAATCTTAAGTTTTCCTTAACCTATAAAGTAAGTGCTTTTAGGCAAGAAAAAAAGCTCTTTTCTCTTGACTCTATTTTTCTTCTCTTCGTTTCCAAACGTTCACACTTAGCAACGCACTTCCTGCCGTTGCAGCCAACAGCCACATCAATCTCATCTTGAACTGCAAATTCATCTGCTAATACCGTCTTTGCATTTTCCAGTTCTTTTTCTAATGTCGCATAACTGGCTTCTGTTGAAACTTCATCCATCACACGTGCAACTGTGTAATTTGGCATTATATTCTCTGTCAATACAGATGGTACAAACATTTCTGTTGATCCACTTTCTTTGAACGCTTTTAATTCTGTCAAAATACTTTTTGCACTGTTAAATGCATCCTGTGCAATTACTTTTCCAATCTCTGTTGCTTTTTCCTGTGCAAGTTCCGGTGATTTTTCATATAACTTCTGCATATCCACATCAACTTGTTTTTGCTGTTCAATCAATTCTGCCTGATACGCATCCCAGTATTTTCGAATATTTGTCCCATACAATTCTCGATTGTCATCTGCCAGATCATTCAAGTCATTGAACACCCAAAACATAGAATCTTCTACAGATGTCAGCTCATCATTGTGGTATCCATCCCATGTCTCTGTCAGCATTGCTCCATAATACGGAAGATATAAAGAAAACTCTGCTCTTGACATCGCAAGCCATTCTACTCCTGACATTCCCTGATACATCCCGTCACGCATCTCCAAAATATGGCATTCTGCCTGATTCTTATTGCCGATTGCATAGATTGACTCATTTACATTGGAATCCATCTTTGTTCCTTCTCCTCTGTATGCCAGAAACTTCATGATATCCTGTGTAGAAAATTTTTTATCTGGCGTAAACAACAAATCATACGGACCATAAACTCCATCCTCTGAAGGCTCAATACTTAAACCCTCTCCTTTTTCATGGTTCAAGTAATATGTCCCTTGCCACAAACGTGTCAGCTGACCTTTTCCCGGGTTTCTGCACCATATGTCTGTGTGACATGAATCATTCCATCTTCCGTCTTTAAAAATCCATTTTCTTCCGCTAATGATACCAATCCTTCAGATGCAATCACATTTTCTGTATCTGTCACATCAACCGTTCCAAGAAGCATCATATTCGGAATTGCCGCAACCTGATCTTCCGGCAGCTTAATGGCTGCATATTGATGACCGGAAACAATTTCCATGTACCACGCTTCATTTGGATCACTGATCATAATCGTGTTACATTCCCCCGAACCGCATTTTTCCACAATCTCTCCTAACAATTCCACTCCGTCTCTTGCTGTTTTGGCCTGCCCAAGTAGAATCGATCCCATCGATAATTCACAGATACCGGTATCTACCAATGGATCTGCCGCTTTTGCCTTATCATTATAATAGGTAGATACAGTGGCTGTCATAGCAACCTCATTTTCATTGATTCCTACCTCTGCATAAGGCTCTTCTCCTTCTCCAAACAGTGGTGAATCTTTTGCAAGTGTATATTGATATGTGTGTTCTGGATATGGCATTGAAAATCCATATTCATCTTCAAAAATTGCTCCTGGTTCATGGTCTTCTGCCGGATGCACCGTAAATATTTTTGTATGTCCCGCTCCGATATCCTCTGATCTTCCAATATAGGATGAGCCATTCTCTGAAACTTCTTTCCCTACATATACTCCCATACAGGCAAATGCCTGCATAGAACTTCCCATGGCCATTGTGCCTGCCAAAACCAGTGCTGCTATTTGTTTCTTCTTTATCATTTTCCCCCATTCCCTTCATTTCCTTTTTGTATAACTATACATTTTATGTGCTCAAACTTCTTTACTTTTCCTAAAAAGTATGTTATTTTGAAGAAACAACTTTTCTCGCTGCATTTCATCTTTTTCGCAGCAAAATCTCTTAAGCCTAAAGGCTTCTTTATTTCCAGCTTCCACTCAGAAGCATTGATCCAACAACACACATGAGATAATCAAGGAGGTTTATCTATGACAAACAGATTAAAACAATATTTTCCCATGCTCCGTACACGTACAGAAATTATGGAAATCATTATCAAAGATGAAACATTAAAAACTTTATTTGACAGTTGGGAAACCGAATTTCAAGAAGAATTTCTGAATATCTGTACAGGTATATCCGGAGTCAAAGTATTATACGATTTTATGATTAAAGAAATACTGAATCCAGAGGCAGTGCCGGAACGAATTGGAGAACTACTGTCTTTACTGCTAAACCAGAAAGTAAAAGTACTAACCGTACTGCCAAAATGATACTACCCGCATCGCTGATGAAACATCTCTTATTATCACCGATATCGTTGTAGAACTAGAAGACGGCAGTATCGCAAACATTGAAATACAAAAAATCGGGTATCAGTTCCCCGGTGAACGATGTGCCTGCTATTCCTCAGACTTGCTTCTACTTCAATATAAAAGAATAAAAGGAATGAAGAAAAGAAAATTTACATATAAAAGTATCAAAAACGTCTACACCATTGTCTTCTTTGAAAAAAGTCCAAAAACATTTCATAAATTTCCTCAAAATTATCTTCATTTTTTTGAACAAAAATCTAATACTGGATTGCAGATGGAATTGTTACAAAAATATATTTTTATTCCTCTTGACATCTTTAAAGAAAATCAGCAAAATAAAGATATCAAAAACAAATTAGATGCATGGCTTGTATTTTTAAGTATGGATAATCCCGAAATGATTGTAAAACTTATCGAAACATATCCTGAATTCAAGCCAATGTACGAACAGATGTACGATATCTGTAGAAATATTGAGGAGGTCATGGGGATGTTTTCTAAAGAATTACGAGAATTAGACAGAAATACTGTCTTATATATGATTGATGAAATGCAAGATGAGCTAGACCAAAAGAAAATACAATTGCAAGATACAGAATCCAAATTAAATGATGCACACACTCAACTAAACAGTACGCAGGATAAACTGCACTCCACACAGGATGCACTGCACTCCGCACAGGATGAACTACAATCCACACAGGATGAACTACAATCCACACAGGATGAACTACAATCCACACAGGATGAACTGCAAAAAGCTCTTTTAAAAATTGCAGAATTAGAGCACCAACATACTTAAAAAAAGTGTGCTGAGCACACTCTCAGCTCCCCTGCCCCTCATTCTTGAGGGGGAGGGTTTTCCTTTGTTTCTATTTGTTGTAAAATATTTACATGAGTAATATTTTACAAACGATCTTTCTTGATCATTATGAACACTTAATTTACGAACTTCATCCAAGGACTTCCGTCATTGAAAATGTCAACAAAATGATTCATTGTGGTGACCCTTCTTTTGGTGGCGCTTTTTTTGCTTGTCCAGACTGTGGGGAATTGAAGTTTGTTCCTTTTCGATGTAAATCTAGATTCTGCCCTACTTGCGGTAACAAATATAATCTGCAACGCTCTTTTCATATGTCCTGTAAGCTCATTCGCTGTGTCCATCGTCACTGTGTGTTTACTATTCCTAAAGAACTTCGCACTTTCTTTCTCAATGACCGTTCTCTCCTCAATTGTCTCTTTCATTCCGTTCGAGATGTTGTTCTTCGCACGTTTTATAAGCAAAACAAATCTGAAAACTTTACTCCTGGTTTCATTTGTGTTCTTCATACCTTCGGCAGGGACTTAAAATGGAATCCTCACATTCATGCTCTTATTTCTGAAGGTGGCGCTGGAAACTCTATCGTTTGGCGCCCTATGAAGCATTTCGATTATACCTTCCTGAGAAACGCATTCCGCAAAGTTCTTCTTGAACGGCTTACTAATTCCATTGGTAAGTCTTTCATTCCTGTTAAAAATAAAATTTATAAAGACCATGCCGATGGCTTTTATGTCAGAGCCAAACCGAATCTCTGCACTCCTGATGTTACAATCAAATATATCAGCAGATATCTCGGAAGACCTGTCATAGCAACTTCTCGCATTGATCACTATGATGGTGAGTCTGTTACTTTCCATTACACAAGACATGAAGATAACAAAACTGTTTCCGAATGTATTCCTGCTTTAGACTTTATAAAAAGACTCATTGTTCATATCCCGGAAAAACATTTTAAAATG